>Ga0164292_10002293_pt1 | contig 15597 bp, 15 predicted proteins | sample GEODES117metaG_FD_111486 | JGI IMG/M metagenome (GOLD analysis project Ga0164292, IMG submission 111486) | Eutrophic lake water microbial communities from Lake Mendota, Wisconsin, USA - GEODES117 metaG | ecosystem: Environmental > Aquatic > Freshwater > Lake | place: USA: Lake Mendota... | reverse complement strand
CTTGTAAAACTCGAAGATTGCCCCGCACCGACGTCAACATAAAAGGGGACAAAGTACTTAGAATTGTCAAAATTGTAGCGACCTTTGACCCCGACAATACCTGCGGCGAGTTGGAGGTTACTGCTCTCCGAGACTGATACGCCTACTTGAGGAAATGAAATATTCGTGCTGGCGCTTTGCCACATCACTCTTGCACCCACTAAGCCATCTAATTGCAGAGCGGGGGTACTTACCATATTGTAAGTGGGTGCCAACGTTAACATTGTCATGGTGATACTGGTATTGGCAGTTAAATCTGCACGGCCGACCACGGTAGAAGTTGATTTTCCCAAATCACCATAGACACCATCAAGATAAAGTCCAAAGCGACCGCGGCGGGCTTCTGCCACCAGCATTGCCGCCATCTTAAGATCGGACAATACATCGCCCGATGTTAATTTGACATGGCCTAAGCTCCTGTCATTATGAGAGACCGATCCTCTAATTCCCATTCCCCAAGCATAGGGCGTCACACTAAAGCGCCACTGTTCTGACAAAGTCGGTGCTGTAGATGTCGCAGATGTCGGAGTCGGTTGCGCACTGACCAAAGAGACAAAAAGCAAACTACAAAGCAATGCAGCAAAACGACCCTTCATGTGGAACTCCTCATTGATGTAGGACATACCAAAAACAGCGATTCATCATACTAGATTTGACGATCATTACACGGATATTTGATAAAAATGTTGCCTTAAATAAGCACTTTTGATCACTTTAGATTAAGATCAATTTACAAAATTTATTTATGGAGACCGCATATGAAATCAATCATTAAAGCTAGTCTTGTCAGCTTGTTTGCCGTGGCACTTTTGCCAGCGGCACATGCTGCTTGGCCTGACAAACCTATCAAACTCATCGTTCCAGCCGCTCCGGGTGGCACGACTGACATTACCGCTCGCTTATTGAGTGAAAAAATTGGTGCCGAACTTGGCACGACCGTAGTCGTAGAAAACCGCGCGGGTGCGGCTGGCATCATCGGATCGCAAGCCCTTATTCAAGCTCCCCCTGATGGATACACCATTGGCTTTGGCAATATTGGTCCCAATGGCATCAATTACAGCCTATACAAAAAACTACCCTACAAGCACACTGACTTTAGTCCCATTACCTTGGTAATTTCTGTGCCCAATGTATTGGTTGTAAATAGCAAATCGCCCTACAAGACGGTCAAAGAACTCGTCGACGCTATTAAAAAAGATCCGAAAGGGAATTACTCCTTCGCCTCTTCTGGCACAGGCCAATCCCCTCACATGTCGGCTGAAATGTTCGCTCAACGTACTGGCCTAAATTTAACGCACGTCCCTTTCAAGGGTATGGGTCCTGCAGTCGCAGCACTATTAGGCGGACAGGTGACGTTTGCCATCGACAACTTGCCTAGCTCAATTGGATTTATTCGCTCTGGTCAGTTTCGTGCACTGGCAGTCACGGGTGCGCAACGATCACCACAGTTACCGGATGTTCCAACCATGGCGGAAGCAGGCATTAAAGACATGGTAGTGACAGCTTGGTTTGGTTTTGTGGCACCTGCAGGCACACCACCTGCGATCATCAACAAAATTCAGCAAGCCACCAAAAAAGTTTTAGAAATGCCTGACATTCAAAAACGCTTTGCTGAAATGGGTGGCGTTCCAGGTGGAAACACACCAGCAGAGTTTGGCGCGTTTATGGATAAAGAACGCGAAAGCTGGAGAAAAATCGTTGAGGCCGCCAAGCTTCAACTAGAGTAAATTTAAGCTTATCTGAAATTTGGAGTGCCCTGCTTTAACTAAATCAGGGCACTTTTTTTGGAATAAAGATAAGCAATTCAGGCACTTCAAGATGAAAAAACTTTCATTTTTCAAACGTAGTAATGGCGGTCATTGGGTGGCGGTGGCACCATTGGCCCAGGAGATGTGCAATGGATGACAGCAGCGTCCGGTCTGATACACGAAGACAGAAATTATGCAAGCCATGCAAGAGAACAACAACGGCAAATTCGGCCATATTGTTGCAGGGTCATAACAACAACTTAAAACCCTCATGCGTTGCTTTAAACCCTAGCAATGTATAAAACCTCAGCGCCTCAGCTCTAGATTTATCTGAGGTCAATTGCACCATTAAGCATCCGCGTTTTCGGGCGCACTCAATGGCGTATTCGACTAAGGCCTGACCAATTCCCCGCGAACGTTGCTCGGCATGAACACGAACGCCTTCGATCATTGCACGCCAACGACCTTGATACGTGAGGTTTGGAATATAGGTCAGTTGTAGAAAACCAAGTAAATCCTCATTCTGATTAACTGCTAAAACAATTTCATTATTAGGATCGGACTCAATACTCTGGAATGCATGCGTATATGCAGGCAGCAAAGGGCTAGAGTAATGTTCTCTTTTTGAACCTAAAGGATCCTCTGCCAGCATCCGAACAATTTCAGGCAGATCAGACAACGTCGCAGATCTAAATAACAAGGAATGGCTGTTCATATCAAACGCGGTATCAAGTAATCGCCTGAGATTCCAAAATCACGACAGCATCTGCAGCGATGGCAGACTGGCCTGCTTCCATCACTAACAGTGGATTCATCTCTGCCTCGAGCAACCGATCTCCCAAGGAGGCGACCATGGTCGAAAATCTAATCATCGCTTGAACAACAGCACCTACATCAAGTTTAGGTTTTCCTCGATAGCCATCGAGTAATGGCCAAGACTTCAATTGCTTAATTAGACCTAACGCTTGTTCCTCAGAGATCACCTTACCAGGAGGCATCAGACACAAAACACTATCGTTCATCAACTCTGCAGTCATGCCGCCCATACCCACCATCAGAGCAGTGCCAAGCGGATCCTTGTGCATGCCAACAATCAACTCTGCAGGCGCACGCAACATCGGCTGGATGATAAATGACTTGGCCTCGAGTCCTGTGTGTGTTCGTACATCCTTGACCATTTGCTCAAAGGCGCTCGGTAAAGACTCAACGGTCAAGCCTAACCGTACTCCACCCACCTCTGACTTATGAAGAATTTCAGACGATAGTACTTTTAGAACGACCGGGCCTGCTAATTTTTGAGCGGCAGCGACAGCCTCTTGAGCACTGTGTACGACTTGCGTTTGCGCGCAATGAATACCATAGTGACCAAAAAGCTGGCTGGCTTCAAATTCATTAAGTGCGCCTTCACGACTCTTGAGTATTGGTGGATCTTGCGTTTTGAGTAATGTCGTAAACGTAGGTAACGATCGGGAAACTATTTCCATTGCCTTGAACGCGACGGCACAAGACTCAGGGTTTAAAAAGGCGGGGATTCCACGACCCTCAAGAACCTTAACAACATTGGGTGCATGAGGGCTGACATAGGTCAAAATAGGCTTGTCTGAATCACACAGACAATCTCGGATCGCATCTGCAACCAAGTCAGGCATAGCCAAGCTGGAGGAGCCCACCACGACCACCAAGGCATCATAAAGAGGACTCGCAAGCACTGCTCGAATAATCCCGCGCAACAATACGGGATCAAGACCAGCAAGCGTGACGTCGATTGGATTTCTATCAAGAGCGGCTTCGTCACCCTTTTGCAAATTGCGCAATATCTTTGCCGTCACTGTATCGGGGGGAGGCGTCTCAAAACCTACTACTCCCAAGCTGTCAGCCACCAAGGTACCCGCACCACCCGTCGACGTCAGCACCGCGATGCGCTGTCCTTTTAATATGCGGGTCGTCGTTAACGCAGAGCAGATATCTAACAAATCATTAAACTGCTCGGCACGAATAACACCAATCTGTTTAAAGAAAGCATCGTACATCCTATCCGAACCCGCCATCGCACCGGTATGAGAGATGGCTGCTCGTGCACCTGCTTCAGAGCGTCCAACCTTGTAGGCCACGACAGCCTTACCTGCAGTGCGCGCGACTTGCACCGCGCGTCGGAAACGCTCTGGCTGGCGAATCGTCTCTACATACAAAGCAATCACTTGCGTTGCAGGGTCGTGAGCCAAGTATTCAATAAAATCTGACAACTCAAGATCGACTTCATTACTGGTTGAAATGAGCTTTGAAAAGCCAATACCCCGGGCCGCGCCGCGCGATAAAATTGAACCAAGGATTCCACCGCTCTGAGAGACAAGACCCACCGAACCCGCTTCGAGCCTATCCATCTCAAGTGCGGCACTTGCGGACAAAATAATACGATCAGTCAGATTGACTAGACCAATCGTATTCGGACCTAAAATCCTCATTTGACCCGTTGCACTCAGAAGTGCTGACTGTCGCGCGGCTCCTTCTTCGCCGGTTTCACCAAAACCACTCGCCAACACGATTGCAGCAGCCGTTCCACGTGCAGCCAATTCACGGACTGCCTCATGCGCTCTGGCAGCACCTAGCAGGACGATGGCGACGTCAGGTGCCTCAGGCAGGTCAGCAATACTCGCATAGCAGGGAAGATCACCAATTCGATCCGCCTTTGGATTGACCGGATACACCTTGCCAGCATAACCATGCTTCATGAGATATGTAATCGGTCGACCTGTCGTTTTACGTGGATCTCCAGAGGCACCGATCACCGCAACACTTCGTGGCTGAAACAGTCTCGAAATCGAATCCATCTTTGCGTTCATGCCTTTTTTGCTGCTGCAGCGCGCTCAAGAAACGCCATCACGGCCTCTCGGTGTTCGCTGCTTGTATAACAAATACCTTGTGCCTGGCTGCCTTGTGCAAAGACTTGCGTCGCACTCAGTTCAAACGTCTGATTGAGGATGGTCTTGCTTAGCGCAAGTGCTGTGGGTGAACCTTGAGCCAAGGTCTTCGCCCATGCCTGTGCATCCGCAACCAGTCCTTCGTCTGTACTCATTTGATCAGCGATGCCCAGCGCAAGTGCTTCTTGGGCATCGACCTTACGGCCGCTAAAAATAAGGTCTTTTGCTTTGGGCAAACCGACTCTTCGCGGTAAAAAATACATGCCTCCGCCATCAGGAATCAAGCCTCGATTGATATATGACCATGCAAAATTAGCACTGGGACTCACCATCACAAAATCACAGGCTAACGCTGTGTCTGCACCCAGTCCGGATGCAGCACCATTAACTGCCGCGATTGTGGGTTTAGGCATCGTATAAAGCAGGGATTGCGTATGGTGCACGCGCTGCTGTCGGGCCCAACCGTTGATGCCGACTTCTCCTTGGGGAGCTTGCATGCGCTTTTCCATACCTGCCACATCACCACCCGCACAAAAACCTTTTCCGCGACCAGTCAAGACCATTGCGCGAATACTGCGATCTGTCGCGATGCTTTCAAGCGTATCAATAAACATGCCACGCATGTCATCACTAAATGCGTTTCGTTTTTCGGGGCGATTTAGGTAGACCGTTGCAATACCGTCCGTCACACTCAGTTCAATGAATTCACTCATGCTGCTCTCTTTAACGATTAATTGGGTTCGATTTTCGCGGCTTTCACAACAGCAGCCCAACGCTTTTGCTCTGCGCTGACATAATCAGCAAGCTCTTTGGGAGTTCCTGTCGTGATCACGAGGCCCTCACCTTCGACACGCTTACGAAAGGTCTCTGATTGCGCTGCTTTTGCCGTCGCGGCGTTTAGTTTATTGACGATCTCAGCCGACGTCCCTGCAGGAACAAAAAAACCATACCAACTTTCCGCGGCATAACCTGGCACTCCAGCCTCTGCGATTGAAGGAACATCCGGCCGAACCGGCGAGCGTCCTGGCGTAGTCACACCCAAGGCGCGCACTTTGCCACTCTCAATCAAAGGTGCCGCGGCAGTCGCTGTCGCAAACATCATATTGACTTGACCACCCAATAAATCATTGAGTGCTGGACCTGCACCTTTGTATGGAATATGCGTCATATTGACACCCGCCAAGTTATTGAATAACTCGCCCGCCAAATGTGCGGAGGTACCAACACCTTGAGAGGCAAAAGTCAATTTTCCCGGGTCGGCCTTGGCGGCAGCGACGAGCTCCTTGATGTTTTTATAAGGACTGCTGGCGGGAACGACCAAAATATTTGGTGAACGCCCAATTAAAACGACAGGATCAAAAGCCTTTTCTGTATCGAATGGCATTTTGCTACGCAAACTTGGATTCACGGCATGCGCAAAGGTTGCGATCAATATCGTCGTGCCATCTGGTGCGCTTTTCGCAACAGCATCAGTACCGATGACTGTTCCAGCACCTGGTTTATTTTCAATAATGACAGTCTGCCCAAGATCTTGGGACATTGCGGCACCCAGAGTCCGAGCGATCGTATCCGTGCCACCTCCAGGTGAAAAAGGGACGATGATGCGGATGGGGCGATCCGCAGAATTGCTTTGTGCTGATACTAACGTGGCGGCACCAAACAATGGTACGAGTATCGTCAAGGCGATGAGCATGTTAAAGCGTGCTTTAAGTTTATTCATTTGGATGGTCTCTCCGTCGTGATCATTATTCAATGCATGACTTAAAAAAATTCTATTGCATTACTTTTAAATGTTCTGCAACGACGAAATCAATCTCTCCAAAGGCTTTGATCTCTTCTGGCGTAAATCCAGGTGCAACAGCCTCCAAAACAAAGCGACCATCAACCCAGTGCAACACGGCAAGATCAGTGACGAGCCAGTCCACACAATGCTTGCCAGTCAGAGGGTACTTACACCGTCGAGGAAGCTTTGTTCGACCTTTACTATCCGTATGCTCCATCACGATGATCAGCTCAACATCGCCGGAGATGAGATCCATGGCTCCGCCGATCCCTCCTCGCTTTGCATCAGTGACACTCCAGTTGGAAACACTGGCTTGGGCATCGACCTCATATGCCCCAAGAATGACGGTATCGATGTGACCGCCTCGAGCCATTTCAAACGAAGTCACACTTTCAAAATAGGATGTTCCAGGAATGGCCTCGACAAACTGACCGCCCGCATTGAAAACATCGGGATCAACGGCATCGCCTGTCACGATTCCGCCATACCCCAACACCCCATTTTCTGCATGCAACCAAACACCTCGTCCCTCTAGATAATTAGAGACGAGCGTCGGGATACCAACACCTAAATTGACATAGGAATTGTTTCGGACGATGAGGGCGGCATTTTTGGCGATATCACTCCGCGTCAAAGCAGGTTTGCCGTTATACATTCGTGCGCTATCTGCGGCTCTTTTACCCGATCGCGATAGGGAATTGATATCGACGGGGTCGGTAATTTTGATCACACGATCAACAAAAATGCCGGGCAGGCCAATGAGTTCTGGTGCTAATTCGCCAATTTCAACAATTTCCTCCACTTCAACAATCGCTACCTTCGCTGCCTTGGCGAAACTCGCATTGAAGTTAGCGCTTCCGCCACGAAATTGAATATTACCCGCGCGATCTGCTCGATAAGCACTCAAGAAAGCAAAGTCAACCTCAATGGCATGCTCCAGCAAATAAGGTTTTCCCTTGAAGTATCGAACATCTTTACCTTCAACCAAATCTGTCCCAATGCCAGTTGGCGTATAAAAAGCCGGGATTCCAGAGCCACCTGCACGACAACGCTCAACAAGTGTTCCCTGAGGCACTAATTCAACCTCAAGAGTGCCCGCAGCGATTCTTTTTTCTGCCTCTGTTTCCATACCAGCACGTATCGAAAAGGAGGTAATGATTTTTTTAACTTGATCATTCTCAACGAGAAGTTGACCCTTTTCACCAGGCGCGCCGAGTGAATTACAAACGACCGTTAAATCGCGGACGCCTTTATCTCTCAGTGCATAGATGAGTGTATTGGGAAAGCGATGCGCTAAACCGAAACCTGAAATAGCAACACTCGCACCATCAGAAATATCTTTAATGGCTTGATTCGCACTTACGACAACTTTATTCATATTTATCTTAGATAATTTTTAATCGTTTACAAAACGACCGAATGCCATTATTCAATCTTGAGATTCAGGATCTTATTGAGATCGCTCAATTCAGTTTTTTCTTGAATCATGGCTGCACGAAATTGCTTTGAATCCAAAAGCTTCAGTTCTGAACCGCCTGCTTCAATACGTGCTCTTACCTCTGGCTGAGAAAAGTATTTCACAGCGGCGTTTTGCAGTGTTTTAACAATATCTTCAGGTATGCCGACTGGGGCAAGCAAGCCATACCAAGAGCCTGTATTGTCTTTTACACCTTGCTCTACCAAGGTAGGAACATTAGGAAGCGCTTTCGATCGCGTGGGTGCTGTCACTCCAATAGCGCGTAATTTACCCGACTGAATATGTGGCAGCATCGCTGACAAATTTAAAAAAGAGACGTCTACATGGCCTCCCAACATATCCGTAATGGCGGGTGTAGCGCCCTTGTATGGAACATGTGTAAGTTTTGTTTTTGTTTCAATTTGAAAAATCTCACCCGCAATGTGTGTCGAACTTCCCGTGCCGGTCGATGCAAACGTCATCGGCTTTGTTTTGGCAAGCTCAATAAATTCTTTAACATTATTGACTTTGATGTGCGGCGCAACCACCATCACATTGGGCACATCAATAATCAATAAAATCGGCGTAAATTCTTTGACACCATCATAGGGAGGCTTAGCACTAAAAACGGGGACTGCAGTATGGGGAGCACCTGCACCCACCAAGAGCGTATATCCATCAGGCGCAGCCTTTGCGACAAACGCTGTTCCAATTGATCCGCTCGCGCCTGGCTTGGCCTCAACCACAAAAGATTGGCCAAGGTTTTGTGTGAGTCCAACAGCTAAATCACGTGCAATTTGATCAGCAGGTCCACCTACCGGATATGTAATGATGATTTTGACAGGCTTGTTTGGATAGGGCTGAGCAAATGCGTTAGTGGAAAAAAATGTCACTAAAAGAAATAGAAAACCAAGGAATTTTTTCATTTTTATGCATCCGTTAGAGTTAACTACAAAGTTCGCGTCATTCACCACGCGCATCGGGGTCAGCGGGCTCAAAACGATAACCCTTAACACTGTCCCCGCGCACATAACCACAATGTGGCCAACCAAAATGCACAGGCATGATCAGTGCATTGCGTTCAGCTGCGCGTTTTAAAAATAAGGCTCGCGAGGCACGCGCTTGCTCTGCGTGCGCATCGATCCATGTGTTGATGTGTGGCATGGCAATTTGTAATGGGCTATGCATCACATCGCCCGCAAAGATCGCTTCTTTTCCCTCAGATCTCAAGCGGAAATGCAATGAGCCAGGCGTGTGCCCAGGCATCGCTTCAGCTTCAAGACATCCCGCCACAACATCCCCATCACCAATCAAGTCGATGAGGCCTGCTTCGTACAAGGGAAGCACACTATCCTCGAAGGATCCGCTAATCACACCTTTATCACCTTTCAAATAAGCCGCATGGGCGTTTTCGAAATCGACCTTGGGCATCAAGTGGCGGGCGTTTGGAAACATCGGCACCCAACGTCCATCTTCCATCCGCGTCCCCCAACCCACGTGGTCAGGATGAAAGTGTGTCACGATCACATGTGTGACAGACTTTGGATCAGCCCCTGCTGCGGCTAACCACAACGGGGTCAGGGTATTGAGATTGTTCATGCGCTCAGACGCACGTTTTTTATGATTACCCACACCCAAATCGATCACAATCACTTTGTCATCAATATGCATCACCCATAACTGCATCGCGACGATAAAGCGCTCGAGACGGATGTTGTAATGATGTGGCGCGAGCCACGATAGATGTGGCTTGATCTCTTTGACATCGAGCTCAGGAAAAACAAAATCTGCGGCATGAGTAGGGCCGCTGTACTCAAGTACGTTATAAATCTTTGCACGACCGACATGACGCGAGTAAATCATCTTTAAGTGTCTCCGTTATTCTTTTAGTTGTTATTTTATTTGTTGTTATTCGACTTGCCGGTAGGTCAACCGCCATCTTGTATCGCGATTCTCCCAAGAAGGTGGACCCGATGAAAATGAGTTACCGGCCGGATCAACTTTTAATCTTCCTTGCATGAATGCTTGCGCGCGGGCCTCGTCTGCAATCCCGTACATCGCGACATAATTTGGTACCCCGGGCGCAGGATGCATAAACTCGCGCATACATGAATACCGTGCACCACTAACAAACCCATAACCAGTTAATACTTCAGGTACGTGGGTTCGGTTATAGAACTCATTGAACTGGACAATCTCCGTGGCAGTTGAGCCCAACGCTTCACTCATCCCGACAAGATACATGTATGGCGATGCGGATACTCGCGATGCTGCCGGGTTATTCAATAAATGTTTCCAAAGGAGGCGCCATTTTGTTTGACGTTTTTGCCAGGCGCTTGGTCCATCACTATAGACTGGCCGTCCACTTGCAGGACCATCATTGCGAGAAATATAAAGTAATGCGGCTTCTTCGCTTTCAATGTCATAGGCCGCCAGAAATCTTGGGCCACGTGGGCCACGAGGGTCGTCTTGCGCAAGCTCATATCGGCGTCCGCGGAGAAATCCCGGATTACCTGCCAAAACCTCTGGTCGATGTGTGTTGCTATAAAAATGATTGAAGTCTGCAACATCTGCAGCACTTGTATCAGCAGGAATATCCATTCCCACCCAATAGGTAAAGAGTGCGTCACTCATTGCATAATCCTTTTGTTTAGGCTGGCTTAAACATGGGTATACCGGTGCCATTCTCGCTGTGCTTGAACGTCACCTGCACTTTCTGACCACAGCGGATCGTATCCAAATCACACTCTACGATATTTGTGAGCATAGTAGGCCCCTCTTGCAAGGTGACATAAGCAATGACATAAGGGACGGGACCTGACACGCGTGTCACGCTGTAACTGTAAATCGTCCCTGCACCGGTTGCTTCTTTCCATTCAGTTTTATCACTAAAGCAAAAGGGACATAGTGCACGCGGATAATGATGATACTGACCACAGTCATTACAAAATTTGACCAGTAGTTTGCCCTTTGTCGCCGCTTCAAAAAAAGGCTCGTCGCCATAGTTGAATTTGGGATCGGATATTTTTCTATCTTGATATGGGGTAACCATCGAATTATTCTCTTTCCATGATGAGGGTGGCACTGCCGTGGCGCGTACTGAGCGATCCACCGGTACCATGCGCAAGCGCAATATCGCAATTTTTAACTTGAACGAGCGGATGGGCTTCGCCACGCAATTGACGAACCGCCTCGATAATTTTGGTAATACCACCACGATTGACGGGGTGGTTGTTACACAAGCCTCCACCGTCAGTATTGAATGGTAATTTACCTACACCAGAGATGAGATTGCCATCCATCACAAACTTGCCGCCTTCACCCTTTTTACAAAAGCCAAGATCCTCTAGTGTCATGATGACCGTGATCGTAAAGCTATCGTAAATCGAGGCGTATTTGATATCTTGGGGAGTCACACCTGCTTCAGCAAAAGCGATTGGGCCTGAACGCACCGCACCTGTATAGGTGATGTCAACCTTGCCACCCATTTGCCCTTTGGGCGATTCCCCTGCACCAATGAGCTTGACCATCGGTCGCTTGAGGCGTTTGGCGACCTCTGGGCTCACCACAATGACCGCTCCGCCACCATCTGTCACCACACAGCAATCCAAGCGATGAAGGGGGTCTGAGATCATGGGAGACTTGAGCACATCTTCAACAGTCACGACTTTTTTAAGATATGCATTTGGATTGTGTTGCGCATGATGTGAGGCGGAGACTTTGACCCAAGCGAGCTGCTCACTCGTTGTCCCGAATTCATGCATATGACGCATCGCTGAAAGCGCATATAAATTAACAGTGACAGGCCCATAGGGCATTTCAAAGGGCGTATCAGGAATGTTCGAATCTAGCTCACGCACGATCGTACCTGGCCGACCAAATCCGGCACAGGTAATGAGCGCCACACTGCACTTACCTGCAGCAATGGCCTCGGCGGCATGCGCCACAAGGTACAAGTAAGAAGACCCACCCGTATTCGTCGAATCGGAATGCCTGACTGTTAAACCCATATAGTCGATCATATTGATGCCGCCAAGCCCACCAGGAGCATCGGTCGAACAAAAATAGCCATCAACGTCGTGGATCGTCAATCCCGCGTCCTCTAACGCACCCTTTGCACATTCTGCATGCAACTGGGCGAGTGATTTATTTTCAATTTTTCGTGCGGGGTGCTCGTAAATGCCCCCAATATAGGCTTTGCCGCGAATGCTCATGCGATATTGTCTCTGTAGGTATGGAATGTCACCCAATTGAACCACTCAATCGGTGCATAACATTTTTGTAAATTTTTATACCATGTGCGTATAGACAAGTAAATCAAATATTAAGATTTGAAGAGATCTTGTCAATATATAAAACTGGCATACTGTGTCGGCTATTTATAATCGTTTTATTGATCAACTACAGCATACGCATAATTTCTATTACAGAGCAATTATTTTTCGTTTTTTTTCTCAACGACCAGCTGTATTTCAACCATAAAGCCATAATGAAGCTCAGGCACAGGGACCACGGCTCGAGCAGGTTTATGCTCACCAAAAATATTGGCGTAGATCGCATTAAATTCTGGCCAATTCGCTACACCGACAATGTATGCCGTGCACTGCACCACATCGTTGAGCGTACAGTCTGAGGCTTTAAGAATATTTGCGCAGTGATTAAACGAAGCACGCACCTGACGCTCAAAATTATCGACCTCCCCATTGGATGCCTGACCTGGAAGAACACCAGATACAAAGATCAAGCCGCCGGCTTCAACGGCATGGCTGTAGTGACCGGCTGGAGTGGGTGCATGGGGTGAGTGAATGAGTTTCATTGAACCTTTGAGTAATCAGTTTCATTATCTTATTATTCTAATGGGGTTTATATTGCTCCATGACTGATCTTGTTAGGATTCTCGTATATTCATGAAAAATCGCCGCTTCATTCAATGTGACGTCTTTAGTCCCACGCCTTATCAAGGTAATGGCTTAGCAGTCGTCATCGATGCAGACGGTCTGACAGACGAACAAATGCAACGCTTCGCTGCGTGGACAAATCTCGCTGAGACGACATTTTTATTGACGCCTACTGATCCAACCGCCGACTATCGCGTGCGAATATTTACCCCAAGCCGTGAAATGCCTTTCGCAGGTCATCCAACGCTTGGCACCTGTGCCTCATGGCTCCATAGCGGCGGCATTCCTAAAACTGCCGGAATGGTTCGCCAAGAATGTGGTGTTGGGATTGTTGAGGTAGATGTATCAAATCGCCCAACCTTGTCTTTTGGTGCACCCGCGACCACCATCAAAGAAATGGATCCCGCGCATCGCGCAGAAATCATGCGCGTGCTGGACATCCCTGCAGATGCTGTTGTCCACACTGCAGAACTATGTAACGGTCCGATATGGCAACTGTTTGAACTCCAGCATGCCGCCCAAGTGCTGGCGCTTGACTCCTCGCGCGTACGCTGGCCGACCTTTAAGTCGATCGGATTCATTGCCCCGCATCCTCCTGGTAGCGAATGCGACTACGAGGTTCGCATGCTGGCGCCCTCAAGTGGGATGAGTGAAGATCCCATTACAGGATCACTCAATGCAGCGATCGCAAAATGGCTCCTGCACAACGGCCGTCTGCAAAAGCCTTATCTTGTTGCACAAGGGACTCAGATTGGTCGTTCCGGCCGTGTCACCGTGACGCCGGGCATTCGCGAAACCGTTTGGATCGGCGGCGAAGTACATATTTTGATAGAAGGAAACGTGCAGATCTAAAAGTAGCGCTGCACGTTATTCGAAATCAGGCAAGGCATCATCCGGTCCGATATGTGCGGGTGTCGTCCACGTGACATCCCGCATCGAGCGCTGCACCAGTCGATCCACGCCTAGCAACTTAGCAAAGATCGCCATTCGAATTGGAATGCCATTATCCGTTTGACGGAAAATCGCCAAACGAGGATCTGCATTTAAATCGACACTCAAATCATATGAACCGGGTCGACCATCGCGCGGCAACGGGTGCATGATCACCACATCACTTTTGCAGGCTTGATTCACCAGTTTTTGATTAATTTCAAATTCAGCGCCATAGCCGTCAATCGCTTCTTCGCCGAAGCGTTCTTTTTGAATCCGCGTCGCATACAAAATATCGGCTTTCGCCAAGCCATTTGCCGGCGAGTCACTGAACTCGATGACATGGCCGTTGCGACTCACCACATCCACAATCTCAGACGGCATTTCCAACGACTGAGGCGCGATCAAGGTAAACGTCAAACCGCGATACAAAGATAACAACTTAATCAGCGAATGCACGGTGCGACCATATTTCAGATCACCCACCATTGCGATATGCGCGCCATCGATCAACTTTCCAAGACGTGAAAACTCACGTTGGATCGTATAAAGATCCAGTAAAGCCTGACTGGGATGCTCACCCGGACCGTCACCACCGTTGACCACAGGGATATTGGTCGCCCGTGCAAATTCCGCGACTGAACCCTTTTCAGGGTGACGAATGACCATCGCGTCGACATAACCGCTGACCACGCGACTAGTGTCATAAATCGACTCACCCTTAGCCATCGAGGAAAAAGTAAAGCCGGTCGTATCGCACACTGAACCACCGAGTCTGCAGAAAGCTGCCCCAAAGCTAATGCGCGTGCGGGTACTGGCTTCGAAAAACAAATTCGCGAGAACAGCACCCTCGAGTACTCGTGTCACTTTTTGACGGCGTGCGATCGGCTGCATCACATCGGCGAGCCAAAATAACTCCTCTACCGATTCTCGGGACAGTTGATCCACTGATAACAAATGATTGGCTGAAAGGCCCGAACCCGAACCAACTTGTGGAGTATCAGACAAATTGGCAAGAATTTCAGTTACATAACGACGCGCCACCTCTGGCATCGCACGGTATTCGCTCGACTCATCAGGAAGCAGCCAGCTGTCTAACGTCCTGCGCCGACAGCCAATCCGCTCTGCAAACGCGTCACGGGTCATATTTAAACGACGCATTGCGTCGCGCAGAAGTGCCTGTGTCGCGATTGCCATGTCTCACCTATACACAAAAGTTGTAAGAATCGAGACATTATATGCACTTTGCGTAGGTTGGCGTTATTTTTTAACTCACTCACCCTTGCCATCGCTGAGCGCCTGCTCCAAGCCAATACCTTTGAAAAATCGGGCTCCTAAGGGAGAAATCGGCTCATGGATCCTGTCAATCGGGCCCTTGAGTCTCTTGACTTCATTAATCAGGATCGTGCCAAAGCCTTTGCGTCGGTATAGAGGATTGACATAGATATACTCAATCTCCCCCAATTCATTAAAACGACAGTATCCAATCGTTGTATTTTGATTTTTTATCAAGACAACCCCTTCGGAGATGTCGATCTGATAATCGTCTGAGCCCTTGGGCATGTAAGAACCTTTAGATCACGTTGGGAACTTAAAGATTAAACACAAATCATCGCCCGTCATCACGATCAAACCTGTAAACTTCTCATCAAGGATTTCTTGAACCCTCAAGACGTGGTCATTCAGAACCGTCATTCCGTCATTTAAGTTTAAAAAGAGAAAGCCTCTGAAAATGCAATTAAGTCTGATCCCGACAATATTCATGTTCTACGGAATACTGTCAATCGCCTATTCCGCGACCTTGCTGTTCTATTTTTCAAAACAG
>Ga0164292_10002292_pt1 | contig 15600 bp, 13 predicted proteins | sample GEODES117metaG_FD_111486 | JGI IMG/M metagenome (GOLD analysis project Ga0164292, IMG submission 111486) | Eutrophic lake water microbial communities from Lake Mendota, Wisconsin, USA - GEODES117 metaG | ecosystem: Environmental > Aquatic > Freshwater > Lake | place: USA: Lake Mendota... | reverse complement strand
GTATTCACAGGTCGGTGCCGCGTTCGGTTTCCGGTTCTTGTGGACCACATTGATCGCACTGCCCTTTGCGATCGCGGTTCAGGAAGCCACGGCGCGACTCGGACTCTTCACCGGCAAGGGGCTTGCGGCGCTCATCAAGGAGAACTTCTCGCGGCGGGTCCTCACCGTTGCCGTGATTCTCGTGGTGAGTGCGAACACGTTCAACATCGGGGCTGACCTGGGTTCGATGGCCGCTGCGACGAACCTCCTGATCCCGATTCCCGAGTTGGTCCTGTTGGTGATCTTCACCGGGGTGATGGCCGGGCTCGAGATCTTCGTTCCGTATCACCGCTACGCGCGAGTGCTCAAGTGGTTGTGCCTCTCTCTCGTCTCCTACGTGGTGGTGCTCTTCGTGGTCGACATCGCGTGGACCGAATTGCTCGACGATCTCTTCGTGCCAAGGGTCGGTTTCGAGCGTGACCAACTCGCCGCCCTGATCGCCATCTTCGGTACCACCATCTCGCCCTATCTGTTCTTCTGGCAGGCAGGAGAAGAGATCGAGGAACGAGGACGCCCGGAGAACAGCGCCGGAGTCGACGATGTTGCGCACTTGAGGGCGATGCGTGGTGATGTCGCCGCGGGCATGTTCTCGGGGGTCTTCGTGATGTTCGCGATCATGGCCACTTCGGCATCGACTCTCGGCGTGAACGGAATCACCGACATCTCCACCGCCGAAGAAGCCGCGCAGGCATTGGAACCCTTCGCGGGTCGCTTTGCAGAGTTGTTGTTCACCCTCGGCATCGTGGGAACCGGCCTCTTGGCCGTTCCCGTACTTGCCGGCTCCACCTCGTATGCACTGTCGGAGACGTTCGGATGGAGCGAGGGGCTGAGTCTGAAGATGACGCAGGCTCGCAGGTTCTATCTCGTGATCCTCGGGTCGATGATGGCCGGCTTCGCCATGAACATCGCCGGCCTCGATCCGGTGAAGGCGCTCTATTGGTCAGCGATCCTGAACGGCGTCGCTGCGCCACCATTGATCCTGATGATCTTCGTTCTCGCGCGTCGCCGCCGGGTGCTCGGTGAACACGCGAGCGGACGACTCTCGCAGATCATGGTTGCGGGCGCGGCGCTGATCAGTGCAGCACTGCCCGTGGCCTACCTCTTCGCAAACTGAGGCGCAGAGACTTAACCGGAAATCGACTCGAGAGCGAGACGCACCAGTTCGCGGGCCTCAGCCTGCTTGTCCTGGTAGGTGGCGAAGTCCGGCGGTGACTGGGCAAGAGCGGCGTCGGCCTCGTCGAAGAGAACATCTGCTTGTGCAAGCAACTCCTCCGGCGTGCGTGTCTCGGTTCCGCTGTCGGTACCTGTGTCGGTTCCGGTATCAGTGCCGGTTCCGGTGTCGGTTCCCGTGTCCGTTCCGGTATCGGTACCGGTATCGCCACCCGTCGTCGACTCTCCTTGATCGTCGATACGGTCACCCAAGTCGACACCGAAGCCGGGGAAGAGACGCGCAACGGCTTGAGTGACGGAGTCGGCGATGATCGCCTTCTCGTCGTACGAGGCAAGGATCTTGCGAACGAAGACCTGACGCGCGGTTGCATCGTCGGGTCGCACGAAGAGCGGGCGGAGATAGATGATTCCGTCCTTGATCGGCACGATCTGGAGATCACCGAACAACACCCGCGAGCCGCGCAGGTCGAGCGGGGTGATCGTCTGCGAGATCACCGGGTCGCTGCTGAACTCGGCGGCAACCGTTGCCGGGCCTGGCGGCAGCGGATTCTTGAAGTCGTAGAGAGTGATCTTTCCGAACGACTCCGGGTCACTCGACACCACCATCATCGAGCGGAGTTCTTTTCGAGCATCGTCCGACGAGAACGGCACGAAGGGACGCAACATCGAGAACTTCGGCTCGGATCCTGGATTCTTCGGGTCGTGGAAGATGGTGTAGTACGGCTCGAAACGCTCGACGTTGGCTTCTTGTACCTCGACGGTGTTCACGTTGGCATCGGCCAACGGAGACAATCCTCCGGTGGCGGCGTTGGTTTGCTCGGGTTCGAGCGGCGGCGCCTGCGCCACGCTCCATGCTCCGTCGCGGTTGAAGAAGAGTGTCGGGTCGTCGAAGTGATACTTCGCGTAGACGTTGGTCTGCACGCGGAAGAGATCCTCGGGGTAGCGGAAGTGGGCTTGCAACGACGCGGGAGCCTTGTCACCGTCGACGAAGAGTTTCGGGAACGCATCTCGCCACACACGAATGATCGGGTCCTTGTCGTCGATGACATAGAAGGTGATCTTGCCGGTGTACGCATTGACCACGGCTTTCACGCTGTTTCGTGCGTAGTTGAAGGAATGGTTCAGGCCACCGCCGGCGCTCAACTGATCGGTGTTGGCACGCTGTGCGTACGGGTACCTGCTGGTGGACGTGAAGGCATCGATCACCCAGTCGACCTGACCTTCATGGACCACTGGATAGGGGTCGGCATCGTAGGTGAGGAACGGCGCGATCTTCGAGACGCGCTCACGTACGTCGCGCACGAGGAGAATCTGGGAATCACGATCGATGAGTCGCGAACCGAACAGGTTGTACTCGCTGAAGTTGACCGCCATGGCGAGGCGCTTCAGCGTGGAGTCGAGCTTGATGCCGTTCTCGCCCTTGTAGGTGGTATCGGTGGACTGCGGGCAGATCTTCTCTGCGTCGTCGGCACCGTTGGTGACGGCGTAGCTCAGGGGTCCCGTGCCGAAGAACAACTCGGGCTGCTTCACGCCGAGGTCGAGATACAGGGGGCGACCGTCGTCGGTGACGGTACTGGCCGGTGCTGCCACGACTCCACAGCCGTGGGTGTAGATCAGGTGTCGCGACACCCAGGTTCGGTTCGGCAGACCGGCAGTGTTGAGTTCGCGCGTGGCGAGCATCACCTGCTGCAGGCGCCCGTCGATGGAGTACCGATCCACGTCGAGGTCGCGAATGGCGAAGAACGACGACAAACCTTGGTCGAGGGCGAAACGATCGCGCATCTGGGTGGGTTCCAGCTGGCGAACGTCGCGCAGCGAAGATGCGCTGGCCTCCACCTCGTCAGTGGTGATCTTGCCGGCAGTGAAGTCGACGACCTCGATGTCGTCAAGACCGAGGGCCTTCTTGGTGGCCGTGAGGTTGTCGTCGATGTACGGCAGTTCGCGGGTGCTCACGTTCGGCTGCACCACGAAGCGCTGGACGATGGCCGGATAAATGGTTCCGGCGACGACGGCGACGACGGCCCAAAGTCCGACGGCGAGAACGGGCAGGCGCCAGCCACGCTGGCGAATGTTCCAGAGAAAGAGGGCGGCCACGGCAACCGAGACGAGGATCATCAGGTTGAGCGCCGGAAGCTGAGCATTGACGTCGGTGTAGGTGGCACCCTGCACGGCACCCCGGGCGGACCGCGTGAGGTCGAAACGCTGCAGCCAGTAGTCGACTGCGCGCACGAGCGCGAGACCGGCGAGCAAGACCGAGATGTGCACCTTGGCTTGTGGCGTGACGCGTTGCTCCGGAACCTGCATACGAATGCCGCCGTTGATGTAGTGAACGACGGCGGTGACGATGGCGATGAGAACGAGGGCTCCGAAGGCCCAGGTCACGACGAACTCCGCAAAAGGAAGACGGAAGACGTAGAAGCCGATGTCGTACTTGAACAACGGATCCTTGTCACCGAAGGATTGGTGATGGCGAAACATCAGCCATTGCTCCCACTGCGCGGCGGCGGGGAGACCCACGAGAACGCCGAGAATCACCGAGACGAACGTGCGGGTGAGACGACGGCGCTTGCGGAAGGCATCACGCAACTGGGACAGTGCACGCTGCTCCTGCGAATCGGGAACGGCGAGAGGGGCCAGCCGGTCCGCGATCGACATGTTGATCCACAAGAGAACTGCAAAGACCGAACTGAAGACTCCGACGAGGAGCGCCTTAGAGCGGATGACACCCCAGAACACATCGGTTCGCTCGACCGATTGGTGCCACAGCACGTTCACGTAGAAAGACGACAGGCTGCGTGCCGACAAGATGAGGGCCAACAGCGCGGCCACCACCACGATGACGATGATTCGGCCCCGACCGGGCTTCTTCACCGTGAGGCGGGGACGGCGAGGAGTGTTACCGGGCAAATCTGAGGGGTTGCGCACGCACCAGAGGCTACTTGGGTGCCGGTGTCAGAAGGCATCGACAGCCCTCATGAGCCAGCGGATGTGAGTGTCCCGTGGGGAACTCGTCACCGCAAGCAATTGCACCAGCCAAGGAGTTGTCCTCTGCATCGGCACATGCCGGGCCATCGGGATCGACCATCCAGCACACCTTGGTTCCGGGGGTCAACGTGACATACATCCCGCGGCTGTAGGAGAGGCAGGCAATGTCGTCGATGTGCTCGTCGATCGTGGTGGTCTTCCACTGTCGGTAGATGCCGCGAATGGCCTTGGCGGCTTCGCCGCGATCGTCGTGCTTGGCCAAGGTTTCGGCGAGTTTCTCGCGCATCGGAGCAACCAACTGGGCTTCGATCATGGCGGTGATGACGGGAAGGATCTCGTCGTTCTTGCACTTTCGTGACGCCGCGGCATTGGCTGCGGCAAGGATGTCGGACTGAATCGCGTCGGCGTACTTGGCCACGTGGCCGACGGCGTCTCCGTACATTGCATCAAGAGACAGCACGGCCTTCTTGCCACGCAGGTATTCGAGTGCTTCGTTCTCTTCGTCGGCGAGCACCCGCTTCAACTTGCGGGCCATCGAGATGACGAGCGGAGCGAGCGCCTCGGCGCGACGAGCGAAGGCAGCATCGTCACGCACCGGCTCCACGGCGGGCGGTGCCTGCCTCGCGGACTCGGCAACATTGTCGGAGTCGGCGGATGTCGACGCGCTGGACTTCTTCCGCGAGTTCACGACGGTCTCGCCGCTGGTGGTGGCTTCGGCCACCTTCTTCACGGTGGACTCACGCAGACGGGCGAAGAGATCGCCGACGGAGTCACGCGGAGCAGGCGTCTCAGTTTCGACGGCCGGTTCGTCAGCCGCGTCGACGATCTCGGGTCCGTTGTCGACGCTCGGATGCTCGGGGTTCACCACCACTGGCTCGGGCCGGCTGCGATCCTTGCCGAAGAGCGACACCACGTTCGACGGTGCCTGTTCGACGACGGGTTCAACGACAGGAGCCTCTTCTTCGACGACGTGAGTTTCTTCTTCGACGGCGACGCTCACGACGACTTTCTCGACCACGGTCTCGATCACTTCGGTCACGGTGATGTCGTCTACGGCCGAGTTGATGTCGTCTTCGACGATGTTCATGTCGTCTTCGACGATGTCGCCGACCTCGACGACTGCGACGGCTACGTCGACGGCAGAGTCTTCTTCGACCGGCGACTCATCGACATCGATGTCGAAAACAACGGCGCGAACAGGCAGGTCGTCTTCCGGCTCGAGTTCACGATCGAACATCGACACCACCGTCGTGGGGCCCGTCATGGCCGACGGGTCGAGGACAACTGGCTGCACAGGTCCGGTGGTGGGGGCAAGGTTCACGTATTCCTGGGGCAGGTCTTCGTCGACGGACACCAAGCCGGTCATCACGTCGTCCGTGGCGAGGCGGGCGCGCTCGAAGGCGTTCAGCAGGCGATCACGGTTGTGGATGGGCTGCTCGATCTGGGCACGGGCCAACTCGCGACGACGGGCCAGCTCAGCCAGCACCTTTTCGCGGTATTCGCGGGCCTCATTGACCATTTCGCGGCCTTGTTGCTTGGCCATCTCGATTTCAGCCTCGGCATCCGCCGCGGCATCTTCACGCCGGCGGACGGCTTCGAGTTCGGCTTCCTCGCGCAGGCGCATGGCGTCGGCGCTGGCCTCCTTGACGAGTCGCGTGGCCGCTTCTTCGGCACGGACACGGATCTGTGCACTGGCCTCGCGAGCCGTGGCCAGCACGCGGGCGGCCTCCTCGCCGAGAAGGGCCGTGACCATTTCTTCGTCGAGCATCCCGGGAGCCGACATGCCCCGGGTCTGCATCGCCTTCAGTTCGCTTTCGAGAAACCGCTCACGTTCCTGGAGTCGGGCCAGTTCCGCCGACACCATCCGCAGGAAATCGCGGACCTCGGTCTGGTCGTAGCCGCGACGAGCGGTGGTGAAGACCGCCGCGCTGACGGCCGCAGGCGACGAAGGGTCGGGACGTGAAAAAGAAATCGCCATTTGGGAAATGGTACGACACGGGGATTCTCCGATGGTGGCAATACGTTGCCGAAGGCGGCACAGTTAAGACGGCAGTTCTCCGCCGCCGTAGTTGGCCAACGCTTCGAGGGCCTCGGTGAGGTTGGCGACAGGAACGATCTCGAGATCGTCGCCGACGATCCGCTTTGCTTCGGCGATTTCGTCGGCGGTCTGACCCGCGGGGACGAGGAAAACGTCTGCCCCGGCACCGGCCGCGGCCACTGCTTTCTGTCGCAGAGCGCCGATCACACCGACCGTCTCGTCTTCCGAGATCGTTCCCGTGGACGCCACTTTCGCCCTGCCCATGAGATCCCCAGGGGTGAGTTCGTCGAGGAGCGCGAGAGTGAACGCCAAACCGGCCGACGGGCCCCCGATGGTGTCGGTGTCGATGTCCACCTGGAAGGGCACATCGACGGTTCGCGTGTCGGCGGGGACGAAACCGATGATGGCGCGTTCCGTGTTGTCGGGGCTGGCGATGAGCCTCACGCGCTCGGTGCGGCGAGTCTCGTTCGGATTCGCATCGAGTTCGTGAACCACGATCTCGAGCACCTCCCCCACCTTGCGATCCTCCATGACGGGAACGAGCTGCTGGATGGTCGGCGTCGGGGTCCCATCCACGGATTCGAGGACGTCCCCGAGTCGCAGCCTGTTGCACGCCGAATCGGGCGCTGGTTCGGCGAGACAAATGAGTTGCTCCACAACGACGGGCCCGTACTGCAGTGTGGCGTCGTATCCGAGTCGCTTGAAAGCGACGTACTCGGCGATCTGCTTGGCACCGACCATCGCCTGGTATCCGAGGGTGCGCTGCTCGGACGGTGTGCTCTTGCCGAAGCGTTCCGTCTTCGTCTGCACGTCGACATCGGTGTCGACCCAACCGATGAAACTTTCGAGCGCCGACAACTGCGACCCGTACGCCGTCACGAAGTTGACACTGTTGTCGGCCGGATACCTCTGTACTTCACCGTTCGGGTCGACGAACTCGAGGCGTGGGCCCACTGCGCTCACCGTTCCGGGGGCCGTTTCCCAACGTTCGATGCGTACGACACCAGCGACGACGACGGTGAGAAGAGCCAGCCAGGACAGGGTGAGAAGCGGCAACGCCCACCACAGCCGCCCCGCAGAAGTGCCTTCCGACGATGGGGGCGGAGGAGGCGGGGGTACGCTGAAGAGCGAGTCGCCCGAACCGGGCGATGCATTGGCTTGTTCTGTCGAACGGGAAGGATCCAGGGACATGTCGACGTCGATTGTTGCACTGTCCACCGCGGAAGTCACTCTGCGGGCCGTACTCGTCACGGCACTCGCCTTCGGTGCAATCTTCGTCGTTGCGCGCCGTCCGGACGTCGAGCGCTTCCTGCGTCGCCAGCCGCAACGCGTGCAGCCGATCTACGTTCGCGTCGATCAACGGCCGGGCCGCGGATACCAGCCGCCTCCCCCGTCGCGACGCGGCATCTCGGCAGTGGTTCTGCTCGTCGTCGCCGTCAGCGCCGGAGCCGTTGCCGCATTGGCCGTTGCCGTGATCCTGAGCACATTGGTCACGTCGGTGACCGATCTCCTGCGTTGAGCAGAGAGACCCTCGTGTCGCACTCGACACCAGCCGAACTGGTTCTGGCCGGTCATCGCGGTGACGTTGCGACACTGCGTCGCGCTCTCGCGAGTTCAGTTCCTCATCATCGCTTGCTCGCTCTGGGTGGACTCTCGAAGTTGGCTGCGCTCACCCCGACCGAGACAGAAACGGCATCGCGCGATACGGATCGCGGCGTCCGCCATCGCCTTGCACAGATCGGCGCACGGGATGTTCGCGTCGGGATTCATGGTCTTCTCACACTGCTCGCCGACTCTGATTTTGCCGTAGCTGAGACTGCGGCGTGGGCTCTGGGCGAGCGCTTCGAAGGACGCGCCGCCGTCGATCTCGATCCGGCGGTCCTCGACGCCCTGTGCGACAACGCTTCCAATCATCCACATCCAATGGTTCGGGAGTCGTGCGTGGCGGCTCTCGGGGCCATCGGGGACGACCGGGGCCTTCCGGCGATCCTTGCGGGCTGTCGCGACAAACCAGCCGTGCGACGTCGCGCCATTCTCGCTCTCGCCCCGTTCGACGGCGACGAGGTCGATGCCGCACTGCAGGCCGCCTTGTCGGACAGGGATTGGCAGGTCCGGCAGGCTGCAGAAGACCTCTTGGGTATTGCCGGATCGGACTCCAATGACGAAGCAGATTCCGACTCTGTAACAGGTGTTGCAAATCCCTAACCTGTGATCAAATGAACGGCGTCGGCTGAGGCGTTGTCGATACGAAGGAGGGAAGCCATGGACGCATCGCTGATCGAGCGCATCAAGAAAGAAATGGCCGAGCAGTTCGAGCGCAAGGGCAATCCCGAAGGGTTCCCTGCCTTCCACGACATCAGCATCGATCGCTACACCTCCGACGAGTTCTGGGAACTCGAGCAGAAGCACCTGTGGACCAAGGTCTGGGTGATGGCGGGGCGCATGGAGGACATCCCAAATCCGGGTGACTACTTCACGTTCGACGAGTTGCAGGTTCCGGTCGTGGTGGTGCGCGGCAACGACATGAAGGTGCGTGCCTTCTACAACACGTGCCAGCACCGCGGCGCTCCGGTCGTACGCGAAGCCAAGGGTTGTGCCAACCAGCTGCGCTGTCAGTACCACGGCTGGGTGTACAGCATCGACTCCGGTGAACTGAAGAGTGTCCCCGACGAACGCGACTTCATCGGACTCTGCCGGGCCGACAAGTCGCTGTCGGAGATCAGTTGCGAATCGTGGCACGGATGGATCTGGGTGAACCAGGATCCCGAAGCCGCGCCGTTGCACGAATGGTTCGGCGTGCCGTTCTCCCAAATGGAAGAACTGCAGGGCGAAACCCTGCGCGCAGTCGGCCCGCGCACGATGGACATCCCGTGCAACTGGAAGGTCACCGCCGAGGCGTTTCTCGAGGTGTACCACTTCCGCTTCATCCACGATCGGGGCGGATGGTCGGCACTCGACAACCGCGGCGCTTCGATGGGTCTGTTGCCGAACGGATGCAGTCGGATGGTGACACCGTTTTCGAAGAAGGCCTGCGAGCTGCGCGGCATGAAGGATTGGGACGACTTCCAGACGTTCACGGATCCGCGCTTCATCGACATCCCCACGGTGAACGACATGGTGCGCTCCACGAGTTCCGCGTTCTCCCTCTTTCCCAACCTCATCTCGCCGATCGCTTCGTACGGATTCCCGTTCATCATGTTCTGGCCGATCGACAAAAGTCATACCCGGCTCAGGTGGATGCACTACGCCCCGAAGAATTGGGAAGGCGATGAACTGCCGCCGCACTGGGAACAGCGTATGAACGAGTTCGACCTCATCATGGACGAGGACAAGTGGAACATGGCTCCGATGCAGCGTTCACTCGAGTCTCCGGCCATGAAGGGTGTGGTGGTGAACTACCAAGAGCGCCGCATTTGGCACTTCCACGAAACCGTCGACCGTGTCATCGGCATCGACAACATTCCCGCTCACATGCGCGTGGCTCAGTTGCTCGCGCCGTACGTCGAGAAGGACTGACACACATAAGTCGCACGACGGCTGCCGAAAAGTTCTAGCCTGACCACATGGAATCGACGAAAGGTGTGCCGAAGCCCGTTCAGGCTCGTGCCGAAGCAACGATTGCGACGGTCATCGAAGCCACGGTCGAAGCCCTCGAGTCAGGCAACGAGGCCGACGTCCGCATCGACGAGATCCTCGCCAAGACGGGAATCTCGAAGGGTTCGCTGTACCACCACTTCGGCGGACGCGAAGGTCTGATCGCCGCCGCTCGCGTGGTGCAGTTCAGTCGTTTTGTCGAGGCCGACTCAGAGATCATCCGTGAGCAACTCACGAAGACCACGACACGCGACGAGTTCCTCGCGGCCGTGGGCCAGATGACGAACCTCGTCAACACGGTCGAACGGCAACGCGCTCGCTTCAGTCGGTTCAGTGCGGTGTCCAGTGCCTACGGACGCCCGGAGCTGTGGGAGGCACTCGCCTACCAACAGAACAAACACACCGAAGCGATCGCCGATGCCATCCGCTATGGACAGACACACGGATGGGTGCGCAAAGATCTCGACGCACGTGCAGTCTCGGTGTTCGTCCAGGGGTACTCGCTGTCGCGTGTGCTCGGCGACCTCGACACGGACCCCATTTCGGACGAGCAGTGGAACGCCGTCGTTCGCGCGGCGATCTCCAGTTTCCTCATTCCTGCCGACTGATCTTCCGGCCCGAGACTGCGCGTGAGTCGCCGTTTTCAGGTGGGTTTGCGCGCGAGAGCCTGGACGACGTGAGCGGTTCCGGTGTGCAGGGAACCTTCCACCACGTCGCGTTCGACCTCGCGCAGGATCTCGAAGACGAGTCCGGCGAGTTCTTCTTCGAGGATCGCCGCTGTGGGCATGAGATCGGGATCCTTCGGGCCGCCGGTGGAGTTGGGGATCTGGGCGGGCGTGTAGGCCTCGATGAGGAAGTGTCCCCCGGGTTTCAGGCCAGCCACGACTTCTGCGTGGAGACGGCGCCGCAACGCTGACGGGGTGTGGGCATAGATCGACACGATCAGATCCCACGAGTTCGGCACGACATGGAAGTCGTCGAGGTCTCCACGCACGGCGTTCACGGTGACACCACGCTGCAACGCGAGACGCAACGTTTTCGCTACGCCCCTTTCCGACTGCTCGACGGACGACACGTCGTACCCCTGCTGGGCCATCCATACGGCGTTGCGACCCTCGCCTTCGGCCAGGCTGAGGGCAGTTCCCTTCGGCATTGCCTCCAGGGTTTCACGGAGAAAATCGTTCGGTTCGGTGCCGTAGGCGTAGTCGTCGGTGCCGAATTTCTCGTTCCAAAAGTCGCGTGTGCTCACGGGTGCACTCTACGAGTTGTTGATGGTCGAGGGTTGTGTGACACCCACTCGGTATCTTGCTCGCATCGGCATCGAGATGCCTTCCTCACCGGTCATTCGGTTCGTCGTCACGTACGTGATCGATGGTGTTCCATCGGCCTGAAACCCCGAAGAGACCCAAAGAGAAAGGCTCGTATGCAAAGTGTTCACGACATCTGTTCGGCAGTTCGTGCCGTCGGTGCGACGAGTTCCGATGAGATCTCCCTCGAAGGAGTCCGACAGGCACTCCACAAACTGGCATTGATCCAGGCATGGATCGATACACAGAAGATCCTCCTCGGCAAGCGACTTGATCAACTGGCATCGGCCTCGCCAGCGGTCATGCCCGAACAGGTCATTGCGGCAGCTTGTGCGTCCAGCCGTGCCGACGCTCGGCGCGACATGCGTCGCGCCCGAATGCTGTCCGAGGTTCCCCAGCTGGAAAGCGCCCTGCACAACGGCCTGATCTCCACGGCACACGTCGATGCCGTGGTTCGCGCAACCCAACAACTCGACTCTCGCGACAAGCAGCAGTTGCTCGTCCAAGGCGAGTGGTTGGCCAACATCGCATCCCACGCGTCTCCCGACAACTTCTCGCGCGCCGTGAAGGCAGCCGTCGTGCGCATGGGCGAAGACGAGGGTGTGGGTCGGCTCGAACAGCAACGCCGCCGCACGTGGTTGCGACACTGGGTCGACCGCGACTCGGGGATGGTCTGCATGCACGGCGAGTTCGATCCCGAGTCCGGTCTTCGCCTGGTCGGACGCCTGCAGCGAACGGTCGAACGTCTCTTCCACGAACGCGCTCCCCAGACGTGCCCCGATGGATCCGCAAAGGTCGCTCATCTCAACGCGCTCGGCCTGGTCGCGCTCGCCACGTCAGCCGGCTCGACCGGTGACGAGGGAGCAACTCCCTTGACGGCGGGATATGCACGTGCGGAGATCAGCGTGGTGGTCGACTACCGCACCCTTGCCCAGGGGTTGCACCGCAACTCCGTCATTCGAACCGGCACCGACATCGACTTGCCCGTCGAGACCGTACGCCGCATGGCCTGCGAAGCACGGATCATTCCGGTCGTGATGGGGTCATCAGGGGTCGTGCTCGACATGGGCCGAGCCACACGGTTGGCCAGTCGACAACAACGCCGCGCTCTCGAAGCCATGCACGCCACATGCGCGGTGCCATCGTGCGCGGTCCCGGTAGCGCAATGCCAGCCTCACCATGTGGAGTACTGGAACTCAGGTGGTCCCACCGATCTCGACAACCTCGTTCCGCTGTGCGATCAACATCACCGGTGCGTCCACGAAGGTGGTTGGCGCCTGGCGGTACGTGCTGCGGACAGGCGGGTGACGGTCACCCAGCCGGGCCGACGAGCGGCCGGAGTCCCGTAGCGGCGTGGCAGACCCTCACTACGAACGATGGAGGACCAGAGATGTTGCCTTTCTTATACCCCTGGGGGTATATTGAGGACATGAAGTTTCTCTTGTTCATGAACACACCGGTCGGCCGCCTCATTCGAGTTGCCATGGGAATCGTCGTCTTTCTTGTCGGCATGGCCGTCGGCGGTGGCGTGGGAACGGCTTTGATGGTGTTTGCCTTCCTGCCGGTTCTCACGGGAGTCACCGGAGTGTGCCCGCTGAATCCGTTGACGGGCCAACCACTTCGCGCCTGTTCGGCGAGGCCTCGCACCGCGAAATAGCCTCCCCTTTCTGTGTTCACGATTCGGGTCGAAGATCTCCACGCCACCGAGTCACAGCAGCTGATCGACGAGTTGAACACGTTCCTCGACGGGTTGTATCCGCCCGAGGACAACTTCTTCGATCTCCCCGACACCGACGTGTTTCTCGTTGCGCGCGATGCGCAGGGTTTGGCCCTCGGTTGTGGAGCCGTGCGGGGGCTCGAACCCGACGAACTCGGCGATGCCGCCACCGAACACCGGACCGGGGAGATCAAGCGCATGTACGTCCGTCCTCATGCCCGTCGATCGGGCGTGGCTCGAGGGATGTTGATTCGCCTGGAGGAAGAAGCATGGCGACTCGGCTTCGGTCGTCTCGTCTTGGAGACCGGCATTCGCCAACCAGAGGCGATTCACATGTACGAAACCCATGGTTACGTGGAGATTCCGCTGTTCGGTCAGTACGTCACGTCGGGAACGAGCGTGTGTTACCAAAAGTTCCTCACGGGATACTTCCTCTACTGACAGTGGAAGCCGCAGAGCTATCGGAGATCCGGGTACGGAGTCTCCCGAAATGTCATCAACAACGAATGTCATTGAGCAGCATTGCCTCAAGCTTCGTTTGACGACACGTGACTCGTCACCTTCATGACGTGCCATAGTTTGGACGGACATTTCGTGACAACAGGAGGTCAAACATGTCTGTGTCGTATCCCACGGGTCGTCGTCTCGAAGGAAAAGTTGCGCTCATCTCGGGTGGCGCACGCGGAATGGGCGAGAGCCACGCACGGGCAATGGTGGCACAGGGCGCCAAGGTCGTGCTCGGTGACATCCTCGATACAGAAGGTGAAGCACTGGCGAAAGAGCTCGGAGACAGCGCGGTCTACGTGCATCTCGACGTCACGAAGCGCGAACAGTGGGCGGCAGCGGTCGACACGGCAGTGAAGACCTTCGGCAAGTTGAACGTGCTGGTCAACAACGCGGGAATCGCCAACTTCGGTCCGATCGGCGAATTCACTCCCGAGCAGTGGGACACGGTGATTGCCATCAACCTCACCGGCGTGTTCAACGGCATCAACGCCGCGGTTGAAGCTCTGAAGGCTGCTGCGCCGAGTTCGATCATCAACATCTCGTCGACTGCCGGTCTCCAGGGATACGCCGCGCTGCCCGGCTACAACGCCGCGAAGTTCGGCGTGCGGGGACTCACCAAGTCGGTGGCCCTCGATCTCGGAGCTTTCAACGTGCGCTGCAACTCCGTGCATCCGGGCGCAGTCGTCACCCCGATGACGGCAGGGCTGAATACCGCACAGAAGCACGTTGCATTGCGCCGCATGGGTCACTCGGAGGAGTTGTCGCATCTCGTGGTCTTCCTCGCCAGCGACGAATCGAGTTTCTCCACCGGCGCGGAATTCGTGGCTGACGGTGGCGAGACCGCCGGGCTCGCTCCGGGCGCCATGGGCTGACACGTTCACCATCACGACATTCGGCGCTGACACGCTCGATGCGACAGTGATCACCTACCGTTGACCCGTGACCGTGAGCGACATCGAGCCTTCGACAGGCGAGCAGTCGACATCCGTCAGGGGAACCGCGTCGGGGCGCGAGTTCATCATCTTGGTCACCGCCCTCATGGCGAGCGGCGCGCTTGCCATCGATCTCATGTTGCCGGCCTTCCCCGACATGCGAGCCGAGTACGGCATGAGCCCGGACTCCACCCAGGTGGCCTGGATCGTCACCGCTTTCTTCCTCGGCATGGCCGTGGGACCGTGGCTGTACGGGCCGGCATCGGATCGTTACGGCCGACGTGCACCGCTCTTCGTCGGCATGACGATCTACATCCTCGCCGCACTCGCGGCCACGTTCGCGCCCTCTTGGGGATGGGTCATCGCATCTCGCTTCGTCTGGGGACTCGGCGCTGCCGCTCCACGATCACTCGCCACGGCGATGATCCGTGACCGCTACCACGGCGAGGCAATGGCTCGTCTGATGTCCACCATCATGGCGGTGTTCCTCCTTGTGCCGATCCTCGCGCCGAGTGTCGGTGCCGGACTCATCGTGTTCCTTCCGTGGCGGGTGGTCTTCTGGTTCCCCGCCGTTGTCGGTGTGGGTTTGATGTTGTGGTGCCGCCGACTGCCGGAAACGCTCCCCGTGGACAAGCGTCGCCCGTTCACATGGAGTGCCGTCGCCCGTGCCGGCAAGGAGGTGGTGACGCACCGACAGACCATCAGCTTCACCGTCGCCGTCACCTTCCTGTTCGGCATCATGACCGGCTATCTGGCTGGCTCGGAAGTGATCGTCGAGGACGTCTACGACCTCGGTGCGTGGTTCCCGTTGTTCTTCGGTGTGATCGCGATCCTGCTCGCACTCAACTCGCTGAACAATGCACGCATCGTGAAGAAGATCGGTATCAAGCGAATTGTGAAACGGATGATGTTCATCGGTCTCGGCGCCTCGGCGGTGTTCGTCGTGATCGCCTTTGCCAGCGGCGGCAAGCCGCCCTTCTGGCTGCTGATGGTGTGCTTCGCCGGTGTCGTGCCCGTTGCGCAGGGTTTGGCCCCCATCTGCAACACAGCTGCCATGACGCCGGTTCCCCATGTTGCCGGAACCGCCTCGGCGTTGATTGCCACCGTCACGACGGCCGGCGGTTCGCTTCTCGGCGGAGTCGCCAGCGGTGCATTCGACGGCACGGTTCGCCCGCTGGCCGTGGCGTTCCTCTCGTTCAACCTCGTTGCCGCATTTCTGGTGATCGTTGCGACACGTTCGATGAGCGACGACCGCACCACACACTGACGACACACGTACCGGCCCGCCGTTCGATGGCGAGGAAGAAATCT
>Ga0164292_10002291_pt1 | contig 15602 bp, 13 predicted proteins | sample GEODES117metaG_FD_111486 | JGI IMG/M metagenome (GOLD analysis project Ga0164292, IMG submission 111486) | Eutrophic lake water microbial communities from Lake Mendota, Wisconsin, USA - GEODES117 metaG | ecosystem: Environmental > Aquatic > Freshwater > Lake | place: USA: Lake Mendota... | reverse complement strand
TGTAACTTCCCATGATCAACTAGCCGACACCGTTCAACGCCTGGGCTCACGCCTTGGTAGCACCTTCGTTGATGGCGGAGTCCACCCACGCTTTGGCACACGCAACTTCACTCTTGCACTACATAACGGTCAATACATCGAAGTTGTCTGCCCACTAGATCACCCTGCAACAGAGCAAACACCATGGGGTAAAGCTGTGAGCAAGAAAGCACAAGAAGGCGGCGGTTGGCTTACCTGGGTTTTTGCAACTGAAGATATTTCAACAATTGAAGAGAAGTTTGGACGCACAGCAACCGAAGGTCACCGCACACGCCCAGACGGTACTGATCTTAAGTGGAAGCAAATCGGAGTAAATGAGATTACTGATTCTCGTGAACTTCCATTCTTCATCCAATGGTTAACAGCAGATCACCCATCACAAGATGGCAAAGCAGTTGCTGCAATTGAGAAGATTACGATTGCTGACACCGATCACCTATCAGACTCATGGTTTAAGACAGAGATCATGGATGGCTTAAACGGAGCAGATATTGAGTTCATTGACCCATCAACAAACGATGGTGAATACGGAATTGTTGCTGTGCATCTGACGACACCTAGTGGTGTTGTGCGGTTGGACTAGTCATTCTCGCAATTCTAGAAAAAGACCATTCTGAATATAAGGACAGATGGTAGATTTCAAGAATGAAGGAATTTAGGCCTCGATTAAATCTTTGTAAAGAACGTAACGAACAACTCAATTCACTCTACAAAGATATTGCAAAACAAAACATTAGTTTATGATTTATTCAGTAGCCTTTGGATCTCTAATCCTACTATGTACCTCGCTAGTCGGATATATTTTTGCCTCTAGAATCCCGAGAGTAAATCCTTTCCTTAACATATCCACTTTTAATTTACTTGGAATGGCCATTTTAGTTTGGGCTAGTTCTTTGGCCGAATTGATAGGCATTTCTTTTCTAATTCCATTTCAAATCATCATTGGATTTTCAGGAATTTTCTTTTTGGTGAAAGTCTTCCTTTCTCGAAGCAAACTTGTAAAGTTAATGACTGAAACAAGAGATAAATTCTTGATTTTACCTAAATTTCTTTTTGCTCTCGGACTTGGCGTTCTTGCAGCGTTATTACATAATCCAGGTCTTCTGTCTTCAAGAATGTCCCTTAGGGTAGGCCCTGATCTCGTTGGTTGGACAGCTTCAACTAAATACTTTTCTGAGAATATTTCTCGCACAGGAATTATAGAATCAATTAGTAAACAACTGAGCATTGATGATGTGAAATTAGCTTTTAGAAGCCCCATTCTTTTCCCAGAGACATATATTTCCAAAATTCCATCTTTTACAGATCAAGCAACGGGAGAATTTTTAGTTGGAGCTGGAAGAGTTGGAATACCTAAGCTGCTTGCAACATTCTGCAACCTTTCACCAGAACGATTAAATAATGTCATGGTCGGAGGAATTGTCTGGGCGGTTTTTATCACCAGCTTTTTGGTAATCGGGATCTTTGAAGAAAGAATGGTATCGGTTAAAACAACTTTGGCAATAACTTTTTTATCTACATTCAATGTCAACACTATTTCGGTACTTATGGAAGGCGGATATGGACAATTCTTATCGACACCTTTTCTGATTGCCGCAGTGTATTTCTTGCTAGATTCAAGATACAAAGGTTTTGCAATACTACAAATCTTTATATTCCTTGCGTTTGCTTTAAACGCATATCAAGATGCAATAATCGTGTTCTTTGTAATTACTGGTATCTATTGTTTAGTTCATTACATTGCTCATTTTCGGCAGGGGAGTTTTAAGTTCAGACTAAGCAGCAAATTAGCATTAGCAATAATCCTGTTCTTGACCCTTAATTCTCATCAATTTTCAGGTTTTTTTCGGTTAGTTTTTGAAAGAGTTAATTCAAATGGCGTGATGGGGGGGTGGGATCAGCAAAAAATCGCTTTCCCAGTTAATTTACTAGGCGTTTTTAATTGGTTGCCCTTTAGCCAGGCCAATCATCCTTGGGGTTTTGGACTTTTCCTTATCGTTGCTTTGACAAGTGCTCTGGGTATGGCTTTTATGATACTTGCCGCGGCAAGAAAGATTGCACTTTTAGTTCCGACGCTTTTCTTAGCGTTCTTAATTCTAAATTATTTAGTCTACGGCCAGCAACTTGATACTTTACTTTATAGAAACGGTCTCGCCACTAATAATTATCAAATTTGGAAATTTATGGCATATGCCACTCCGTTGATACTACTGATTATTTTTAGTGCGGATTACTCAAACTTAAGGATTGGAACAAGGTCTATTCTTCAGAGGACGGGGAAATTAGTCCTTGTATTGGCAGTTATTTCTAGTGTGACTTGGTCTATGGACTGGATAAAGTACAGAACATTTACTTTCGAACTCCAGAAAAATTTTGAGTCTGAAATTCTCGACAAATATGATGTTGTCGCAATAGGGAAATTATCAGGCAGCACAATTTCGCTAATACTCGAAGGGGATGTGCGTTATTTCAGCGAGACTCGAGCTTTTGGATTATCAACACTAAGGAGTATTCCGTCTAGGGAAATCGTCTATTTACTACCGAAGGGTCAGTGCATCCAATTTTCTTGCCTGACAAAGGCAGTAGCCAAAAGTGGTTTAATTCCCCCATCTAAGTTTGAAGTTGTTTACAAGAATGAAGATTTTACAGTTTTTAGTGGTGTTAAGAATGGTTCGGAATGAAAACGACACTTAAAACGGTTAAGTACATAGCTTGCTCGCTTCTCGTGGCCGTACTGGGATCTTTATGGCTGATGCCAGATGATTCAAAAGTTGTATGTTTCAATGAGAGGTGTGCATCGTACTCATTTCTCGCCTCAGAGGAATTAGACTCAAGTTTAGTACAAACTCTTGATATAGAAATCAAAGTTAGCGGTAACCAGAACGACAAAGCACCGTCTAGTTTCGTAGATTCGAAAAAAAGTATTGGATTGTCTTGGCAGGATCAAGAACGTATGATGATTACAATTCCGATGCGACATGGAGCAACGGTTAGTTTTGACTATTTAAGTCCGAGCGATGTACGAGTTAGAGACTTAAACATAAGAATTCTCGACAGTAAGTCAGTTTATGTCTTTATTAACGGGCAGATCGCATATTCCCATCGGTATGAAAATGCACCATTCTTTGTAAACAATGAAAATCTCATCAACACCCCAAAAGTTTCTGGGAATGTCAAATATACATACAAAGTTCTTCGGCAGGAAATCAGAGAAAAACCTAATCCGTTTATTCGTCTTGGTTCAATAGGTTTATTTATAATTTTCTTTGCTATTGTGACATTTAGATTACTGCGAAAAGTTTCCTTTGGTATCCCTACTGACGATCGAGCCGTTCAGAAATCAATAAGCCCAATAATCGGGATAGTTGGATTCTCCTGGATAATCACATTGTTCGCATGGTTTAGAAATCCGATAGATGCAACTGGTGCTGTGAATCCTGGTCCTTTTGGTCCTATTGGGGCGGCCTTTTCCGACTTCTATCAGCTTTCGCAATTATCACAATTTGACCGACCCTATGATCTAGGTGGTACTAATTACCCACCCCTAGGAATACTTATTTTACGACTAATATCTTTTTACGATCCTAACAATTTGTCATTTTTCCCAATGGCCGGCGTTATGTTAGGAACAGTGTATTTTCTCTTCGCGTACCCACCAAACAAAAGAATTGTTAGTCTCCTGTTTTTAACTTCTTTTCCATTTGTCTTTGGGGTTATCCGGGGAAATTTAGATCTTTTGGCTATTTTTCTCGTTTGGATTTCGGTGCTTTCCTGGAAGAAAGAAAAATACGTATATGCGGCGGCCGCAATGGCAGTTGCAATAGCCCTCAAGATTTGGCCAATCGTATTTCTGTTGCTTTTTCTTAAGAAAAAGAACCGTTTACTGTTTATCAACACCGCTCTATTGGCACTTTTCCTAACAATTTCTGCTTCATTTATACTTGGTTACAGGAACCTCTTTGAAGTACTAAACATTTCCTCATCTATTTTATTTGATCAATCAAGTCTTGGCACTTATGCATTTCAAAACACTTTTTCATTCTCTTCGCTTTTGTTTATTGGACACATTGCCTTAATGGCAAGAAACCCCTTAAATATATCTCCATTCGAAGTTGATAATTCTTTGATATTTGTCAATGGGATTTATTCCTCAATGATCATATTTTCACTTTTGGGTTCCCTTATCTATTTCTTTTTCAAGGCGAAGTATGTGGCTAATGAATTTCTCATCTTAAGCGGAATTGTATTGTTGATACCAACTCAATCATTCACATACCGAGCCCTAATTGTGCTTTTGTATTTCTACTTGCGTAATGATGTGGAGCTGGTTAGCGATAAGAATAGGTCGAGAAATCCCGCGAAAACGTTAAGTAAAAGGTGTATTCAACACATCTCGCTAGAAGAGATAAGAATTTGGAGCACAGTTCCCCTATTTGCTCCGACTGCTTTTTATTTCATTCCTGGGACTCAGTTTTCGACAGCGTCCTTGTTTCAGCCGCTAGGTCTTTTAGTATTCATTGGACTCGCGATATATGAGGAGAGAAAAAGTCTTCCAAAGATTGAATGATTGATCTCAGATAGATGCTAGATTTCATTTGAAAGAGCTCTTGGCAAACGTCCGAGATTTGAACTTAGAATCAATAAGGTTTGCAGCCTAATAGGGGCTAGTTTGGAGACATCGTTTGCTGGACTGGTCGCGGACGGGCTAGGTTTGAAAAATACTTGTTGGTGTATGGGATACTACCTTTCATGAAAACGATACTTCTTGCTGGGGGCCTTGGTACACGCCTCAGGGAAGAAACAGAGTTTCGTCCGAAGCCGATGGTTCCCGTCGGCGGAAAACCGATCTTGTGGCACATTATGAAAACTTTTGCGCATTATGGCCATCAAGAATTTATTGTTTGTACGGGTTATCGTGGAGATTCTATTCGTCAGTATTTTCATGAATTTGAGGCGATGAATTCGGACTTCACAGTAAAGATCGGGTCAAAGGAAACTTCAAAAACCCACGGTTTATTAGAAGAAGCCGGCTGGGAAGTGACAGTAGCTGACACAGGCGCTGAAACAATGACAGGCGGGAGAGTTTTCAAGGTAAGAGACTATGTCGGCAAAGAAACCTTTATGTGTACCTATGGCGATGGTCTTGCAGACGTTGACATTAGTGCTTTGCTTAAATTCCATAAATCTCATGGCAAGTTAGCGACGGTAACCGCCGTACGTCCAGTTTCTAGATTTGGCGTTCTCGAGATGAATGATGCAGGAGTCGTGGAGAGCTTTCAAGAAAAACCACAGTCAGCTGGTTGGATTAATGCTGGTTACTTTGTTTTTGAGCCCAAGGTATTTGAATACCTCGACCCAAACTCGATTTTGGAGCGTGAGCCAATGGCTAACCTCGCAAAAGATGGCGAGCTTGTTGCATTCAAACATAACGGTTTCTTCCAACCTATGGACACCTACCGTGAGATGTCGATGCTCAATGAAATGTGGGATGCAAATAAAGCCCCATGGAAGGTTTGGCCATGAATTTTTGGGGTAATAGAAGCGTTCTAGTTACTGGTGCAACTGGTTTAGTTGGATCATGGCTCGTACGAGACTTGTTGGACAAAGGCGCGCATGTAACGGCGTTGATTCTTGATACTGATCCAAGTTCAGAACTAATTAGAAGCGGTGATGTTAAGCGTATTTCTGTAGTCAATGGCGACTTGCGGAACTACAAGGACGTCGCGAGAGCAACTTTTACAAATAACTGCAGCGACATTTTTCACTTGGGAGCGCAGACTATTGTGGGCACGGCTCTCACGGATCCAATTTCCACATTTGAGTCAAATATCCAAGGTACTTGGAATGTGATGGAGGCTGCGCGACAATCCCAAGGCTCGATTAAATCTGTTGTTGTTGCGTCAAGCGATAAAGCTTATGGATCCTCCGACACTCTCCCTTATCTTGAAAACTTTCCACTACACGGCGATGGGCCATATGATGTTTCAAAATCATGCACAGATCTAATTGCTCAATCATATGGAAGTACATACGGAGTCCCCGTTACGGTTGCACGTTGCGGAAATATTTATGGAGGTGGAGATTTAAATTGGAGCAGAATCATCCCGGGAACAATTCGAGATCTTATTAACAACAAAAAGCCAGTTCTTAGAAGTGATGGAACATTTGTGAGAGATTATGTGCACGTCGACGACATCGTGTCTGCTTATCTAAATCTTTCAGAGGTGAGCCAAACTAAAGATATTAACGGTGAGGCGTTTAACTTTTCACGTGACGAACCATTATCAGTTTTGGAACTCTACAAGAACATTTCAAGTGCAGTAGTAGGTAAGTATATTGAACCTGAAATTCAAAATACAGCAAAGTCGGAAATTAAAGATCAACATTTGAATAGCGGGAAAGCGCAATCAATTTTAGGCTGGAAATCTTCTGTGACTCTTCAAGATGGATTAACAAAAACTGTTTCTTGGTACAAGTCATACTTAGCGGGCAAGTAACATGTCAAAGAAATTGATTAGTTTAATTATTCCCGCCTATAATGAGGAAGAGTGTGTTGATGAATTAACCCGAAGACTTATCAAAGTCTTTGAATCAGAATCGCAATATGATTTTGAGGCGATAATTGTTGAAAATGGATCTGTTGATTCAACTTGGGAAAAGCTTCAATCTATCGCTCAAGTAGATCCTCGCTTTAAAATATTGAAACTTTCCAGGAACTTTAGAATGGATGGTGGCCTAACGGCAGGCCTCGATTATGTTAATGGGGATGCTTGCGTTCTAATGACTGCAGATTTGCAGGATCCGCCAGAGCTAATCTCGACCTTTCTGCGAAAATGGGAAGAAGGATACGAAAACATCTTCGGAATAGTGACAAAGCGAGAAGGTACGGGCCCAATACGCACGATGAATTCCAAAATGTTTTATTGGTTAGCAGGGAAGTTGACAGACGGCCGAATTCCGCGGAATGCATCGGATTTTCGACTTGTAGATCGTAAAGTCTATGTCGCAGTTCGGGGTATGAGTGAAAGAAATAGATTTGTTAGGGGCCTATTTGCTTGGGCAGGTTTCAATTCAATCGGAATTCCAATGGAGCGCCCTCAGCGTTTTGGCGGCGTCTCAAATGCCCATACATTTAAAGTTTTGGATTTAGCCTTTAAGGGGATTTTTGCACATTCTTACAAGCCACTTAGATTAATCACAGTGTTTGGGTTTTTACTTTCTGCAATATCATTCCTTTCAATTGTGCCACTATTTTTTCTTTGGGTTTTTGTTGGTGTTCCCTTTGCGGGTTTTGGAACTCTAGTAGGACTCTTTCTTTTGGTTTTCGGCATAGTCTCATTGATGTTAGGAATTCTAAGCGAATATGTCGGGCTTATTTATGAAGAGGTGAAAGCACGCCCAAACTACCTCGTTTCTGAATTCTTGGTAAAAAAATGAGGGTATTAGTATTTGGTGCCTCGGGAACTATCGGTTCTGCTATTTCAGAAGAATTGTCTACTAACGGAATAGTCGTAACAAGCGTATCCAATAAATCCACTTCAACGGATATTCAAACCATTAATGGTTTTGATTCCCTCTTGAATTTAGGAGTGCAGTTTGATGGATGCGTTTGGGCACAAGGGATCAATTCCAATGATACTTTGCTTAATTCTGAGAATTTTCAAGGGACATTACATGCGAATGTAATGTATATAGTTGAATCGATGCGTTTCTTGATGCAGCATGATTTACTTGCATCAGATTCTAGTTTAGTTATTGTAAGTAGCGTTTGGCAGCAGCTAACGCGAAAGAATAAATTCTCTTACTCGGTATCAAAAGCAGCCTTAGAAGGCTTAGTGAATTCAGTAATGGCAGACTTTTCAAACACGGGATTACGGATCAATTCTGTCTTGCCGGGAGTAGTGGATTCGAAAATGACTAGAGAAAATCTAACTGAGTCCCAGATCAGAAAAATAGAGATGGAAACCCCAACGCAAACTCTTGTAACCACACAGGAGTTAGCGCGTGTGGTTGCCTGGCTATTGTCTAGAGATTCACGAGGCATTAATGGTCAATTTATTACTGTGGATAATGGCTGGTCGCATGTCCGAACAATATGAAGTACATGTAAACAGCTCACAGTTTTCCTATTTTATTGGAACAGATTTCGAAAAGTTGAATTTATCTGGGAAACGAAATGTACTAATAGTTGATAGAAATGTCCGAGAAAGATGTTTGGAGCTTTTCCCAGAGCAGGATTTCTACATTGAGTTAGTAATCAATGAAGAAGGAAAGAGTATAGATTCTGTAAAAAATATTTTGACATCCCTAGCTGAATTTGGCATCACTCGAGGAGATCAGATAATTGCTGTTGGTGGAGGCGCACTTCAAGACCTGGTAACCCTTTCAGCTTCAATCTATATGCGAGGAATTGACTGGCATTTCGTTCCAACTACATTAATGTCGATGCTTGATTCCTGTATTGGAGGTAAGAGTTCCATAAATCTTGGAGAGTATAAGAATCTTATCGGAAACTTCTATCCGCCAAAAATGATTCTGATTGATCCAGGGTTTTTAACAACATTAAATTCCATCGATATAGCTTCTGGGCTTGCAGAAGGAGTGAAAATTTGTTTTGCGGCAGGAAAAGAGACGGCGTCAAAATTTGAAAATCTGTCTAACGAATGGAAATCTTCTGGAAGTTCAGACTCTATTCTAGAAGCAATCTTTTTATGTCTTCATTCTAAGAAGTGGTTTGTCGAGGTCGATGAATTTGATAAGAAGGAGAGAAAGCTCCTAAATTTCGGGCACTCTTTTGGGCATGCTTTGGAGACAGCTTCAGGATTTGCTATTCCGCATGGAGTAGGCGTATTTATAGGTATGTACTCAGCTATTCTTAGGTCAAACCAAGTTGATTCATGTAAAGATCTCTCTAATTACATAGAGAGTGAGACAAAAGCAATAACGGGACTAATTCCGAAGTTTCAATTCGACTCGAAAAAATTCTTGGATGCCATGAAACGTGATAAAAAGAACTCAGAGTTGCAACAATTACTCATTCTTCCTGATAATTCTGGGAAGCTTATTGAGGCTACATTCGAGATTTCTTCGGTGAATTTAGGAATGTGTTTGAATTCGCTTACTTCAGCGCTTAGTAAGTTAGGCTTTGATTATGAAGTACTCTGACTATTTTATCGAGTCTCTTGTTAAAGCCGGTTATACACATTGCTTTTTTGTTGGTGGTGGCAATGTGATGCATTTGCTTGAGTCTGCTCGGACCCGCATGGAGTGTATTGCCGTCGTGCATGAAGTTAGCGCTGGAATAGCAGCTGAATACTTTAATGTTGCAAATAGAGAAAACAATAAACGAGCTTTCGCCTTAGTTACAGCAGGACCAGGTATTACAAATTTGGTTACTGCGATTGCAGGATCATGGCTTGAAAGTCGCGAGCTTTTGATAGTCGGAGGACAGGCACGCACTGAATTCATGAGTAATTCTGCTGTCCGGCAAATTGGACACCAGCAAATAAATGGTAAAGCAATTATTGAACCTATTTCCAAGCTTTCGGAAACACTTTTGAAGCCGATTTCTGAGAATGAAATTTTTAATCGTTGCAATTTGTCTAAGTCTGGAAGAAAAGGTCCAGTCTTTCTTGAAATATGCCTGGATGTGACTGCCATGGAAGTTTCTCCTGATGAATTGAAGGAAGAATCCAGCGCTTCGGAGGGTTTAACGTCATCTGCTTCAAAGGAATTTACTATAGAGCAAATATCTTCTCTAACGAATCTACTAACCGCAGCGGAGCGACCACTATTTCTAATCGGTGGAGGTTTAGAGTTTTCGTTTTTCAAAAAGAAGCTTGATCACCTCCGCGTGTTAGGTATCCCAATAGCTACCACATGGAACGCGGCAGATTACCTAAATGCCGATGATCCACTTTTTGCAGGAAGGCCAAATACGTATGGAATGCGTTGGGCTAATACCGTAATTCAACAATCCGATTTGGTTATTTCTATTGGTGCGCGACTTGGTTTGCAGCAAACAGGATTTAACTGGGAGAGCTTTGTGCCGATTGGTAAAATCATACGGATTGATATAGATCAAGACGAGCTTGATATTTCTCATCCAAATTCTGATTTATCAGTCAATATAGAAGCAAAAGATGGGCTTGAGTCCATTCTGGGACTTGCAAAGGAATTAGTCAATAAAGAAAAATTCGCTAGTTGGTTGGATTTCATTGATTTTATTCGTCGTGAATTACCCACCGTCGAGAAGGCAACCTATCAGTTCAACGAGTATGTCAATCCATTTGAATTAGTCGATGAGCTCGGTGGCTTGCTGTCCAAGGAAGATAGCGTTATTCCATGTAGTAGTGGGGGTTCATACACTTCCATGATGCAGGCATTTTCACAGAAGCAGGGCCAACTTATGACCAATAACAAAGGGCTCGCAAGTATGGGATATGGATTAGCCGGCGCAATCGGGACTGCGGTGGCGAATGCTTCTGGTCGTACTATTTTGGTTGAAGGCGATGGTGGATTTGCGCAAAATCTTCAAGAATTAGGGACAGTAAAAAACAGAGATCTAAACTTAAAAATGTTTATATTTTCTAATCTTGGGTACGCCTCAATCCGTGTTTCTCAAAAGGCATACTTTAATGGCGCTTACATCGGTTGTGACGAAGCTACAGGAGTAGGTTTACCCGACTGGATTCAGCTTTTCAAAGCCTTCAAAATACCAGCGGTAGAGATAACTTCGAATTTGCTAGAAAACACAGACGCTCTAGAGTTGCTAAAGCAAAATGGGCCTGCCGCATTTATAGTGAAAATCCACCCAGATCAATCCTATTTGCCGAAGGTTACAAGTAAAATTTTTTCAGATGGAAAAATGCGATCAAACCCCATCCACTTAATGGATCCACCGCTTTCGACTGATATTTCTGAAAGTGTATTCAGATTCCTACCTGCTTCTCTCAGGGAGTAGATTTTGGCTAAGCGGATAGCAATTTCTGGAGCAACGGGGTGGCTTGGTCGTGAGGCTATCGAGAAACTATCTCACGCAATGCCCGTAGAAAATCTGATGCTTTTTTCTTCCGATGGAAGAAATACGGTAAACAGTACAGGCGCTCTTTTGCCCACAGAAAATTTCTTTTTGGCAGAGCCATCTAAGTCTCTAGAGGGATTCATTCATCTAGCATTCTTGACGAGGGACAAAGTTTCGACAGTCGGATTTGCCGAGTTTGTCTCAAAAAACATCTCATTAATTTCTAAGGCTTGCCAAATAATCGAAAATTCAAAACCAAAGTGGGTTGTACTTGTTTCGTCAGGAGCAATTCTTGATCGAAATTCTGGCTCAGAAGAGATAGACCTTATTAGAAATCCTTATGGATTCTGCAAACGTATAGAAGAGGCTTTAGTTCTGCAATCCGCACAAAAAGTTGGAGCCAATGTTGTAATTGGTCGACTTTGGGGAGCCACCGGTGAGTTTATGCCGCACAACCCCGCTTATGCGATTAGCGACTTCATTCACTCAGCACAAACGAATAAGAGAATACTTATCAAATCTGGTGGATCTGTAATAAGGCGGTATGTCGATGCAGGAGAATTTATCGAGGTTCTTGTCAAAGCAGCGGTTCTAGGTGAGCAGGTTACAATCAATTCGGGTGGTACAAAAATTGAAATAGGCGAGCTTGCTCATTTAGTGGCAGGACATTTTTCGAATATTGAAATAGTCAGACCAGTCCAAAATGATAATTTGGACGATTACTTCCCGCGCGATAACGATTTCGAAACACTTGCGACAAAGGTAGGCGTAGTACTTTGCGATCTGCAAACTCAGGTGTCTCGAACCGTAAAAGGACACCGTGCCACATTTAGCGACTAAACTAGGGCCACAAAAGACGAAAGGTCATCATGAACAAAACTGAGCGCCAAATGGTTGAAATTCTCACAAGGGGTCGTGAGAAATTCGGGATTGTAAGCGTTAAGGCTGAATTTGAAGCCGAAGGTACGCGTCTCGAAGAGTTACTTCGACTAGTAGACGTTGCACGTGCATCAGGGCTTCCGATGACTGTAAAAATTGGTGGTTGTGAAGCTATTCGAGATTTACTCGAAGCAAAGCAAATTGGAGTGCGTTACATCGTTGCTCCAATGGTGGAGTCAGCCTATGCCGCAAGCAAGTATGTTGCCGCGAAGAATCTTGTTTACTCTAAAGATGAACAACAGGACACCGATTTTCTCTTTAATATGGAGACGATAACCGGGTATGAAAATCGTGAATCGTTGATCGCTGCAATCAGTGAGCCTAACGGCGCCAATGGTGTGGTGTTTGGCCGCGTGGATTTTGTAGGTTCGATGGGTTGGGCAAGAGATTTAATCAATAAGCAACAAACTACTGACTTTGCAGTCGAGACTGCAAGACTCTGCAAAAAAGCTGACAAGCAACTTGTTATGGGTGGCGGCGTTTCGATTGAGTCAATCGATGCAATACGACAAGTGCATGCCGTTAGATTAGATCGTTTTGAAACAAGAAAAGTCGTCTTTGATGCAGGCAAGGCACTCGCTGCGGATATCGAAGAGGGCTTAGTTGATGCAGTGCACTTCGAGCTGTTGTGGTTACTGAACAAGCGTGATTATTACAATGGCATTGGAAATGAAGACACAAAGCGTATAGAAATGCTTGAATCTAGGTGGGAAGAACTAAAATCCTGGCATAAAGAGGGAAAGAATAAGAAGTAGGAATGAGCGCAGGTTCTAGATATCTATTGGTGGGTATCTGGAATTCACTCTTTGGAATTTCTAATTTTTTCCTACTTTCAATTATTTTTGTAAATACTCCAGATCTAATTGTTTTGGGATGTTCGTATTTCATGTCAATAATTCAAGCACACTTCACCCAGCGCAGATTAGTGTGGGGTTCAGTAGCACCGTATTTTCCGGAACTTTTCAGGTTTGGATCAGCATACTTTGTGCAATTCGTGATCAATTCAGCACTTCTTGCGTTTTCAGGATTATGGCTTCCTGGAGATCGTGAACTTCGGCAGGCAGGTATAGTTATTTTCCTAACGATTGTGTTCTATTTTATAAACAAAAAAGGGGTATTTCGTGTCACTCAATGATCAGCATCACGTAAATCTGGCGTGGAAACGTAGAGCTTGCCCCATTTGTAAATCTTTGGAGATTTCTATCCGACCAGATTCTGCCGCAAGAAAGCCAGCCGAAAGTATGAGTTGGGATGAAGCAAAGAATTATTTTATAGGCCTAAGAAATGATCAAGTTTTTTTCTCATACCATCGATGCCTAGATTGCGGTCTCCTATATTGCCCCTGGTATTTCAGCAAGGAGCAAATTGCACTTCTGTATTCAGAGATGCCCGACAACACGATGGGAGAAGATAAGTCAACGGTTTCGAAGACGCAATCCGCTTATGCAAAGTGGATTCTGCGGGATGGCGTTAGCTCCGCCAACTATCTCGAAGTGGGACCAGATATTGGATTAGTCAGCAGAAATGTGATTGCTCTACAAACTCCAAAGAGTGTTTCATTTATTGAACCAAATCTATCCGTGAGGCAAGAACTCGTAGAAAGTTCTGGCAAAGTTTCTTCTATTGAAGTTGTTGACTTTATCGAGAATCTTCAAAATAGTGAATTTACTTTAATTGTTGGTATACATGTGTACGACCACTTGTTAGATCCTATTCAGGATTTGATTAATCTTCAGAAACGAGCAAATTATCAATCACATATCTCAATCGTAGTTCACGATGAAAAATCAGCTTTAAGAAAAGTGCTAAAAGCGAAATGGCCACCGTTCTGTTTACAGCATCCACAGTTGTATAACCGAAAAACTCTTGAGAATCTATTAAGTCTGAGTGGTTGGTCTGTGAAGACAATCGAGAAGTCAACAAACTGGTATCACCTGCGATACTTTATCCGCATGGGCCTATCTGTTTTAGGAGTTAAAGACTATTTGTCTCGATTACTACCGGACTTCGAATTTCCAATTCGACTCGGAAACCTAATATGCCTTGCAGAAAAGAAGTGAGTTTTCGTTAAAACTATTTACAAGTCCCCGAATCTTTAAAATCTATTATTTTTAGCCAAGCCTTGTACTCTTTAGCCATCCAATCCCAGCGATTTACATCTTCAATTCCTAGGCCGATTGGCCAATATCGGATCTCTGCACCATAAAGAGGTGATTTGTTCGACGCTATCGTTAAACAATGATTTTGTATCAAATTCGAATCCCAGAGCGAGCTTCGATTTTCCTGGACTGCAACCCCTCGGAACATTAGCCCTATTAGGACAAGCGCTACTGAAGCCAATGCAACACGATTTTGGGTCGAGGGCAGGCGCGTCAAGAAATTTCGAGAGCGACTACTGACTATTGGTAGACAGAAAGACACAGGCGCGAGGAGAAATATTAATCCGCTCGATTGGTGCCAAGCTGCATAACCAAAAGTGCTTCCTAAAATCAGCATCGCAAAAGTTAGCGAAAAGAAAACGACTACAAAACGTGCTCTGGATTTATCGATTTCAACACGATAATTAATAAATGGAATTATTAAGATCGCAAATAGCCATATTGGGTGAGTAAGAACTTCTCCTGAAAAACTAGCTAAGGCACTTCTAAAACTTGTGATTAACGAAAGTGTCCCTTCATCAAGTTTTCCTAGACGACTGCTTCGATTAGTAAACCCAGGGGCTAGAAAAATTGTGGCCAAACCACTTGTAACTCCAAGCAAATGGGCATTGATTGCCAGGCTAAACCTGGAAATTCTCTTGCCTATTGAGCTCAATTGCACCCCTATCGTAAGGGCAATTAGGGCAATGAATATCGCACTGCTTTCAGCAATCCCGGAGTTACCAGCGAGAAAGCCGAGAAAAATGAAGCCAAAAAGTGAACCCACAAAATAGATTTTTGATTTCGATCTGGATGATGCCTCTATTAGTTTCAAAGTAATTAAGAAAATACATATTGGCCAAAGATGCACACCGGCGGCGGCACCGAATAGATATGCGGAGGAAAGCCCCGGTGTGAAAAAACCTTCAAAGGCAAGCGATGCAAATAGTGAAATTAGTAAATCATTTATCGTAATTTGGCGCATACCCCGGTTAGTAAGCCAAGTTATTAACACCAAGTAACTGGTGACTACGAGCAATGAAGTTGTAATGGAAAAAGCTACAAATCCGTACCAATTGGAGCCGTCCAAGGAAGCCGATAGGTACAACGCTCTTATAATTGCAGGTGTTACATTTCCCCCGAAATTATTCCAAATGTAGGAAATAAAGGGCGCAAATCCTTCTTGGGTGTAAATTCTTAACAAAGTGTAATCATCGGCAACTGGTCTGACTAAACTTGCTTGCCAGATGTGGACACTTACGAGGAGAAGCACCAAAAAGTGTTTAGGACTAGTTTTTTTCAAAGTACCCCCGAAAGCTTATCTACACAAGACTACAGAAATAAAACTTGAAGAGGGTATAAACCGGTGATTGAATAATGTGGCTTGGGCCGGGATCGAACCGGCGACCTAACGATTTTCAGTCGTTCGCTCGTACCAACTGAGCTACCAAGCCAACAAAGAT
>Ga0164292_10002286_pt1 | contig 15608 bp, 17 predicted proteins | sample GEODES117metaG_FD_111486 | JGI IMG/M metagenome (GOLD analysis project Ga0164292, IMG submission 111486) | Eutrophic lake water microbial communities from Lake Mendota, Wisconsin, USA - GEODES117 metaG | ecosystem: Environmental > Aquatic > Freshwater > Lake | place: USA: Lake Mendota... | reverse complement strand
GGACAGATGCCGCTCAAGCAGCGCGTCCCGAAGTTGAAGGGCTTCAACAACCCGTTCCGCGTCGAATACCAGGCGATCAACGTTGACACCCTCGCCGAGCTCGGTCTCAGCGAGGTGACTCCGGCGATCCTCGTGTCGAAGGGTCTCATTCGCAAGGGCAACCTCGTGAAGGTGCTCGGTCGCGGCAGCGCGAAGTCGGCGATGAAGGTGTCGGCCCACGCGGTGTCGAAGACGGCCGAAGCAGCGATCACGGCGGCGGGCGGATCGGTGACGATCCTCGAGCCGCCGTTCCGCGGCGTTCGTCCGCCGGCACGCGGCAGCCAGTTCACCAACCGCTGAATCCAACGTCGAAGGAAACCGGTCGCATGTTCGCACGCATCAAGAGCATCTTCACCGTCGTCGAGCTGCGCAACAAGGTGTTGTTCACCTTGTTCATCTTCGCGCTCTACCGAATCGGTGTCGCCATTCGCGTGCCGGGCGTCGACTCGCAGGCTGTCAGCCAGCTGCGCGAGGCGTCGCGTTCGCAGGGTGCGCTCGGGTTCCTCAACCTGTTCTCGGGTGGTGCCTTCGGCAGCTTCTCGATCTTCGCGCTCGGCATCATGCCGTACATCACCGCGAGCATCATCATGCAGGTGCTCACCGTCGTCATCCCGAAGCTCGAGCAGTGGCAGCAGGAAGGTGCGGTCGGTCAGCGCAAGACCACGCAGTGGACCCGCTACGTCGCCATCGGCATCGCGCTCCTCCAGGCGGCGGGTCTCACCTTCATCTTCGGTCAGGGCAACGGCTCGGCATTCTTCGGCGCCGTGGCCACGGTGCCCGACGTCGTCCTCCTCGATCCGTTCATGCCCCGCGCGCTCATCGTCATCCCGTCGATGGTTGCCGGCACCGCGGTGCTCATGTGGATGGGCGAGCTCATCAGTCAGCGCGGCATCGGCAACGGAATGTCGATGCTCATCTTCGTGTCGATCGTGAGCGACCTGCCGTACAGCTACTACTCGCTGTTGCAGAGCCGCAAGACCCTCGTGTTCGTCGTCCTCGTCGCGGTGTCGCTGCTCATTCTCGTCGCCGTCGTTCGCGTCGAGCTCGGACAGCGGCGCATCCCCGTGCAGTTCGCCAAGCGCGTCGTCGGTCGCCGGCAGTTCGGCGGGCAGAGCACCTACATTCCGTTGAAAGTGAACCAGTCGGGCGTCGTTCCGATCATCTTCGCCAGTTCGGTGCTGCTCCTGCCGGTGCTCGGCTCGAACATGCTCGGCAGCACGACCGGCTGGCGCGGATCGATCGCCAGCTTCGTCGATCGCTACCTCATCAACAGCCAGAACCTGCTGTACATCTCGGTGTTCTTCGTCCTCATCATCGCCTTCGCGTACTTCTACAACTCGATCGCCTTCGATCCGATTCGTCAGGCCGACAACCTGCGCAAGCAGGGCGGTTTCGTTCCGGGAATCCGCCCGGGTCCGCAAACCGAGTCGTACCTCGGCAAGGCCGTCAACCGCATCACGCTTCCGGGTGCGTTGTTCGTCGCGTTCATCGCGATCCTTCCGTACATCATCCTGTGGGTGGGGGACGTGCAGAGTTTCCCGTTCGCCGGAACGACGGTGCTCATCGCCGTCGGTGTCGCGCTCGAACTCATGCGCCAGATCGACGGACAGCTCATGCAGCGTGATTACGAGGGCTTCCTCAAGTGACCGTGCGGATGGTCATGCTCGGGCGACAGGGCTCGGGCAAGGGAACGCAGTGCGCGCGCGTCGCGGCACGGTTCGGCATCGTCCACGTGTCGACCGGCGACATGTTGCGCAGCGCCGTGCGACAGAGCACGCCCGTCGGTCGTGCGGTGAAGGAGATCATCGACCAGGGCGGACTCGTCGACGACGAGCTCATGGCCAGCCTCGTGCAGGGTCGACTCGGCGAGGACGACACCCGCACGTCGGGGTGGGTACTCGACGGCTTCCCCCGCACCCTCGGTCAGGCGTTGTCGCTCGACCGGATCACCGAAGTGCGTCCGGTGAACTGCGTCATCAACCTCGACGTCCCGAAGGACGTCGTACTCGCGCGACTCACCGTGCGCCGCGAGGCCGAACAGCGCACCGACGACTCCCCGGAGGCCGTCGCACGTCGCCTGGAGTTGTACGAAACCCAGACCGCGCCGCTCATCGAGCACTACGAGCGCGCGGGCAAGCTGCACGTCGTCGATGGCGTCGGCTCGATGGAGGAGGTCTTCGACCGTCTCTGCCGGGCGATCACCGACGCCACGGGAATCAGCGCGTAGGTCGGGTCGGCGCGGGTGGGGTCCCCAGACCCCGCCGATAGCCTGAGCAGTCGCCCTGCGGGGGTCTAAGGAGAAGGTTCTGCCAAAGAATAAAGAGGACGCGATCGTGTTCGAGGGCACGATCACCGAGTCGTTGCCCAACGCAATGTTCCGTGTGGAACTGACCAACGGTCACAGCGTGTTGGCGCACATCTCGGGAAAGATGCGGATGAACTACATCCGCATCCTCCCGGGAGACAAGGTCCAGGTGGAACTCACTCCCTACGACCTCACCCGAGGCCGCATTACATACCGATTCAAGTAACCGACAAGCGAGAGATCACGTGAAAGTACGACCGAGCGTCAAGAAGATGTGCGAGAAGTGCAGGGTCATCCGACGTCACGGTCGGATCATGGTGATCTGCGAGAACCCCCGTCACAAGCAGCGTCAGGGCTGACGAGCAAAGGAACGACACAGGCATGGCACGAATTTCCGGCGTCGACATTCCGCGCGAGAAGCGCGTCGAGATCGCGCTCACGTACATCCACGGCATCGGCCGTCCCACCTCGAGCGCGATGTGCGTCGAACTCGGCATCGACCCCAGCGCGCGCGTTCGCGACCTCTCCGACTCAGAGGTGAACAAGATCCGCATGTACATCGAGAACAACCTCAGCGTCGAGGGTGACCGTCGCCGCGACGTGCAGCAGGACATCAAGCGCAAGATCGAAATCGGCAGCTACCAGGGCAGCCGCCACCGCAAGGGCCTGCCCGTTCGCGGTCAGCGCACGCACACGAACGCCCGCACCCGCAAGGGTCCGAAGAAGACCGTCGCCAACAAGAAGATGGCAGTGAGGAAGTAGTCGATGGCAACGTCAGGTTCGTCCTCCCGCAAGCCGCGCAAGCGCGAGCGTCGCAACGTCTCGAGCGGCGTCGTGCACATCAAGAGCACCTTCAACAACACGATCGTCTCGATCACCGACAACGACGGCAACGTCATCGCGTGGGCCTCGTCGGGTGGCGTCGGATTCTCCGGCTCGCGCAAGTCGACCCCGTTCGCCGCGCAGATGGCCGCCGAGAAGGCCGGTCGTGCAGCGATGGAAATGGGTCTGCGTCGCGCCGAAGTGCACGTGAAGGGCCCGGGTTCGGGTCGTGACACCGCGTTGCGTTCGATCCAAAACCTCGGCATCGAAGTGTCGGGAATCAAGGACGTCAGTCCGGTTCCGCACAACGGATGCCGTCAGCCGAAGCGAAAGCGCCCATAACACCATGGCTCGTTACACAGGTCCCAAAGTTCGCATCTCCCGCCGTCTCGGAATCAACGTTTTCGAGAACGCAAAGGGCTCGAAGGCACTCGATCGTCGTCCGTTCCCCCCGGGAACCCACGGCCGCACGCGTCGTCGTTCGAGCGAGGGTGAGTACCTCAACCAGCTGCAGGAAAAGCAGAAGGCGAAGTACATCTACGGCGTTCTTGAGCGCCAGTTCCGCAATCTCTACGAGGAGTCGACGCGACTCGCCGGTCCGACGGGTGAGAACCTGCTGCGCCTGCTCGAGCTGCGCCTCGACAACGTCGTGTACCGCGCCGGTTGGGCAGCGACCCGTCCGCAGGCCCGTCAGTTCGTCAGTCACGGCCTCGTCAAGGTCGACGGCAAGCGCGTGAACATCCCGTCGTACACGCTCGGCAAGGGACAGGTCGTCACGCTTGGTGACAAGGCCCGCAACATGATCGTTATCCAGCACAACATCGACACCCTCGGCCGCCCGCTCGTCGCGTGGCTCGAAGGTCGCGACGGTGGCAAGGAAGTTGCCGTGCGCGAACTGCCCGTTCGTGCACAGATCGACGTTCCTGTCAAAGAACAGCTCATCGTCGAGCTCTACTCGAAGTAACCCCCAAGGAGGCTCCAGCCATGCTCGTCATTCAGCGCCCGACCGTGTCGGCCCTCGGGGAAGCGGTGGGGAACCGTCAGAAGTTCTCCGTTTCGCCACTCGAGCCCGGTCTCGGTCACACCATCGGCAATTCGTTGCGTCGCATGCTTCTCTCGTCGATCCCCGGTGCGGCGATCACGACCGTGAAGTTCGATGCGGCACTGCACGAATTCGACACGATCGACGGAATCACCGAGGACGTCACCGAGATCATCCTCAACCTGAAGGACGTCGTCGTGCGTTCGGAGTCGAACGACCCCGTCGTCATCCGCATCGACGAGCGCGGTCCGAAGGAACTCGTTGCCGGTGACCTCTCCTGGCCCGCCGGTGTCGAGGTTCTCAACCCGAAGCAGCGCATTGCGACGCTCGGTTCGAGCGCGCGACTCGCGTGCGACATCACCGTCGAGCGCGGCAAGGGTTACCTCGCCAGCGACCGCGACACGGGTCGCCGTGCGATCGGTGTCATCCCGATCGACGCACTGTTCTCGCCGGTGCGCCGCGTCAGCTTCGACGTCGAGCCGACCCGCGTCGAGCAGTCGACGAACTTCGACAATCTCATCCTCGACATCGAGACCGACGGTTCGCTCACCCCGGTCGAGGCACTGTCCTCGGCCGGTGCGACGCTGCGCAACCTCGTCGATCTCATCGCCAACCTCACCCTCGAACCGATTGCGCTCGAGCTCGGTGAAGTGGGTGGCACGCGCACCGGTTCGCCGGAGCTCGACCTCCCGATCGAGGATCTCGGACTCTCCGAGCGCCCGAACAACTGCCTGAAGCGCGCCCAGATCAACACGATCGGTGAGTTGCTCATGCGCACCGAGGAAGAACTGTTGGCCCTCACCAACTTCGGACAAAAGAGCTTGGACGAGACCAAGCAGAAACTCGACGAGCGAGGACTGTCACTGCGCATCTGAGCGCAGCGAACGGCCCCGCATTCCGCCAAGGAGACACACACCATGCCAGCACCACGTCGCGCCCGTAAGTTCGGCAAGTCGGCCGCCCACCAGCGGTTGATGCTCGCCAACCTCGCCGCGTCGCTCTTCGCCGCGGAGGGCATCGAGACGACCGAGGCGAAGGCGAAGGCTCTTCGTCCGGTCGCCGAGCGTCTCATCAGCAAGGCGAAGAAGGCGCAGACGCAGGACGCAATGAGCCTGCACAAGATCCGCCAGATTCAGGCGTACCTGAACGACAAGGAAATGACGTACAAGCTCGTGCACAACGTCGCGCCCCGCTACATGCAGCGCAACGGCGGCTACGTGCGCATCCTCAAGCTGGGTGAGCGCCACGGCGACAAGGCGCCCATGGCGCGCATCGAGTTGGTCTGAGCCGAACGGTCGGCCGCACTCGTGGCCGCAACTGAAAAGGTCGGGAATCCGGCCGACGACGTTCCCGCCCCGCGTGCAGTTCGCAGGGTCGCCCTGCTCGTCGCGTACGACGGCACGCCCTTCCATGGATTCGCCGTCAACGACGGCGTACCGACCGTCGCCGGCGCGCTGACCGCGGCGCTCGAACAGGTCACGAATCATCCCGTCCATCTCGTCGGTGCCGGTCGCACCGACGCCGGGGTGCACGCGTGGGGTCAGGTCGTCAGCGTCGACGTCCCCGCGAGCACCGACGTCGCGAACCTGCCGCGCGCACTCACCGCCCTGTGTCGCCCCGCCATCGTCGTTCGGGACGCATGGATCGTGCGTGACGACTTCAGCGCACGCTTCGACGCGCTGTGGCGCCATTACCGATACACGATCCTCAACACCGCCATCCCCGATCCTTTCCGCGCGAATACGAGTTGGCACGTGCGCGCACCGCTCGATCTGCGCGCATTGCGTCTCGCCAGCGACCCGCTCATCGGTGAACGCGACTTCTCGGCGTTCTGCCGCAAACCCGATCCCGATGACGTTCCCGCGGGAACGACACCGTCGATGAAGCGCTACGTGCATCTTGCGGCATGGTCGGAACCGGAGCCCGGAATCGTGCGTTTCGAGATCAGGGCGAACGCCTTCTGTCACCAGATGGTGCGTTCGATCGTCGGCACGCTCGTCGACATCGGAGTCGGACGCCGACACGCGTCCGACGTCATGATGCTCATCCGTTCGGGTGAGCGGCGCGAGGCATCGCCCGTCGCACCCCCGAACGGCTTGTGCCTCTGGGAAGTCGGCTACCCCGACGGAACGTTCCCCGGCTGAGGGCCGTCACGTGCGCGTCATCTTCGCATCGACACCGGTCGGACCGCTCGGTTCCGGAATCGGTGGGGGAGTCGAACTGACATTGCGCACGCTCGCCGACGAGTTCGTGCGACGCGGACACACCGTCGACGTCGTCGCACCGAGCGGTTCGCGGCTCGACGGTGTCGACGCGGCGTGCACGGTGCACGGTGTCGACGGGGTTCTCCACGTGCCGAGCCAGACGTTGTCGCGCGACGAAACCCCGGTGGTTCCGTCGGGATCCGTGCTCGTTGCCATGTGGGACCGCATCGACGGGCTCGCGCGTGCGGGCGACGTCGTGCTCAACTTCGCCTACGACGGGTTGCCCTTCGAGCGACCGGTGACGAGTGCGCCCGTCGCGCACCTCGTGAGCATGGGCTCGCTCAGCGACGGCATGGACCGCGCGGTGCGATCGGCGGTGGCGCGCGAGCCGCGCAGCGTCGCGATGCACTCGCGCGCGCAAGCAATGACCTTCGGTGCGGACGTCGCCGATGCAGTCACCATCGTCGCCAGCGGAATCGACACGACGCGCTACGACTACGTCGCCGATCCGGAGGACGTCATTGGATTCGTCGGGCGCGTGTCGCCGGAGAAGGGCATCGACGACTTGTTCGCGGTCGCCGAGCGCGACGGTCGCGAGGTGCGCGTGTGGGGAGTGATGGAGAACGAGCGCTGCTGGGACGACGCCCGGCGCGCGCATCCCGGTGCGAACGTGACGTGGCGCGGCTTCCTTCCCACCGGTGCGTTGCAGGCGGAGATCGGACGATGCCGGGCGATCGTCATGGTTCACAAGTGGGTGGAGGCGTTCGGCAACGTCGCGATCGAGGCGCTTGCCTGCGGCGTTCCCGTCGTCACGTATGCGCGCGGCGGTCCTGCGGAGATCGTCACCGACGGAGTCACCGGTCGCGTGGTGGCACCCGACGACGTCGATGCCGTCGTGAGTGCCCTCGCCGGAATCGCCGCCATCGACCGTCGTCGCTGCCGGGAGCTCGTCATGGCGTCGTACACCCGGGAGGCCTTCGGTGGACGGGTGGAGGCGTGGCTGGGCGCGGTGCCGGGGGTGCGACCCTGACGTCCGCTGCGGCGTGGGAACCCGTCGGGTTCGCCCGTATCCTGTGGTGCTCGGTTCTGCGGCTGCTTCCGGCGCCGCACAGGAAAGGTTTGTGAAGTTCTGACAATGCGTACCTACTCAGCGAAGCCCGCCGACGTCCAGCGCACCTGGCACGTCATCGACGCGGAAGACCTCGTCCTCGGCCGCATGTGCACGCACGTCGCCACCCTGCTGCGCGGCAAGCACAAGCCGATGTACACCCCGAGCTTGGACACCGGTGACCACGTCATCATCGTCAATGCATCGAAGGTCGTCCTCACGAAGGGCAAGGCCGACGACAAGATCGTCGCCCGCCACAGCGGTTACCCCGGTGGTATCCGCGTCGAGAGCTACACGTCGTTCCTCGGCCGTCGTCCCGAAGCAGCGATCCGTCGCACCGTGCGCGGCATGCTGCCGAAGGGACCGCTTGGTCGTCAGATGATCAAGAAGTTGCAGGTGTACTCCGGTGCACAGCACCCGCACGGCGCACAGCGTCCGCAGCCCGTTGACATGTCCGATGCCAAGGCGCGCTGAAGCGTCCGTTTAGTCAGATCGAAGAGAGGAACAACATCGTGGGCACCAAGCCACTCACCCAAACGACCGGTCGCCGCAAGGAAGCCATTGCCCGTGCGCGCGTGCGCGCAGGAACCGGTGTCGTCACCGTCAACGGCCGTGCCCTCGACGCCTATTTTCCCGGTGCCGTGCACCGCAACAACTCGACCGAGCCGCTTCGCCTCGTCGGTCTCGCATCGACGCTCGACGTCGACGTCGACATCGTCGGCGGCGGCATCGCCGGTCAGTCCGGTGCGATGCGCATGGCGATCGCCCGCTCGCTCGTCGCTCTCGACCCCGCTCACCGTCCGGCCCTGAAGCGTGCCGGCTTGCTGTCGCGTGATGCGCGACGCAAGGAGAGCAAGAAGTACGGACTGAAGAAGGCGCGCAAGGCGCCGCAGTACACCAAGCGCTGATCCGCACGACGTTCGCGTGCTGACGTTCGGCACCGACGGCGTCCGCGGGCGCTACGGGACCGAACTCACCGATCCCGACGCGTACCGTCTCGGTCGCAGCGCCGCCGCGTCACTCGGTTCGACGCGCGTCATCCTCGGCACGGACACCCGCGAGAGCGGACCCGCCCTCGCTGCTGCTCTCGCTGCAGGTCTGCGCGATGCCGGCTGCAGCGTCGAGTTCGTCGGCGTGGCCCCGACTCCTGCAATCGCCACGATTGCGAAGCTGCGCGACGTCGCGGCCGCGGTCGTCACCGCATCGCACAATCCCTGGTTCGACAACGGGATCAAGCTCTTCGCCCGCGGCGGCGTGAAACTCGACGACGACGCCCAGGCGTGCGTCGAACGCGACTTGGCGGCGACGCACGCATCGACACCCGAGTCGATCCCGGCGGAACGGTTTCCCGTCGAACCGGCTGCGACGGGTTCGTTGCGGGAGTACGAGGAACATGTGTCGACCGCGATCGGTCGTCAGGCGCTCGCCGGTATGAAGATCGTCGTCGACTGCGCCGAGGGTGCGATGCACGAGGTGGCGCCGCGCGTCCTGCAGCGCGCCGGTGCCGACTGCACGATCATCCATCGTTCACCGAACGGTCGCAACATCAACGACGCCTGCGGTGCGACGGCGCCGTCAACGGTGGCGAGGGCCGTCGTCGCTGCAGGTGCGGAACTGGGAATCGCCTTCGACGGTGACGGCGATCGTCTCATCGCCGTCGACCATCGCGGTGCCGTCGTCGACGGTGACCGACTCATCGCACTCGCCGCGCTCGACTACGCGCGTCGCGGTGAGCTGCGACACATGGCAGTTGCGGTCACGACGATGACGAACCTCGGATTCCACGACGCGATGCGACGGGCGGGCATCGAGGTCGTCGTCACGCCGGTCGGTGACCGCGCGGTGAGCAGTGCGCTCGACGAACGCGATCTCGTGCTCGGCGGCGAGCAGAGCGGTCACATCATCCACCGACTCCATTCGCTCACCGGTGACGGACTGCTCTCCGCGCTGCTGCTCGCCGATCTCGTGAAGCGCAGCAAGCGTCCGTTGGCCGACCTTGCAGCGGAAGTGATGGAGTCGTATCCGCAGGTGTTGCGCAACGTGCACGTGACGAAGAAGCCCGGCGACATCGAAGCGATCATCGGCAACGAACTCGCCGCAGAACGTGCGGCACTCGGAGACCGCGGTCGGATCGTCGTGCGTGCATCGGGCACCGAACCCGTCGTGCGCGTGATGGTGGAAGCACCCGATGACGGCACTGCGAACGCGTGCGCGGCGCGAATCGTCGCTCTCGTCGAGCGCACGTTTTCGGTAGTCTGACGCCATGTGCGGCATCATCGCAGTGCTGTCACGGCCCAGCACGCGCGCGGTACCCGACGCACGGGACCTGCTCGCACGCCTCGACGAGGTGCTCGCGACGTTGCGCCGGGAGGCGCGAGTCGACGGCTCGCATTGCGATGCCGTCTCCGCGGTCGATGCCGCGCTGCGCGGTGACCCGGGCACGTGGCTGCTCGCCGGGAACTCCCAGCTGGCGGCCGAACTCACCACCCGTCTCGACGAGTTCGACGTGCTCCTCGGCGCCGTCGAGGCCGCCCTCGACGGCGAAGCCGCAGCGATGCCCATCGCCGAGGTGGAAAGGCGTGCCGGATGGTTGACCTCGCTGCGCGATGCGGTGTGGGCACTGCGCATGGACCGGCTGCGCACCGCCGAGGCGGTGCACGCCCTCGCTGGACGCGGCGCGAACCAGAGCGCACTGTCGGCGTACCTCTCCATCCAGCAGGCGTTCGCCGCACTCGATCGTCTCGAGGTGCGCGGACGCGACTCGGCGGGTGTGCACGTGTCGGTGTGGAACCACGGCGTGCGCCACGACGACCCGCGCATCGTCGCGCTCCTCGCCGATCGCCGCGACGATTCGTTGTTCACCTCCGGTTCCGTGCGTGTCACGACGAATGCATGGTCCTTCGTGTACAAAGCGGCCGCCGAAATCGGCGAACTCGGTGACAACACGCGCGTGATGCGCAGTGCCGTCGCCGCCGACGACCTTCTGCGGCTGCTCGTCGGTCGCGAGGGTGCGAAGGTGTCCGTGCTCGGCCACACGCGGTGGGCGAGCGTCGGCATCATTTCCGAGCCCAACGCCCATCCGGTGAACAGCGAGGAGTTGGAGTCCGCCGCGGGAACCCCGTATTTCATCGCCGCGCTCAACGGTGACGTCGACAATCACGCCGACCTTCGTGCACGCCACGAGTTGCGCCTCGCGCAGCCGATCACCACCGATGCGAAGGTCATCCCGGCACTCGTGTCGCGCAAAGTGGCGAGCGGATCGCCGATCGCCGATGCATTCCGCGACACGGTGGCGACGTTCGAGGGATCGGTGGCGATTGCCTGCGCATCGGGGGACGAGCCCGAGCAGATGTACCTTGCCCTGCGCGGCAGCGGTCAGGGTTTGTGCATCGGTCTCGCCGAGGACAGGTTCGTCGTCGCGAGCGAGCCGTACGGATTGGTCGAGGAAACGTCGCGGTACGTGCGAATGGACGGCGAGACCCCGGCCCGCGCCGACGATCCGTCGAGCCGCGGTCAAGTGGCGATCCTCCATGCGGGTCGTGCCGGTGAGGCCGGCGGTGTCGAGTTGCTCGGTTACGACGGAACGCCGATCGAGGTCGGTGCGCGCAACGTGCTCACCGCCGAGGTGACGACGCGCGACATCGATCGCGGCGAGCATCGCCACTTCCTCGCCAAGGAGATAAACGAGGCGCCGCAGAGCTTCCGCAAGACCCTGCGCGGTCGGATCTCGCAACGCGACGGTCACCTCGTCGCCAGCCTCGATGCGACGCAATTCCCTGACGACATCGCGCGCCGACTCGCCGACGGATCGCTCGTTCGGGTGCGGGTCATCGGGCAGGGAACCGCCGCGATCGCCGGTCGCTCGTTGGCCCACATGTTGCGTTCGCTCGCCGGAGATGCGCTCATCGTCGATGCGTTGCCGGCCACCGAATTGTCCGGCTTCGGTCTCACGCTCGACATGCGCGACACCCTCATCGTCGCGATCAGCCAGAGCGGCACGACGACCGATACGAACCGCACCGTCGACCTTGCCCGTGCTCGCGGCGCATCGGTCCTTGCCATCGTCAACCGCCGCGGCAGCGAACTCGCGGCGAAAGCCGACGGTGTCATCTACACGTCCGACGGTCGTGACGTCGAAATGAGCGTGGCGAGCACGAAGGCGTTCTACGCGCAGGTCGCCGCCGGTGTCCTCCTTGCGTGTGCCGTTGCCGATGTCGTCGGCGCCGGAACCGCCGCGGATCGTTCCGCTCTGCTCGGTGCACTGCGCGAATTGCCGGCATCGATGTACGAGGTGCTCGCACGTCGCGGTGAGGTCGCAGATGCAGCGAGGCAGTTCGCCTCGTCTCGTCGTTACTGGACGGTCGTCGGCAACGGAGCCAACGCGATCGCCGCCGAGGAAGTGCGGATCAAGTTGTCCGAGCTGTGTTACAAGTCGATCGCCTGCGACATCACCGAGGACAAGAAGCACATCGACCTGTCGTGCGAACCGCTGGTTTTCGTGTGTGCCGTCGGCCTGGGTTCGGGCACGGCATCGGACGTCGCCAAGGAGATCGAGATCTACCGCGCCCACAAGGCGCTGCCGATCGTCGTCGCAACGGCGGGGGATCACCGCTTCGCCGCTGCATCGGCGGTCATCGAGGTTCCGCCGGTCGATTCGCGGATCGCATTCATCCTCGCCGTCATGGTCGGCCACCTCTTCGGGTACGAGGCTGCGCTCGCCATCGACTCGCTCGCCGTACCGCTGCGCCGCACGCGCGAGGTCGTCGAGCACGTCGTCGAACGCGGCGGTCACGGTGCGCAACTGCTCGCGAAGGTCCAGGCCGACATCGGGCAGCCCGCGACGCGGTTCTTCGACGCGCTCGCCACCGGCGCGTACGACGGCAATCTCGAGGCGTCCACTGCGGTAAGGGTCGTCACGTTGTTGCGCGACCTCATGTCGCCGGCACCGCTGCAGAACTATCAGCGCGACTCCGGCAAGGTGGGCACGCCCGAAGCGCTGCTCGACGACGTGACGGCGGCACTCACCCGCGCGATCGACGAACTCACCCGTCCGATCGACGCGATCAAACACCAGGCAAAGACCGTCACCGTCGGAATCTCGCGCAGTGACGAGGGTCTGCTCGATCGTCCGCTCGTCCAGGCGCTGCTCAATGCCGGTGCACCGCGCGACCGACTGCCGTACGCGGTGCTGAAGGTGCTCGCCGATCTCGACCCCGCCGTCACCCAGGTCATCGGCTTCACGCGCTACCGCATCGAGGGGGATCCGCACCTGCCCGATGCCACCATTTCGATCGTCGAGCGGGGAGGGATCGCGCGCGATCTCTCGTCGCGCGTCGACACCCGCAACGCACTCGTCGGCACGAAGCGTCACGTTGCGACGTCGCAGCAGGTGCTCGTCGCGCGCGGTCGCCGCGACGCCCGCACCGTCATCCTCGTGCCCGAGACGAAGGGATCGCAGACGACCGGGATCACGTTGCTGCACGTCTTGTTCCACGAGTTCCTGCCGGCGCCGATCATGCGAACGGTCCTGCAGGGCTACGACGATCGTTTCGACCGTCTCGTCGACGCCGTCACCGAAACGGAAGGGACGTTCCGCGAGGACCGGCTCGCCGAAGTGCCCGTCGGCGACGCGCTCATCCTTCCCATCACGTCGACTGCCGACCTGTGGCGCACGCGCGAGTCATGATGCGCGCGCTGGGAATCGACGCCGTCGACATCGAGCGCTTCCGTCGCGCACTCGAGCGATCGCCGCGCCTGTCGCAGCGCGTGTTCACCGCCGACGAACGCGCCGACGTCGCGCGACGCAGCGACCCCGTGCCGTCGCTGGCGGCCCGTTTCGCCGTGCGTGAAGCGGTGATGAAGGCACTCGGCGTCGGACTCGGCGGATTCGATCTCCAGGACGTGTCCGTCGTGTCGCACGAGTCAGGTCAACCGCACGTTCGGATCACCGGTCGTGCCGCGGAGCTCGCGTCGCGCCGCGAGATTTCCTCGTGGCACCTGTCGATCACGCACACCGAGCAGGTGGCCATTGCCGTCGTCGCCGCCGCATAGGTGGGTGTGGGCCGACGTCGACCTCGACGTCGTTGCGCAGAACGCGGCTCGCCTTGCCGAACTTGCCCGTCCGGCCGCGTTGTGGGCCGTCGTCAAGGCGAACGCATACGGGCACGGTGATCGTGAAGTTGCCCGTGCGGCCGTCGCGGGTGGTGCGCAGGGCTTGTGCGTCGCGACGGTCGACGAAGCGTTGCGCGTGCGGGGCGAGTTGCCGAACGTGCCGTTGTTGCTGCTCAGCGAACCGCCGCGCGAATCGCTCGCCGAGCTCGTCGGTGCCGGCATCGCGATCACCGTGTTCCACCCCGAATGGGTGACCGCGTGCGGCGACGCTGCACGGGTCGTCGGGCGAACCTGCGACGTACACGTGAAGATCGACACGGGCATGCACCGCATCGGTGCGAGCCCCGATGCGCTGGCGGGGTTGTTGAGTCTCGTGCACGACACGCCCGGTGTTCGCCTGGCAGGTGTGATGACGCACTTCGCGGCGGCGGACGAGCCGAACGGTGCGCTCACCGCCCGTCAAACGGAGGCGTTTCGTGGCGCACTCGCAACCACACGTGACGCGGGTGCGTCCGGTGTCATCCCGCCCGGAACCGTCATCCATGTCGCGAATTCGGCGGCAACCTTCGATGCCGCGACGTGGCGCGCCGCGCTCGCGGAGTTCGATCTTCCCATCGCCGTGCGCAGCGGCATCGCGCTGTACGGCGTGGCTCCGTCGGCACACACCGACCTCGCCGCCGGGGGCATCCGTGCGCCGTTGACGCTTCGGGCGCGCGTCACGAACGTGCAGCGCCTCACCGCCGGTGAGGGAGTGAGCTACGGGCACCGAACCGTGCTCGATCACGACACCGTCGTTGCAACCGTTCCGCTCGGTTACGCCGACGGCATCCGTCGCGATGCCGGAATGCGCGGGGGAGTCGTGCTCATCGGCGGACGTCGCCGTCGCATCCTGGGTGTCGTCACGATGGATCAGCTGATGGTCGACTGCGGAACGGACGACGTGTCGCTCGGCGACGAGGTCGTCATCATCGGCACGCAGGGTGGGGAGTCGATCCGCGCCGAAGACTGGGCGACGACACTCGACACGATCGGTTACGAGGTGTTGTGCGCGATTTCCCCGCGCGTGCCGCGAAACTACGTCGGGAGCGGGCGATGAGTCCCCTTGCTGTGCACTGTGCCTCGGCCGAGGACACCGCACGACTCGCGCGCTGCATCGTCGGCATCGTGCGTCCGGGTGATTGCGTCGTGCTCTCAGGCGACCTCGGTGCGGGCAAGACGACCTTCGTGAAGAGTGCCGTCGCGGCGCTGGGAATCGACGAAGCCGTCACGTCGCCGACGTTCACGCTCGTGCACCGTTACGGCGACGCACGACGCAGTGTCGTCCATGCCGACTTGTACAGGCTCGAGCGCACCGGTGAGCTCGACGATCTCGGACTCGAGGAGGCTCGCGACGACGGTGCGATTCTCTTCGTCGAGTGGGGCGATCTCGTCGGTGACGCCCTCGGCGATGCGTTGATCCTCTCCTTCGCCCACGATGTCGACGCCGTGCACACCACCGGTGCACCCGTCGATTCCGACTCCGTGACGGACACACGCCGTGTCGTCACCGTGTCGGCACGCGGCGAGCGTTGGCGCGGTCGCTGGGACAGGGTCGTTGCCGCGTTGCGAACCGAATTCGGGGTGAATGCCGTCGGCGGGAGCGCGGTCGGCGGATGATCCTGCTCAGCATCGACACGGTTGCGGACGTCGTCGGCGTCGCCGTCACGTCGGGAACGAACGTCCTTGCGGTGAGCGAGGTGCGCAGCGAGCGTCGCCATGCCGAGGAACTCACCCCGATGATCGACTTCGTTCGTCGCCGCGCCGACGTCGACTTCCGCGAGATCGACGCGGTTGCCGTCGATGTCGGGCCGGGATTGTTCACCGGGATGCGCGTGGGGATCGCCGCGGCGAAGTCGATCGCCCACCTCCTCGGCGTGCCGACGATCGGCGTGTGCAGCCTCGATGCGCTCGCCGCCGATGCCGCCGAGTCGGGCGCGG
>Ga0164292_10002284_pt1 | contig 15609 bp, 12 predicted proteins | sample GEODES117metaG_FD_111486 | JGI IMG/M metagenome (GOLD analysis project Ga0164292, IMG submission 111486) | Eutrophic lake water microbial communities from Lake Mendota, Wisconsin, USA - GEODES117 metaG | ecosystem: Environmental > Aquatic > Freshwater > Lake | place: USA: Lake Mendota... | reverse complement strand
TGCACCAACACCTCAGAACCCATTCGGCTCAAGTGATCCAGGAAGGTGTCGGCACCATCCACCATCATTAGGTTGGCTTGCGTACCAAGTCCTGCCTCTAAAAATTCCGGTAAGTCAATATACCAGGTGTTGTTTTGTTTGTAAAATCGTTTGGTCATACGTAAAAATTTTGGTCAAATTTAAACGCGACTCCGAGCCAACACCTCTTTCTTGCAAGGTTGTAAGGTGGGGAAATTACATAATGGATTGAAGTGACGTGAAAAACGATTGGGTAAGGTTGAGTGAATCCCCCCTACTCGCGTTACGCGCCCATGAAAAGCGCATGATTTACCCCTGAAAAACGCGGATAACGCGCATTACGCGGAAAATGTGGTCCAATTACGCGGATAACTCGGGTTACGTGGTGAATATCTTAGTTAAAATGACAATTATTCATCGTCTTCCTTATTCACTAAAAACTGACTTGACCAAGAATCGTTAATCGGTTGTTGTTTCTTTTCTGATTTTATAATGAACATATTGAAAAGAAATTCCCCCAAAAGTAAGCCCGCTAAAAAAGTAAAGCCATAAAGGCCGGTAAAAATAAAAGCGACCTCAAAAAGGATTGAACCTAATAACAACATTCCATTTCTCTTTTTCATAACGTCAATATTAATTAGAACCGATTGAACAATACATACCCAACGGACGCTCGATTATCGGTTACAATAAGTGGTTGTAATTATCTTTGAAATAATTAATTTTAATCAACTTTAAACGAAAGAACCATGCGTCACCATTCATTTCTCCATGTTTATAAAGGTACCGGAGAACATAAGTTCATAGCTGAATACCGACAGTCGTGCCGGTATTGCAATGAATACAAAGGGAGTCACTTTGAATTTACCTACCGTGAAGATTCTCTGGTTGTCCCCTATTGCAGCAAGAAATGTTTTATTGAAGATGGTAATACCTTAGAATCCAACGAATATACCCAATTTGTAGACCAATGGATTGAATCCGGTGGACGTGAACAAGCCTTGGAGCTGGAACAAGAAGAAAGGAAATTGCTAGATTCCCAATTAAAAGAAAACGAGCAAAAAAGAAAGCTCAAAGAACAACAGGAAATTGCCGATAAAATTAAAAAAACACAAAGCAATCGCCTTATTACCATAGTGCTTACGCTCGCGGCTATTGCAGGTTTAGGATATTATTTTTTCCTATACAATCCTTATTCCGAAGAACAAATGAGCAATGCCTGTGATTGCGCTGATAACAGTTACGAAAACACCCAAATTCCCTTTGATAATTTATCCGTTAGTGAACAGAGAAAAAGATCCTTTTGCTTTGATTTATTTAAACCCAAAGACTTTGAACTACTGAAAGACGACACCAAGGAAATCTATGATCGAATGATTGATGCCTGTAATAGGTCCAAATAATCTAACTTTCCGTCATTGATATGGTTGCCTTTTCAACCACCGAATTTTTAAAATCGGTTGAAACCTTAAAGTCTTTGAACGCTTCGTCTACCGCCTCCGCAGATAATCCCTTCAAGGGTTGAAGCAATTCGATATCTGCACATTCTTTCATCTTTGGGAATTGTTATAAGTGTTCCCTTTTTTATAGGGTGTTATGAGCTTAGATGAAGAAGTTTTTTCCTTTATGAATTATTTTCAAGTTCGGCTAGGATTTCACGAACTTCTGAAGCTCGTTCCTCCAGCTCCATTCCGAATTCTAATTCTTGAATAATAACCTCCAGTTTTTCCAGGTCTTTATTTGAAACGCAAATCTCTACGGCACGGTCAATGAAATCATGCGCCAAATCAATAGCTCGTTGTTCGTCTTGAAATTTCACCCATCGGCACATAGCTGCTAATTGAATATATTCGTCGCAGGATTCAATTAAAAGCGAGATTTCACGCGCTCGGTACTCAAACGCATCCTCGTTAAAATTCGATTCAACTAGGTTTTCTAATTCTAAAAGATATTCATTCATAGGATTAATGATTTTTTTCAGTCCATTATTGGGTTATTTTTGACCGTTCAACCACTGCATTTTTAAAATCGGTTGAAACCTTAAAGTCTTTGAATGCTTCGTCTACCGCCTCGGCAGACAATCCCTTCAAGGGTTGAAGCAATTCGATTTCTGCACATTCTTTCATCTTTGGGAATTGATAGAAAGATTCATTGCCATCGTCCTCGCAACGGTAGGTAAAAATCCAGCGAATGTTTGCAGCACTGCGCCAATCTTCTTCGGGTTCTTCTTTATCGTTGTACGTGTAAAACCAGTCTGATATTTTAAGCTGTGAATACGCGACCTGGGCTTCATCGAGTCCATCGATGATAATGACGAGGTTGCCTGATTTATTAGCCTTGTGAAGTTTGAGGTGTTCGGTCAGCAAGGAATGAAAAAAATGAATGGCATCGGTATACTTGGAGGGCATCCGGTCAAGTTTTCTGAAAATCGTTTCATCTTCTGTCTCCCAGTACTGAGAACGTTTACCCTGGAGTATGAAATGATACAAGGCTGCGTGCAGGCTATTTTGCATACCGGCACCACAAAAATGATAGACTACTTGCGTTTGTTGCGATTGAAGCTTTTGTATCACATCTGCGATCAGCGCGCCTTTTCCCATTCCTGCCGGTGACTTTACACACAGTATGTTCTGATCATCACTTTTCGTACAGAAATCCAGTATCGCATTTTTCTCTCGTTCACGGCCCACAAAACACGACTGGTAATACGCAATGCGCTCGCTGTGGTCAAACACCTGTCCAGCACCTCCTCTGATGGCTTCTTTGATGGGGTCAAAGGTGGGTTCTAGGTGCTCGATTGCTGGTTGATCAACCTCATCGCCCAAGCGCAAATTCAATAAATGAGCTTTTGATTTGTTATGATAAAGACCCTGAAAAATATATGGGTCTTGACCTTCTTTTCCAGGCTGCACATACGGATACAAGAGCAACGCTTGTCCATCTTGAACCCAAAAGTATTTATCCTCTTTCAGTGCTAAGGCGCCTTTTTCAAAAAGTAAGGTTAATGTTGCTAACTCTTCAAACAAACCAATCGATGCCTGTAACTGAGGTAAAAAGGAAGCCTCTAAGCGAATCAATTGATGCACATAACGATTTCTAAAGGTTATGAAGCGATTGAGCAAAGGCTCGCCGTTCTTTGGCTTTTCAATTGGCGCCATCCAATTTTTATCTTCAGCAGAGAGTGCCCACAAATTCTTCCAACTGGTGTCAGAGGGCAAGGATTCACGTAAGTTATCCAAGACTTGCTTCATGAACAACGCATCCCCTTGGTCATCGAGCCGTTCAAATTTCTTACATAACTGAATAACAGCACCCAACCTCAGCATGAGCGTACTCATACCCAATGCCGCCATGTAAAAATTATTCAGTCCTGCGGGGTCTTCCTCCAGCAGACGTTGAAGTGCGTCTTGGTCAACACTTATTGATTTCTCAGACTTGAGTTCTAAATAACGCTGGTGGTATTGATGTACTGGGTTCATTTTTGAATATTTTTAAGAAGCACCCTATGCTGATACTCTAATTTCACATCTCGTCTTCCTAAAGTTAGGAAAATTCTAGAGCTTTCTTCGATGGTTTTTGGGAAGCCATAAAGTTCATCTACTTCATCTTGAATGAATGGCTCCTTGTCAAGGCTGTAAAAAGGAGAGAGTATTCCGAATGCTTCGTGCACAAATTCTATCGGATACTTATTGTCATCGGCAAAACGACGCGCAACCACACTTTGCTTCTCCTCTATTTCAACTTGAAGTTTTGAAGCAATTTCCTTGAGTTGTTTAAATGCCGAACGCTCTGCCTCTTGTTCTTCGCTAGGGCCTTTGAAGCGCAAGTAATTATGCAAAGAAAATTGAATAAGGCTATCCTGAATTGAGTTTCTAGTTGCCGACAAAACAATTGAATTATTGAAATAACGTTTCAAATATGGGTAATGCCAAGCTGTGGCGAAAACAGGAATCTCGGCATCGTAAAACGCATTGAATAAGTTAGTCAGGTGATTCGGGCTGAAAAGCGCAATATGCACATCATGAAGCACAACCACAATCTTTTTGGACAGTTTCCCTTTCTGAGCCTTCAAAAACTTCCAAGGGTCTTTCAGTGCTTTCTCATCATTACTCAACTCAAACAAACTCTTGGCCAATTCTTGCTCTAAAAAAGAGGCCGTAAACGTAGCTCCGTTTGGATGTAATGTATAATAAACAGGATGATAAACAGACGTGTCTAATTGCTGAACAAATTGCTTGTAAGCCACTGCTCCTTGATCAGCTCCTGGCGAATACCAAGCCACCAATGCGCCCTTCCCATTTTGCAGCAAAGAAGCAACTTCATCGGAAACCTCTGTATTCTCCTCAAAAGGATCAGATGCAAATTGCTGCTCTTCTGTTCTAAAACTTGGCGCATACTCATGCGCTACCCTTGCAGCCAACTGACCAAACGCAAATTGCACATCAAAAGCACCCCAAGCCTGCGCATCTGTAATATTCCAATGCCCGTTGAATCCTTGCGCATCCAAAAAATGAAACGCTCCAAACTGCTTTTCAAACAAACCGGCTTGATTCATTTTCGCCAAAATAGCCTCCATCTTCTGTGCCTCTTCCCTATTTCGCTCGGGTGGCAACACAAAAAATCCGTGCATCACGGCATTTCTCAAACTCGCCAAATGATGAATGTCTTCATTCAACACCTCTTTACCATCCTTCTCTTGCCAGAAAAAGGGCTTCAAAAGCGCAGCCTCTGCCCCATCAGCATCTTTGATCATATTCGCAGCCCAACGATACAACGGCCCTGCATTATAGGCATGCCCACTCGACAAAAACAAAGAAATCAAAAAGTCATTAAACACTTCTTTCTGCTTCGCTTGCTGCAAATAAACAGCAATTCCCATCGCAGCCAATAGTGCCAGGATTTCTTCACCTAATTCAACAAGTTCGTCAGCAGCGTATGCGTCGTCTTTTTCTTCTTCGAGCGCCTCGATTTTTTTAATTAGGCGTGGTGGGAGGTTGGGTGGGGTTTTGAGGATCATGATAACCAGATTCTAGGATCATTCAATAAAGCCCATTTGTATGACGTCGCTGTACCCGGATACCAGGAAGGTCCTAAATTATTTTGACGTGCTGGTATCGAATTACAAATACTCAAACGCCTTTGTTTAAACAATATCCTCTGAGTATTCTCCATCGAAATCCAGGCAACATTTTGCCCCAATATCTTATATGAAACATTTTTGCCTCGTATTAAGGTAAATGCTGTCCCTTGATTTTCAATTAACCTCTGCCATATACAATCACAGCAGTTACAACTTTTTTTATGTTCCATAACTTAATCTATTTTTAACCATTTAAATGAAAACTCAAAATACTTGTCGGCATATTCTCTCCAATCATCACCTGCAAAACCAAATTGTCTCAATTGCCTTTGCGGTGAACCAGGTGAAGGAATTGAAATTAATCTAACTGTTTTTCCTTTGAAAAGATACTGCTTACAAATTAGCTTTTTGATTTGCGATTCATCTCCTTTTAGTTTTGAAATGATTTGAGATTGCCATTTTATTGACTCAGACTCTTGATAAATTAATGTTTTTGAATTCTTTACAACATGATCATGAAACATTTCCATCACTCCTTTGGATGTGCACAATATTTTGGTAACTCCTGAATTTAAGAATTCATTCATCATTTCAATATTGTAAACTCGCTTTGATAAATCTGAATCCAAGGCACTTCTTCCTTTACGCTCACATTCTAAAATCATATCGGAAATTGAAATTTCATTTTTTAATAAGCTTTTTAATGCTTCCTCTGAAGTAATTGGAATTTGTAAATAATTATCAATATATAAATGATAAAGAGCCCAAAAACTGCTTTTGCAACTTCCATAAAAGAATTGAACAGTGCCATCACTTTTGCGTATAATATTTTTTGCTTCATTATCAGGAAGTGTGATGGAGTAAACAGGAAATGAACCGAGTATTAATTTGGTGGCTTTTGGCACTATACCTAGATCTAAAAATGGGTGGATTTCTTTATTCATATTCAAATATGAATTGATTTGCATATTTAAAATCATTCCTAAACTTCATAAAAAAGAAAGATTTGTTGCTACAGCTGTTTATTAAATCTGTTATATCGTAGTATTTTTCCGAGTTGATTAATAAATTGAGTAATTGTGATAACAATACTTTTGACTCATATTCAGAATTTACCAAATTAATAATCACTTTCGGCAATAGATCCTCGATAAAACTCCTATCCCCTATATTAATGTTATAAAGAGTATTTTCCTCTATTTTTTCTAAAATTTGTTTGGTTAAAAAAGAATTATAGACAAAAAGTAATGCGCTTTTCAAATTAAGTTTGTTTTCAATTGTTATATTTTGATAAACAAGACTTAAATCTATATTTAAACACGCTGAAATATGAAATAAGTATTCCGGCTCTTTGTAGAAGTAATTCGTTAAATCTTTAAGATTAAATTTAGGAATATTAAATGTATTGATTGCTTTTTCTCCTAAAATATCGCAAAAACATAATATAATTTCACATTTTTCAATAAGTTGACAATTAAGTACAGAATTGATATTGTAATCATTATTATCATATTTAATAAGAAAAGGAACAAAAATTTCCAAAATTGTTTCATTGAGATTCAATGGACCAGTCTCACCGGTATATTCATTCCATATTGATATTTGGAAATTCGCTGAAAAGAAAACGATTGCTTTTATAAATTTGTCGACTCCAATATGTACGTATATTTTTAAAAACAACAAAATCATCTCTTCCAAGAGCGCGTCTTCGATTGTATAATCTGCAAACTCTCCTTCAGTAATAAAACAAATCTCATAAAGACAATCAATGAACAAAAATTTTAAATTTTCATTATCGAAAATCAGCTCATTTTCAAGTTCCTCTATTAATATTTTGAGACATTTATAATCATCAATGCCATCAGTTAATAGATTTTTACAATTTTTGTCATTTATTCCAAATGGAAGAAAGGACAACATGTATTTTTGAGAATAACGATATGTAACTTTTTCCTTTCGTTGATGTGAAACTTTAGAAACACAAATTTCATCAAATGTTATTTTTCGAGTTTGATTTTCAAGATTAATATCAGCAAGTCTTGAAATGAATTTTAAACACCAGTTTTCACTTCTATACAAATCACCAAATATTTTTGTTTTTAATGACTCTTTAAAATGTTCAATAATTTTCTGTTGGTTGTTAACATTAATCATTTTAAAGTCAGAAAAATATTCTTCATCATCTAAAATAGCATCGCGAGATAAAGAATAATCTGGTAACCAATTAGATCGTTCAATTAGCCATTTAACTTCAACATTATTATCCAAGAGATAATTCAATAATAGAAATAAATTACTTCGCGAAATTCCATCAAAAATAAATTGGTGACTGTTGTCGCGCTCGATAATTGCAAAATGTTCTATGTTATCATTAAACGTTGTAAGGACTTCATTGACATCATGTAAATAATCGGTATTTTGAATCAATTTTACCAATACCTCTTGCCAAAAAGATATTCTTTGTCTTAATGTCAATCTCTTTGAAGCTTCAATTGTCTCAATTAATCGATTAGAATCCAATACAATCATTGGGTTATCTATCACCTTTGTGAGACTAACGTCAAGTTGTTTAAATTGTATTCTAATCAATTCTAAAACTTCTGTTTGTTTTTCTAATTGAGCAAACTTCCGAATGTATAAGTCAAATTGACGTTGAAGAATAATATCTGATTGAAAGTGTTTTTCTGCCTCTAAAAATGTCTGATAATCAATTAAAAAATGATATGCTTGAAAAAACTCTTCATTGATTAATAAATGAAATACCAAAAACTCTATTTTATATTTTTCAAATTCATGGCCTTTTTGACAATAGATTTTATCGATTATTAAACTATTCAAATATTTTAATTCCCCCTCACTCAACTTCTGCAACAAATACACTTTCAAACGCTCATGATATAACTGATACTTTCCGCTTTCTGGGCTGTTGAACCAAGCACTGTAGGTGGAAATGAAATCTTGGATATCGTCTTCCGTTTCGCCCAATACCTCAGCAACAAAAGCTGCACTCACTTCCTTCTTCAACAAAGCCCAAATGGCAAAGCGTTGCAGCAGTTTTTGGCGTTCAACCACGGAAGTTCGCTCATCGAAGGCTTCTTCGTACATGCCAATGAGGCCGTCTGGTAATTCGGCGGCATTCTCCGGATGGATGCTTCCTTTAATGAGGCCATCGTATATGTAACGGAGGTATGTGGGTTCGAGGTGGGGCATGGTTAGTTGGTTTCTCGATTAAAATTCATCCAAGAAAGGTCAAAAAGTTCATGGGCTAATTCTAAATAGTTTTCATCCATTTCTGGGAAATAAGTCTTATACACAGCATGTTGTTCTATCATTTCACGGAACTTTTTTTTGTCCTTCATCGTGTTGTAAAGAATGGGAGAAAAATTTATCTGATCGACCGGTTTGCCTAGTTCATTCTGTATCAATCGTTCCGCAACGGTTTCAGTAACCTGTTCTATTACTTCAATGGGTTTATAATTTGAATTGCTGATTGAAGAATAAACACCATTGACAGTCAATGTAATATTTGCCTTTCCAATTCCAATGGCGGTAACTAATCCTTTATTATCCACTATCGCTACATGTTCATTATCAGAATGCCAAATGCCATTTTCTGTATAGTTTTCAGAGTTAAATTGGGCCACCTCTTTTCGAACCAAGGTGGATTTCCCGATTATACTCTTAACATGAGGAAACTCAACGAACATACCTTCATCATCATCCCAATAAGAGTAAATGCCGAGCTTGTGGTTGTAGGCAATATTTTCCAAAATAGGAACTATTGATAGATCTTTAAGCTTTGTTTTGAATTGAAGAAAATATGAAATTAATTTTCCATCAGTTTCATTAATTACGATGTTCGATGGTATATGCTTGAGAAGAAGATTAATTGAATCCCTTACTATAGGCGATTGCGGTAATAACCCTAAAAGTAAAACCTTATCCAAGTCATTTTCCCTGGATTGTGCAATTGGCAGTAAAAAATCATCGATCAAATTCGGATAAAATTTAATTAAAACTTCTGCATTTTCGTATATTTTCAATAAATCTTCAAATTTGCTTTTGATTGGTTCTACTGAAGCAAATAGATGTTTCAAGGTTGAACTTGTATATTCTTCAAAAGACTTGTCAGTGGGTAGCATTGTCACTAGGTAAATTTGTTCGACAGGGTTTCTGTTAATTTCTTTGTTCGATATTAGTTCATGCATTAATGATCTTAAATAACCTTGATTTACACCTTTAAAATTTGATATTTCATCTAAGGTTAAATTGTATGGTAATTTTTGTAAATCAAAGAATAACATTAATGTACTTATAACAAGCGAAGGTTCGGTATTAATTTCATGGGCAATACTTAATATGGTCTCAAGTTTCGATTTCCTGATTTTTGAGTCAATTTTTAGGTTGAAACTACCATAGTCTCTATCATGCTGTTCCTCCATAAAAGCCAGCATTTCGTTGGAAATCGAATCAAATTCTTCCCAATTTCTATTTATTTTGAGAATGGTAAATGCAATTTCAAATGATAGTGAAGGAATCGTATAATTCATTAGGACTGGCAAAAGATCTAAAGCCCTTTGAATTTCATTGTTTTCCAAGTGAACCTTCCCGAAATTTAGAATATAATTTTCCTGATTAAATGAAGAGAGTTCTACCTTGTTTTCTTTTTTGTCAAATAAATTGACTGGTTGTGAAAATTGTTGATGTCCTAAAAAGAGTGTTTTAGTTAGCAACCTCAATTTGAGTTTTTCAGCACTTAGTTCACTATCAAGACCAAATTTCCTATCGTCTAAACAAATTACTGCATCAATGCTTTTTGCTAGTTCTTTATCAATTTTTGAATTAGAAAATGCAAATAAAAGTTCAAAACGAAATTCAAAATGTATTTTTGGTATTAATTTAAAAACGAAATCATAGAATCCAAGTTTAATTGCCAATTCACAAACAGATAATTCGAACGTTGTGTAATAATCGTGAGGATCATTATGTGAATCTCGATTTTTTAAAAATAATTCCCGTTCATCTTCCAAATTTTTATTGACTATAATTTTTCTTATCACCTGCTTATCATTCTCGGCCAAAAAACTCAAATCAAATTTTTTTAAGTCAATCATCTCTTTAAAATTCAATTGTCCAACACCACCATGATTTTCAAAAAAACGAAGAAGATATAGGCTATTGGAATATGGAAGGGAATTAATCTCTTCCTCATATTTTTCAGAAAAAAGCATCTCATTCACTTTTATAATTTCGCTGAATCGATTTGAAGCATATAACTGAAAACAATTAGAAAAAAGATCATCCATTACGTTGTAATCAAATCTATTCTTGGCTACAAAATCGATATACAAATCAAAATAAGAGTTTAACTTTTTTGGATCAATATTTAAAGCACTCAAAAGGAGAAACCAAATGGCTTCTGGGGAAAATATATTCTCACTTAAGATTAAATCGATGGATGCGAGCTCATCTTCACAGTTAAGTTCATCGAAATGATGTATCGCTAAATAACATCCTTTAAATTGTCTTTGTCCTTCCAGTTTACGGTAGAGACTTTTAGCTAAGGCGCCGTCAAGATTTGATGGAAAGTGCGATAGATAATTCTCTATTTCGAATGAGTTTAACTTGTTGAATAGATGGTAAAACTCATTGTAATGCTTGAGTTCAAAAGAGCTATACAATAACGAATCCAGTTGTTTGATTTTTAAATCCCAATATAAACTAACCCGCAAATCAGGATCGTATGATTCCTCTTCCAAAATAACGTTTTTGCCATTTGAAGCTAATGTTTTTTCAATCTTTGATGATAGCGTATCGATGAATTCAAAATAATCTTTTGGGTTTAAATTCAAATACTCAAATAAATGTTTTTCATCAAATTGTGTAATTGTATCACCAATATATCGATAGATTTCATGATGCTCGAATAGGTAATCGATATCTAACTTTAATGAACTTAGTTTGGCTCCTAACAATAAGGCTAAAGGATAAGGGAAAAAAGAGATTTTACTATTGTTAGATTCGTTTAGTAGTTCAATAGTACATTGTTCTAATTTAGAATTAACTACTGTCAACTTCTCAATATCTAAATTTTTAGCGTTTAGAAGATTGAAAATGGCATTGAAATAGGCTGCAAATTGTTGTTGTTTTTCGAATAATGACTCATTGCCAAGGTTTTCTATACTTTCGATAATAATCTCTGCAGGGAAAACTTCAATTTCACGAATAATTTGTTCTACTCTGCTTTCCTCCTCTAATTGGTACTTCAGAAGTTTATAATAGTAGTAATATTTGAACCGATCATCGCATAATTCAAAAGAGGCAATAGCTTGATGATAAAAATCAAAAGTCCAGTTATATCTACCTGAATAATTAATTTGTCGTTCGATAAAACCATTTTCAGCAAGTTTCTTTACTTTTTCGATTAATCCTGGATTACGATTTAAATGGAAATGAAGGGACAAATGCCCTGCCAAAAACTCCAACCCATACCACTCAAACTCATCCGCTTTTTGGTCTTCAATTGCACTTTCTAAACGAGTAATGAGTTTATCATGCAGCATATGAATCTCCCCCTCACTCAACTTCTGCAACAGATACACTTTTAAGCGCTCGTGATACAACTGGTATTTGCCACTTTCTGGGCTGTTGAACCAAGCGCTGAAGGCAGAAATAAAGTCTTGAATGTCGTCTTCAGTTTCTCCTAAGACTTCTGCAACAAAAGCTGCACTAACCTCTTTCTTTAAGAGTGCCCAAATAGTAAAACGCTGCAGTAGTTTTTGGCGTTCGATTACTGAAGTACGCTCGTCAAAAGCTTCTTCGTACATACCAATGAGACCATCTGGCAACTCAGCAGCATTCTCTGGGTGGATGCTTCCTTTGATGAGACCATCGTAGATGTAGCGTAGGTAGGTGGGTTCGAGGTGGGGCATGGTTATCTTGGTTGAAATTGCTCTCTTAATTGAATCCAATCCTGAAAATCAACAAATAAAGAAATATTATCAAGGCTTGCATAATTTATATCCTCTTTTTGGAAGCACTCTTGAGCTATATACCGAATTAAAGTATTTAGCATCGTTTCTTTTGATGCGTTGTATAATGAATTTTGATAATTACCAAATGGAAGAAGATAATAAAGAGATGTTTTTGTTTTATTAATTTGAGGATAAGGAATTTTACAGACTATCGGTTCAGGTTTCAAACGCGATAATTTTAATTCAACAATTTGAACGAGTGAAATTAAATTATCATAAAGAAGCTCCTCTCTTAACATGCTTAGTGCGCAATACCAACCTTTTATTTGAGACGGTATCACTACGGTATCAATAACATCTAATCGTGTGGTTATTTCAGCGTAGAGCTCTGGTACTTTGTACTTCATTAACGACAAACATAATTTCTGCAAAATAATTTGTAAGTCAACAGGATTCCTTACGATGGAAAGTTCATTACATACTTCCTTGTAGACCATAAAACCTTCTTTTTTAAAACCTAAGTTATAATTAAGTTCTGCTTCTAATATCTTGGAGCTGTAGTAAGTCCTATGCTTAATTTCTCTGGTTATCCGATCAGAAGTATCCGTATTCAAAGCTGCCACCAAAGAACTCATTTTATTCATGATGTTTTCTTTCAATTCCTGTTGTTGAATAGAAAATTGTAGAGAAATCTGATGCAAAGTAATGATTGGTTCGTATGATTTATTTACCAATAAAAGCGCACGCTCGATGTCATTGGTTTCATTAAAATAAGTTAAGAATTTGGAGGTCATTTTCTCCCACTCTTTAATTGCTTTATAAAAATGCATATCCCAATGCGTTGGCAACGCCGCTTGTAAAAGATGGAAACTGTTTTTCTTATCTCCTAATTCAAATAACTCCATGCTTATATTGGCAAGATGCCAATGTTTATCCCAAGATAATTTAGCCGTATTTAAATCTTCTAAAGTCTTAGTGGTAATCCATTCAAAAAGACTATTCTCAGTAAAACTAAAGTCAACATAATGGCTAAAAAGCTCTTCTTGCTGCTCTAAAATTGTAACGGACGAATATTCATTTACAATCATCATGCGAAGAACAAAAACTTTCATTCTTTCCTTCAATTTTTTGAAATTATAATAAAGAAAGAAAAGATACTTTTTTCTTATCTGTTTTGATTTGAGGCGATAATGAACGCCCAAATTTTCTTTACTTGTATGAAATGTTAAAATCCTGTCAATTTCATTCATGAATTCAAAATCAGACATTCCTTTTAAGAAATAATACAAGCTATTATCTTCCCAATCAAACGCACCAGTATACAGTTGATTTTCTTTCCTTTTTATTTCACGCTTTCGTTCGGATAAATATGTTTGGATATCACCTTGGGTCCCAAGGATTCTCGAGACAAGATTGATATTGCGGTCATTCAAACTAAAAAGAGAAACACCAGATCGTTGAAAAAACAATAAAATTTCTTGATCTGTATTTTTAGCCATGGAGATGCCCGTTATAGCTTGATTTATTTGCGTTAGCGTTAGTTTTTCATTAAAATCAAAAGTATAATTATTCAAAGAAACTGTTCTTTTAAATTCTAACATCGAAATAATTTCATTGGAATCTTCCTCTGGAAATTGAGTGCTATCCTTTAACAACCCTAAGAAAATATCAAAATCATCAGGTTGATTTAAATATAACGCTGCCTCAGCTAATTGACTAATCATGACCATTCTGTAAAATGGATCGGGTAATTCTTGAATAAAATTTCGGGATTGCTCCATTTTGCATTTCATCAACATTCGAATAGCAAGAGTGATTAACTCTTCTAAAATGGAATCATTGTCCGAAATCACCTTAATAAAAAGAGCAGTTTGCTGCTCTTTAAAATAGTGCATTGCTAGTAATTCTGCGGTATTTGAATAGTATTCTTTGATGCCAAATTCAATTACTTTGTCAACAATGTCTATATTTTTAGATTTCAGAGCACTAAATAAAATGGCATTTTTTAACGGTTCAGACAAGCTAAATTCTTTTTGTTCATATAAATATTCGATGAATTTTGAATGTCGCATGTCCAACTGCACTGCTTGCCCATAGGCAGTCTGAACACTCTGATAATTTATTGTTTGCGCCGGAAAAAGAAATTTAAATTCGATATCATTGTCAAAACAAAAACTGGCAATTTCAAAACGCAAACTATCTGGAATCAAAGCCAAGGCCTGCGGATTTTCAAAGTGCATTAATACCTTCGAAAGTCCTCTAAGAATTGATAATTTTTCTGCTTGATCCGATTTTGTCAGTGAATAGGTTACTAAATATAAAATACTCGACTGTAATTTGCGTAAATCGACCTTTTCCAAATAACTTATCTTCGCTTTTGCTTGGTCAATATCTTTACTTTCAAAATCTAAACGAAGACGTTCAACGTCATTAAGGAGATCAAACTCGACGGAAAGATAATGAACTGTATTTCTGATTATAGAACTTGTCTGATTTGCGAATAAAGAAGCATTAAGTCCGATTTGAATCGTATTTAATGTCCAAAAATGGCCATTGCTTTGAGAAATTTGCTGAGACCAAATAGATTTATCGTCAACAAAATCCAAGAGAGGTTTTAACTCACCCGAAATAAGATAATGTATCATTAGGTGATATACTTGGAACTCTAGTGCATATTTTTTTATATCGCATTCATCAAGACGAATGTGTAATTCGAGTAAATTAATGATTTTCAGATTTAAATCCTTGATTTCCCTCTCACTAAACTTCTGCAACAAGTACACTTTCAAGCGCTCGTGATACAATTGGTACTTGCCGCTTTCTGGGCTATTGAACCAAGCGCTGTAAGTGGAGATGAATTCTTGAATGTCATCTTCAGGTTCTTCTAAGACTTCTGCAACGAATGCTGCGCTCACTTCTTTCTTTAATAAAGCCCAAATGGCAAAGCGTTGAAGCAGTTTTTGGCGTTCCACCACCGAAGCGCGCTCGTCGAAGGCTTCTTCGTACATACCAATCAAACCTTCGGGCAACTCAGCAGCATTCTGCGGATGAATGCTTCCTTTAATCAGACCATCGTAGATATAGCGGAGGTAAGTGGGTTCAATGTTCACGGCTCCAATATATTAATTTATCTGCGTAGTTTTGGTATTATTCATCACTAATTAATTTCAATTCCACTATGAACGAAGCCCTACGCCGTTTTAAAGAGGATCGTCCCGAGGAATATCAAGAATATCGGGGGTATCAGCGAAAGTACCGGCAATTAAACGTTCGGTTTATGGTTGCATGTACCGTTACACTCAGCGTTGTTGTTGGGAGCTATTTGCTGTGGGGTATTGTACCTGCCCTAATGTTGGCTGTAATCGCCTTGGGCGTACTAATATGGCTTTATCGGTCGCAATCCCATACGCGTTCAACGCTTCGTCTTTCGATGGCGCTCATGCAACTAACCTTTGATGATCCGTCGGAAATTTCATCGGAGGTCAAGGAAGAATTAACCAGAATAATCAAAGAAGAGTAAACCAACCAACTACCCCC
>Ga0164292_10002283_pt1 | contig 15618 bp, 16 predicted proteins | sample GEODES117metaG_FD_111486 | JGI IMG/M metagenome (GOLD analysis project Ga0164292, IMG submission 111486) | Eutrophic lake water microbial communities from Lake Mendota, Wisconsin, USA - GEODES117 metaG | ecosystem: Environmental > Aquatic > Freshwater > Lake | place: USA: Lake Mendota... | reverse complement strand
TGATAAGTTCGTTGATGCTTTCCTATTGATAACCGTGCTCCTTTGCTTGATCAATAGTACATTATTTACAAAAAAAAATTCAATTTTTTTTTTATTAACTTTCATTCTAAATTTATCTTATTTCCCTCATAATCATATCCAATCATAATATATTTATACATTAATTTTGGTTGTAATAAAAATTCTATCAAATTTTCAATATATATTGGCTTCTTATTAAATCTTATGTAATCTAACATAAAGATATTATAATATTCTTTATTTTTAGAACATAGTTCTATAAATTCATCATATGGTAATCTTTCTATATATTGTTTTAATATATTATCCTTATATAATTTTATAAAATCTATAGATAAATTATTATATATCATATTACATCTCCAATCAATAAAATTAGGATAAAATGATATAGTTAACTCATCAAATAAAGTATAATCAAATATTATATGTTTGCATTCATTATTATTAATCCAATATTTTTCAAATTTAATAATAAATTTTGCATTTGTTTTATGTTTATGATAATCAAATATATTTAACCAATTAAGATTATCTTGATGAGTTAATATAAATGCATATGGTAATTCTTTATATTTAGATAATAAATCCCAATAATTATTATTATCTGAAATAATTACCATATTAATATATGCTTAAATTATAAGTAGATATATTAAAATATTATTGAATTCATATTTAAAATATTCAATTTTAAAATATGAGATTTAGCAATCGAATGGAAGGTTATGTATTATATAATTTATGGAAACTTAAAGAATTGAATAATATAATAAAACAAAATAAAATTAATAATAGTGAAACTACTAATACTGATATTAATAAAAATATAAATACTAATAAAAAATAATACAAATGTGTAGTTTTTAAAATTGAATTATTATTATAAAATAATAAAAATGATTTTAGATTCTGAATTAATTGATACTATATTTGAAGATCATATTAATAATGAAAATTTAGAAGAATTACAAAAAAATTATATAAATTATAATTTAACTTATTATGAATCTGATAAATATTTAATACATTTAGCAATTGAACAAAATAAATTAAAAGTTATAAAATATTTATTAAATCTTACAACTTTAGAATTTTATAATAATAATGAATATTTAAATTATGACTTTGATGAATTGTCATCACTAAATTTAAATAATTATAAGTTTTATAATTTTTATGATCAATATTTTGTTGAATCAACTCATCCATTATTTACAATTGTAGATATGCAAAATAAACAAGTATTTGATTTATTTTTAAGTTATAATATTAATTTAAATATTATAGATAATAATGGGGTAGCTTTAATTCAATATATATATTTTAATAAAAAGCTTCATGAATCATATAAAAAATATTTTATAATGCAATTATTAGAAAATGGTGCAACTTGGGATTTTGCAATCACTTGGAATACTATTAGAAAATTATATTTATATAATAAAAAATATAAATTAGTTAATGTATTAAAATCTAATAATATTAATATTATAGAAAAAAATATTATTATGTCAGATATTAATAAATTAGAATTATTCTTAGATAATGTATATATTGATAATTATCTTATTAAAAATGTAAATAAATATAAAAATTGTTAATATTAGAATTAATATAAAATTGAATTTTTTTTTATTATGTTATAACATTTAATAATATTTCTAATACTTTAATAATGTTTACAGAAATTAATTATAATGTAGAACAATTTAAATATACTATTAATAAAATATTAAATCTTAATGATGATAATTTAAATTACTTTTTAGAATTAATTAATAGTAATTATATTAGTATTTCTGGTTCTAGTATTTTACAATTAATTAAAAATACTATTTATGAAAATTCAGATATTGATATATATATTAATATTAAAAAGTTTAAATTAAATAGAATATTTCTAATTATTGATTTTATATATAGATATTTTTATAATATTGAAAATTATACAAATAATCAAAAATATATAAAAATAATTAAACAGCTTAAATATCTTTATAATAAAATAAATTCTAATAGTAATGAAACTAATTATGAAACTAATAATGAAACTAATAATGAAACTAATAATGAATCTAATAATGAATATCATTCTTTACGAAAATATTTAAAACTTTTATTAACATTTGAAAATGATGATAAAAAACAAATTCAACTAATTTTTATTAATTGTGATATTGAAACTATATTATTACATACGTTTGATTATGATATTGTTAAAAATTATTATAAAAATAAAAAAATTTATACTAATAATATGAATGCTATTATAAATAATATAGCAACTATGTCATTAAATCATTTTATTAATAGAGTTTTATCTAATCATCATGAATTCAATAATTTTATTAAACGTTATATAAAATATAATAATCGTGGGTTTAAAGTATTTATTCATAAAACTTTAATTACACCTCCAATAATAATATATATAATGAGATTTTATAAATCTAAAAATTATTTTGATGATACTTTATATTATTTGCCATCCTGGACATATTTAAATGGTAAGGGGTATTATCCAGTATATATATCTACTTATATATATTATAATAATGAAATAAAAAATATTCCTTTAGAAAAAAAAGATCATATAGTTAAATATATTTTAATTAATTATCTATTTCAATATAAAAAGGTAATTAAGATTTTAAATAATTATAGTAATTATTTATTAGAAGATTATTTACACCCAGAATCTCCATTTATTCAATATAAGATGAATTTACTATCTAATAATAAATTAATAGAAAAAAATAATAATACTTATTTATATTATATTTCTTCTGAATATAAATTAAAAAGATTTAAATTTTCTGTGTAATATTATTAACCCATCCCCAAATAATAATAGAAATTCTACCTTCTGGTTTATAATTTTTTTCTTGTAAAATACCATGTCTCCATAATTTATTAGTTGTATTTGTAAATGCATAAATTTCACCATCAGCAATTGGAATACTAATAGTAGTTTTTTGATTATTTTTATTATCTTCAGCAAATTCTAATGCTGTATATCGTGTACAACCAAATGATAAGGCAATTGTTATATTTTGAGATTTTGATTTTTTAGGATCAAATGCGGCTGCATCATGATGAAATGGTTTCCATTGATCTGTATCTGAATACCAATTAAATCTAGTTGCTTTAATATCAACATTAAAATAATCAACTAATTTATCTAAAATAGAATTAAATGTAGGACAATGTTCTTTCCATTTTAATTTATCATCAGCAATCCAATGAGTGCCGTCAATTTTATCATTTCCATGCCATAATTTTAATAAATCTTTATTTTCTAAATCAGAATTAAATTTCGAAACTTCTTCAACTAATTTATCAAATAATTCATATTGTTGAAAATTTTTAAATAAATTAGGAATAAGTAATAAATCTCTATCTGATAATTCTGTATTAATATAATCAGTATTTAAATCATATAAAATTCTTAAATCTACTGGTCTATTCATAGGTTCAAAACATTCAGTATTTTTTTTATTTTTTAAACTAGCATGTCTATTTTTTTTATAATTTTTATTTTCTGGATATTCATGCTTATATTGACAATTATTTTTTTTACAATTTCCTTTTAAAAAGAATTTACATAATTTATTAAATGCTCTACTATTGCTTTGATTATTACTATTAATTTCATTTAAATTTTCAGTAGAAGTTGAAATATCTACACTTTCACTCATATTTATTTAAATTTTAATTATTATTAAGTATTAATTACGTTTATATTAATTAATTAATTAAACTATATTAAAATTGAATTTAATTATAAAATTTAATAAAAATAAAATATAGATTATTTAATTCTTTAAGTATCAAATTATAATAATGTTAAAACAATTAAAAAATATTAAAAATAAACCAATTAATAAAGAAATAATAAAATCTTGTAATTATTATATTCCATATTTTAAAAATGAAAAATATTGGAAAAAAATAAAAAATAATTCATGGTTTAATATTATTTATTATAATTATAAATTATCAAATAAATTTTATCAAATTGATAAAGTATGTAGTATTGATGTTGGATGTAAAAATTTTATTTCATTATATGGATTAGATGGATTATGTTATAAAATTAAAAGTGATTATAGTTTAATTGATAAAATATTACAAAATAATAAATTAGAATATAATATTAAAGATAATATAATTAAAAGTTTAATTAAAGAATTACATATATCTTCAGCTAAATTAATTTGTTCAAAATATGATATTATTTATGTTGGATTAGTAAATAATAAAGGAAATATTAATTCAAAAAAAATGAATACAATTGAAGATAATTTATTAAAAATTGTTTCACATAAAGAATTTTTAGATACTTTATTAGAAATTGCATCTTTATATGATAAGACTATTAAAATAGTTGAAGAATCATTTACATCCGTTCAGTGCGGTGTATGTGGAGAATTTAATAAGTTTGGTAGAATATTTAATGAAGATGATAGTGAAAGACGTAAATATACTTGTAAATTTTGTAATAATGAATTTTGTAGAGATATAAATGCTGCAAGAAATATATTAATTAAAAATCAAAATAAATAATTTACTTTTAATGATCCCCATAGAAATGTAGGATCTCTTCCAATAAATATTTTTTTATAAATTTTATGTTGTGGTGTATTAATAATATATTTTGGAATTACAGTTTTATTATAATAAGTTTGAAATAAAATATTAGGTATTATTTTTATATTATCATTTATATTTAAATATTTGTTCTAAATTTTTTTCTTTAAAAGAATTTGGATATCTTAAATTAAAGAATAGTCTTTTTAATTTTGGTAATCTATCATTTTCTGAAAATGCCATAAAATGATATATAAAACTATCATAATCTATATATCTATTAGAACAAATACTCATGTGTAAAATTTTAATATTATCTCTAATATTATTAAAATTATTTATATATAAATAATCTAATGCTCCTTGTTCATATTCTTTACCTGCCCATATACATTCATCAGTATAATTAATATTAGTATAACATTTCCATTTTTTTTTTATTAATTTCCAATTATTTTTATTATATAATTTAATCCAATTATATAATATTTCTTTTGTTATTTTTGTATTTTTTAAAAACATTACACCTGTATTAATAAATTTTTCTTTAATATTATCTTTACCAATATAAATATCATATATATGATTATTATAATTATCAATAGTAGAAATTAAATCTTCTATTTTTATATTAAAATATTTAGGATTTATAGTAGCATCTAAATCTAAATATACAAATAATGTTTTTTCATCATATTTTTCACTTAATTCTATTAAATCATAAACCCTAAGCCAATAAGGACTAATAGAATTATTAGGATAATGATTTTTAATAATTAATTCATAATTATGTTTTTTACAATATTCATTTACTATTTTAATTGATAAATTTGCAGAATTTGGTAATTTATAATAATCATGTGAATATAAAAATATAACTTTATAATTATTATAATCATTGATATTATTAGAATGAGATATTTTTTTCATATGATTTAAATAGTTTTTAAATGGCGTATAATTATAATTAATTATATAATAATCATAATAATAAGGTGTTGATAATATTGTTAAAAATATAATAGTTAATATAATTAAAAAAATTATACTAACTATACATAAAATCATTTTATATGAATTATATTATTATATATTATTATATATAATATTAAATATATAAAATTAAATATAAAGAAATTTATAAATTATTTTGTATATATTTTTTTGTAATATTATGTTTAGGTAAATTTTCTGGATGTAATGTACTATCTATACCATCAACATCAATTAATATCTGAGTACAAACATATCTATTAGTATTATAAAATATTAAATCATCAGCAGCATAAGATTCTGGATGTTTAGTGAAATCTAATACTTTAATATTATCCCAATTATTATCATTATAATTAGGAATATACATTTCTAATATTTTTTGCATACCTTTTCTATTTATTAAATAACATGCTGCAGATGGAATTATACGATTTTTTATTTCTAAAAATAATGTATTAGTTTTATTATATTTATATATTGGATTATAAGATTCAGTTATTGTTGGTAAACAACATATATGTAATTGAATAATATCCCAATTATTTGGTGCTAAATTTATTAATTGATACCAATTAATATTTTTTATAAAAATAACATCATCCTCAGAAATAAATACTATATCTTCATTATTATGATAAGCAGTATATATAGCCTTTAAATGCGAAGCAGTACAAGATAAAATTTTTTTATCTTTAGAATGATCAAATCTTATATTAGTTTTAATATTTGGTAATGTATTTGGTGTTATTGCATTAATTCTTATAGGTATTATATATTTAGGTAATCTTTGTAAAAATCTTTGTTTTCTATTAATTGATGAATCTAAATTTATATAATATAAATTAATATTTTTAGTATTTTTAGAATATAATAAATTTATTAATTGATTATCAGAAATATTAATTTTATTATATTTAATACTTGTTCTTTTTTCTATTATATGTAATAATACTATAATTAATAATAAAATACATATAATTAATATAATTATTTTATTCATTCTATATTTTTAATTAAATGTATATAAATGTATATAAATATAATATAATAATAATATAATAATATAATAATAATATAATAATATAATAAAATAATATAAATATTTATAAAATAGACTTAATTATTAAAAATATGAAACTATATAAACCATTTTATCCTAATAATATTGAAAATATAAATTATTATTTTTATAGACATAATATTAAATATCAATATGTATTAAAGGAATTAAATCAATTATATATGAATCAAAAAAAATATTTTGAATTAAATCAAGTACCAATTTATGTATCTAAAACAATTACAGATATCTATGATAATTTTAATGAAAAAATGGATATATGTTGGGAAAATTGTATGGATATTTTATATAATTAAAATGAAACTAATTAAAATTAAATTAATTAAAATTAAATCTAATTAAAATGAAACTAATTAAAATTAAATCTAATTAAAATGAAACTAATTAAAATTAAATCTAACTTCTATCCTTTGATTTAGATATTAATTCAATATAATCTTTACTATACCATACATTAACTCCACTATATTCACATAAAATATGAAAAAGTGCACCTGCTAAAAATACAGATAACATCATATGAATATTATGATTTTTTTTTATTAAAGTACTAAAATTTAATAAAAATAATATTACAGAAAATAATATTATTAATAATACACCAACTATAGGTGCTTCTATTAAATTAACTTTAATAAAAGATTTATAAAATTCTCCAAAATTAAATAAAGCCATTTAAAAAATAAATTTTTTAATCAATATAAGTATATTAATAAAAAAATAATAATATATTAATTAAATTTATTTTTAAAATTATTAAATATATATTTAATATTATTAATTGTTTGTATATTAGATATTTTAAAAGATTTTATTATTAAATCTTCTTCCCATTCTATTTTTTTTAATTTATTTTCTATATCTAATATTTGTACACCTAAATCTATTATTCTATTTAAAATAACTTGATTATAATTCTTATCTTTTTTAATATATTTAAAATATCTAATAAGAGTTTTATTTAAATTAATAAATCTATTTATTAATAATTGTTTTTTATTTATTAATTTAAAAATACTATTAATATTATAAATATTAGATTGATAATTATTAATATTTTTATAAATTAAATTTAATTGTTTACAAGTATATTTAGTATAAAATTTATCCTTTTTCTTATAAATAAACATTATACTATAATTATACTTTAATTACACTTATATTTAATTTTATTTAATTCAATTTTATTTTTTTTATCTAAATCATTATTTTTATTAGAATTATTCTTTTTATTAGTATTAGTATTATTATGTTTTTGATAATATGATTTATATAATAGATAATAAACTAGATTTAGCATTTTAGATAATTATAATTCTAGATAATTTTTAAATTGTTTATATTATAATTATATTAATTCAATTTTAATTCAGATTCATGTATAAAACTGGTATTTTTAAAATAATATAAATAATCATATAATAATTTATCCTTCATTTGATAATTCATACCAATTAATTTATAATTATTTTTCCATAAAGGTATAAAATTTATATTCAATGATAAAAATGATCCAATACCTTCTTCATAATAAATTTTACCAAATTTATTAGTATTATTATAAATTAAATTTAATTTATCACTATGTTCTCTATTAATAAAATTAGATTGTGGATAAAAAATTTCTGATAAAATATTATATTGATCTAAAGTACCAAATAATATTACTTTATTTAAAAATAATTTAATAGGTTTATTTGTAATATTTTCATCTAAATTAATAGTTAATTTACTTATTTTATTATTAAATTTATTTATAAATATTTGTTTAATATTTTTTACTAATTGTAAATTATTTGGATTATATATTTCACAAAATATAATTAATGGGTCAGATGTATTAAATCCATATTCTAAAATTGTATCTAATATATTTTCTAATGATATATAAGTAGTTGTTATATATTTTTTATTACCATGTGCTATTATAGGTATATTATTTATATCAGTAATATCTAATTCTATACATCTAACTCCTAATTGTAATATATTTTGTATAGTTTCCTTTCTTACAATTGATAAATGTTGAATAGAATTAATATATGAATTATGTGATGTATTTATATAAAATTCATTTATAGGATTTTCTAATAAATGTGGTTTTTGTTCTATTGATATTATATTCCTATCCTTTAATAAATTATTTATTAAGAATGTATATCTATTAGAATAAATAGTATAAGATGTATAAAATATAATAATAAGAATAACTAAAAGATTAATCATTTTAAAATTGAATTAAAAATATTTAATTATTAAATTATATTATTAAATAGATTTTATTACTTAAATTAATAATTTTTAATAATCTTTAATAATGAGTCAATTAGAAGTTGCAAATAATTTAGACATTTTACTTAAAATCTCTGAATATTTAATAGAACCAGCAATTTTAATTCAAGATCATTGTTATACTAATAATGGAGAGTTAAAAATAATTATTAATAAAACATTTAGTAATAATCAAATAAATGATTATATTAAATATCTAAATAATAAATATAATTATAAATGGAATAAAGAGAATTTTAATAATAATTTTAATAATATTAAAAATAGTAATAAAAGATTTAAATATACTATAGTTAACCAATATAATTTATTTTTAACAATTATTAATGAAATTTATAATATGAATACATATTGGAGAAATATTCAACATACTATTTATATTGATAATAAATATATAGAAAATAATTGGAAAAATTCGCACCTATATTTTATAGATAATTATTCATTTAATAATTATTATAATATTTTAGATAAAAAAATATATAAATATGATTTGAATTTTAATAGAATTGAACAATCATTATATAATTTTTATCAATATATTACTATTAAAAAATTACAATTTCATATTCATTATTGGGGACAATATTTTAAATTATATTTAGATAATATTAATAATGATTTAAATCAATTTAAGGTATCTTCATTAATTAGTTTAATTAATGAAGAAGAAAGAATATTAAGAGATTTATTATTAGAATAGTAATAGTAAACTAGTAATTAAACTAGTAATTAGAATAGTAATAGTAAACTAGTAATTAAACTAGTAATTAGAATAGTAATAGTAAACTAGTAATTAAACTAGTAATAGTAATTAAACTAGTAATTAGAATAGTAATTAAAATAGTAATTAGAATAGAATATAAATTTAAAATTATATATAAAATTGTATATTATCTAATATATATAAATAAAAAGGATATTGAATATATATATTAATTAATAAATTATTTTGTTTATTAATATGACTATTAGTTTGAAATTCAAAATATTTTTTAATAAAAAATTTTAATTCTTTTAATATATTTTTTTTTATATTATTAATAGAAGCAATATGTATATTACATATTTCTATTTCTTTATTCTGTATATTTAATTCTTTATCATATTCTAAATTAATTAAACTTCTATATGTAATATATTTATATTTTTTAAAAATAATATCAGAAAAAATGTAAGTGGGCATATATTTTCTTAATGTATTATTTAAATTATTGATTTCTAAATACAAATTATATAAATTATTAATATTATTATTAATAATTTGATATTTAATTACATCATGATATTTTTTTAAAGACTTTTGAAAATGAATTTTATCATATTCTAAATAATAATTATTTGTATATTTATTCCACCCAATATTTGTTATAATTAATGTTGGTTCTATTAAATAATTTGATATATATATTAATAATTCTTTTGGTAAATAATTAGTTAGAAAATTATTAGTTAGCAAATTATTAGTTTGGGAATTATTAGTTAAAAAAGTACTTATTGATAATTGATGATTCATTAAATTAATAGTTAGTAAATTAATTTATTCATAAATTAATAATTACATTAGTATACTTAATATATATATATTTCTAAATTTAAAAATTTATTTAATAGTTATAATATATATATAATATTAATTTATAAAAATGGCATCCCAACCAAGATTTTCATTTAGAGAAGATTTAAAGGAATTTCATGAAAAATATAATTGTTTATTGCTAGAAACAACTAATTTAAATTCTGAATCTAAAGTTATATTATTTAAATATAAATTAGGCCAAAGTCCTAATACTTTTGTATTCAATTCATTAGTTGATGATAGACCTAAAGAATATATTAATACATTAAATATTAAAACTTCATTATATGTTAATATGAATCTTAAATTATTAACTTATATTTATATTCCAAATGAAACTTTTTATAGATTTCGAGTAAATAATTTTAATAAAAAATTTAATATATATTTAAATAATTGGGAATTTAAAATTTTAGATAATACTATAAAACCTAATAATAATGGTGGTAGAATATCCAATTTTGATATTATTAAACAAGGTGTTTATATGATATGTATAGAAATTGAAAATAGTAATGAAGAATTTAATATATTCTTTCAAACTACTAATTCAATTAATAATGATGGTAATGCATTTAGTTCTTCACATGATTGGCAAAAAATTGATGATTTATTATTAGATAAAGATAAATGTAATACGACTATTGATAAAAAATATTTAATAGATATATTTGTAAATCCCGCATTACAGTATTGTAATGATATTAAAAATACAAATACAGAAATATGTAAAAATTTTTATAACACTTATAATAATTTAGAAAACCAAATATTAAATACTTATTTAGAAGATATTAATTCTATATATCCTAAACCAATTGATGGTAAGTATAGTAGTTGGAATATATCCGATACTGATTGGGATAAAGATTTAAGTAATGATCCAAAAACATATGGTTCTTGCGGTAAAGGAGTTACAAGAAGTAGAAAGAGGGAATATATTAATCCAAGATATGGTGGTAATAATGAATTTGGTAATTCTACACCAATTGCTTTAAATTCTAAATATAGTACAGATAAAGGTCCATATATTAATGAAATTCAAATTAGGGATATTTATTGTTTTCCAGATAGTGCATATACATATACTACTACAGATAAAAAGAATATCACCATAAGTCAAAAGAAAGATGATATTCATACAGAATGGAAATATTTAGGTTGTGATATGCCATTAGATAAATCAACAACTCCAAATTTAGATAAATCAACAACTCCAAATTTAGATAAATCAACAACTCCAAATTTAGAAGATTTAAGATATTTACCAAATATTAATGAAGTAAATAAATTATTAGCATCTTGGTCTAAAGAAAACCTATTAAAAGATAATAATAGAAATAAGATTGATCAATGTTATATAAAAGATTCTCAAAAAAATAATAATATTTCCACTTTTTTATTAAAAATTGGGGATGAAAAATATTTGACAAATAAAAGTATTATTTATCCAAATGTTAGTTATCCACAAGGGTTTAAATGGACTAATGGAAATTATACTTTAACTTTTGAAACAAATGGTTCTTTAAGTTTATATTATAAACAAATTGAAAATACTAGTAAAATATGGTCTATTGATACTAAAAGCACTGATGCTGTTATTTCAATGCAAACCGATGGTAATATAATAATTTATAATTCAACTAAGCAAAATATAAAATCATTAAATTCTAATGCAACAAATGGAGATTATGTAGAATTATTATCGAATGGTTTAGTAGTTATAAAAGATTCTAATGATAAAATAAAAGAATATATAACAAAAATAACATTAGAATTTATAACTAAATACTATAATATAACAAATGAAAATAAATCTTATTATTTAGAATTAAAAGGTGGGGATGAAATAGCATTAGAAAAACAAAATATAATTTATCCTTATATTAAATATTCTAATAATTTTAAATGGATTAATGGTATTTGGAATTTAATAATGCAAAATGATTGTAATTTAGTTATTTATGATAAAGATAATAAAAGTATTTGGTCTACAAATACTAAGAAAGATGAAAATGAAAGAAAAAAAAATAATTATTTACTATATGACCCTCCAAATTATCAATTAGCATTATATTTTGATAATAAAATTATTTGGGGAGAAACTAAATATACTATTAGTGGACAGCCATTACATAACATAGAATTAAATAATAAAGGTTATTTAGTTTTACAAAATGGAATGTTTCAAATTCTAGATTTCTTTCCTAAAGGTGAATTAATAAATAAAGCTATTAAAAATACAAAAGATATAATAAAAAATAAAATTATTAATAATACCGATAATATTGCACAAACAAAAGTTAAAGAATATTTAAAAAATACACATTGGAAGGATTCACCTAAATTATTAATGATAGATTATAAATCTAATGTTTATAAGGTTTCTGAAGATAATTTTGGAAACTTTTTTAATATTAGTAAAGATGAATTTATTCTTAAAAAAAATGAATATAGGCAAAGTAATAATTTTCATGGTTGGTATTATCATACAGATAACGAAATTTGGAAAAATACAAGTAAATTTTCTAAAGCTAAAGATATTTATAATGCTAATAATTATGATATAGATTCAAATAAAAATATAACATTAGAACAAAATTGGGATAATAATTCTTATGTATATTATACAGATAATGATAAAAAAACATTTCAAGATAATAAAAAGAGAGATTCTTATCCATGGGATGGCGATGCTGCAAATGCATTACCAGGTTATGTAAGAGTAAGTGGTAATGATAATATTAATAGAAATAATGAAGGTAATTATGATTTAGGTAATATAGAAAATGATTTTTTCATAGTTAGATATTATAAAAGTTCAAAAGATTCAGCATATATTTTATTAAAAATCCATATGAATAAAGATTTTTATGCTGATGATATAATAGCTAATCATTCAAAACTTATAGAAAATATTAGAACAGAAAAAATTCAACATGATTCTGATTTTGTAAATTCTTTAGTATCTAATAATATAGATGAAGAAATTAAAAATTTAATGATAAATATAGGATATTCTAAAAATCAATGGAGTTATTATTTAAAAGATAAAATTATATTAACTGATAATAATATTAAATCAAATTTTACTAATAAAAATATATATAATTATAAAATTACTTCTAATTTCACTAATAAATTAAATAATTCGATTTTAGAAAATTTTCAAAGTCCTATATGTAATATTGCGAATATATTAACTGATCCTAACTGTAATAGCCCTGAATTAAAAAGTTATAAAAATTATATTCAAAGTATGAATAATTATTGTGAAAATAAGAATAATAGTATTAATCCAATTTGTTTAACATATTATAATAAAGAATTTGTAGATAAAACTAATTCATCAAAACCACCAATTAAACCAGATGTTGGTGGCAAATTATATTTATTAAGTATTCAAGAAAATATATGTAAAAATTCAGATAATTATTTAAATAATAAATGTGTAGAATTAAATTATTCAAATCCAGAAGTTATTAAAAACCAAGGTAAATTTTGTTCAGATCCAGAAAATAAAGATATATGTGATCAAATAAGTGAAAAATATAAATTATTAACAGAATTAACTACAGTTTCTGATGAAAATGGAAATGTTCAACCGCAAAGAGTTTATTCATCTGATTTTGATACTTTTAGACAATTTGAAGAATGTAAAAAAAATAATAATGATATTATATTAACTGAAAAATGTAATTTATTAATGGATAAAGAATCTCAACTTAGTGATAGTTATAAAGATGAATTAAAAACTATTAAAGATACTACTTGTATTAAATCTATTAATATAAATAATTCTGCTTGTATTAAAGATAATACAAATAAATCATCTTTATTATCTAAAATTAAAGATTTTTGTATTAATAATAAAGATAATAAAGATTGTAAACAATTTTGTGAAACAAATAAAACAAATACAGAATTTAAAAAAACTGATTATTATAAAGAATTATGTCAACCTTGGATAGAAAAAAATTGGTGGGTTTTATTATTAATTATTGTAGTATCTATTTTAGGTGGAGGATTTTTCTTAAAAAATAAATTTAGTAAAAAAAAATCTAATAATAGTAATAATACTAATAAATCAACTTCTAATAAATCAACTTCTAATAATAATGAAGCATCTAATAATGAAGCATCTAATAATGAAGAAGCATCTAATAATGAAGCATCTAATAATGAAGCATCTAATAATGAATAATAATAATAATTAAAAATAATAAAGAAAAATAATAATTAAAAATAAAATATTTTTAATTTTTTTATTTTAAATTAAATAGTTGGTATTGGAGTCAAGACATTTAAATTATATTGATTAGTTTTTGATTTTTTATAAATACAACTATATAATAAAGTAGAAATTAATAATAAGAATATAATCCATAAGAATAAATATAAAATCATATTTGTCTCATCATTTGTTATTTTAATATTACTATTATCTACAAGTAATAAAGGTTCAATATCTGAATTAATATTAGTATCTTGATTATTATTAACTATATCATTCATATTATTTTGATAAGATTCTAAAACAATATTTTGATATTGATGTAAATCTGAATCAGAATTTTTATTAGTAAATGATTGCGAAGTTTTTATTTCTTCTGGTTTAATTGCTAAATTTAAATTATTTAATACTTTCTCTTCAATATTTTTATAATAATCTTTACATTCAGTAGATGTTATATTATCGCCACTTCCACAATAATTTTTAACAGTATCATTAAATTTATTAAGGTTATTAGTATCAAATATAGTAGATGTACATTTATAAATATTTGTAGATCCATTATCATTATCATCTGTTAATATATTAGGATATTTTCCATCAGTTCCTTTATCTTGACATAAAGAATCTCTCATTTTTTCTCTAGAACTTATAATACTACTTTCATTTTTATAATAATCGTAAATTGCCTTACATTGAGATTTTTCTTTATCTTTAGGATCTTTAGGATCTTTAGGATCTTTAGGATCTTTAGGATCTTTAGGATCTTTAGGATCTTTAGGATCTTTAGGATCTTTAGGATCTTTAGGATCTTTAGGATCT
>Ga0164292_10002282_pt1 | contig 15621 bp, 18 predicted proteins | sample GEODES117metaG_FD_111486 | JGI IMG/M metagenome (GOLD analysis project Ga0164292, IMG submission 111486) | Eutrophic lake water microbial communities from Lake Mendota, Wisconsin, USA - GEODES117 metaG | ecosystem: Environmental > Aquatic > Freshwater > Lake | place: USA: Lake Mendota... | reverse complement strand
AGGCAAAACTTCCATTGAACGACAAACATAGGGATAAATTTTTTCAAGAAGGTTTGCCACTCTTTGGGCCTCAAAAGTAACGTCTTCAGGGAATATTATGTGAAAATGTTCTGTTAAAATATAACTCCAATGGATTTCAGATGGGTTTTGCTGAAAATCAGGAGTTAATTTTGGACCTTCTATTGAATGAGAAAGAGAAGTTCGGAAGAGAAGAAAAAGAACTAAAGCTAGTCTCATTTTTTATCCAGATCTCTTAATGAAAGTAATTCGTTCCAAAGGCTTTTGGCCACTAGTCCAAATTGATGTTTTTTTAGTCTAATTAAATTGATGGCTAATTCTTTTGCGTGAACATCTTCAAAATCAAGAACAACCAATTTTTTTTCTTTCAACTCTTTTTCGATTGTATGCTCAGCAAGATGTCCCCAGCCGAGACCAGCAAGGATGATTTCCTGCTTAAATTGTCCATCTAAAATACGCCATTTTTTTCCGCCTTCTAGGACTCCAAAGCTGGCCCCTCTAGATCCATTTTTATCACCGATGACAATTTGATCTAAGGCAAGTAAGTCAGATTGAATTTTGATTTTTTTATCTTTATATAATTCCTTACTCATCACCGGAATCATTTTAACACTCGTTAAAGGGATGATTTCAAGCGAATTTCTATCTGAAATAAAGTGTGTTAACCCTATTTGAGCTTCGCCATCTAAGACTCTACGCTCGGCCTCACTTAAAATATTGAGATTTAAATTAAGCTTTGTATGAGGAAATTTTACCGAAAACTTTTTAAATAGATGAAGGAAGTTTGGGAGAGGAGAAATTCCATCAATGGTTAGACTTATTTCAGGCTCCTCATTATTTTTAAAACTTTGAGAGAGCTCTTGAAGATCATTCATTTCAGTCATCAGTCGAAAAGATTTTTCAAGAAACGCCCTCCCATGTTGAGTGAGTTTCGGGCGGTAACCTGACCGATCAAAAAGATCAACATTCATTTCTTCTTCTAATTTTTTTATTGATAAACTTAACGCCGGTTGACTTTTGTGCAACTCAGCAGCAGCAGCTTTAAAACTGCCTAATTCAACTATCTTATGAAAAACAACAACTTGGTCAAAGGTCAATTGTATAACTTTTTTTTATAATGTTTATGAAAAAAACTGTCTTTTTTTTTATCAAATTCTGCTCCATGATGAAAGCACTAAAAATGTAACCTTCCATTTAACAGGAGATTTATGAAAAAATTTATCATCACTATGATTGCCCTCTCTTCATTAACTGCTATCGCTCAAACTTACAGCGTTGATTCATCTGCAAGTAAAATTGTCTATGTAGGTAAGAAGGTCACTGGCGAGCACACTGGTACAATCACTTTAAAATCTGGTTCTCTTACTTTTAAGGGCGAGACCATTACAGCTGGCGAATTCGTAGCTGATATGAACTCATTAACGAGTACTGACATCACAGACAAAGAATATAATGCAAAGTATGTTTCTCATATGAAGTCACCAGATTTTTTCAACACAGAGAAGCACCCTGAGTCAAAACTTGTTATCAAAAGCTCTAAAAAAACTGATAAAGGGCTTGAAGTTACTGGGAGCCTTACAATGTTAGGTGAAACGAAACCGGTCAATTTCGTTGTAACAGATCTTAAAAAAACTGATGCTGGAGTGACTGGTAAATCAAATCTTACTTTAAACCGCACTCAGTGGGGTCTAAAATACGGCTCAACTTCATTCTTTAAAGGTCTTGGAGATAAAGCAATAAATGACGAATTTACTCTAGCAGTTGAACTTTCTGCTAAAGCGCCAACTACTAAGCAATAATATCAAAACAATGGGCCCCATTTGGGGCCCTTTTTTCTCGCTCCTCGCCCGTTTTCCTAATACAATTTCTGCATGATCCGTTCTATTTTCCTTTTCATATTTTTTACATCAATTAGTTTCGGTGCCACCATTGCGATTATCGATACTGGTTTTGATTTGGATCATGACTATCTGAAGCCAAAAATTCTTAAGAAAGAAACGGATGAAGAGGCCATCGATTTTCATGGATGGGATTTTTTCGATAATAGTCATTTAAAAAAGCCTGTCGTTGAGGACAAAAACTCATTAAATGAAATTCTGCGGTACAGAGATCTACGAGCGAAGGGACACAAACAAGGATTAAATCAGGAAGAGTTTGAGTGGTTTAAAAATAAGAGCGCAGATAAATCTTTTATGGAAAAAGTCCGCCTTTTTAAAAAACACTCGCACGGAACCTTTGTGGCAGGAATTGCTCTTAGGGAAGGCGAAAATATAAGTATATTCCCGATTAGGGGACTTAATATTCCAAATCCCGTCGTTATGATTGAAGATAAAACATCTGAAGGGATGAATCCTCCCAAAGGAAAAACTCTTGAAGAAAAATTTCAAGATGAAATTAATCAATCGATAGAACGAGTTTCGAGAAAATTTTCAAAGATTTGCCGATTCATCGCTAATAAAAAAATTGAAATCGTAAATGCCTCATACGGTATAACTTATAAAAGTATCATGACTAAATTCCGAGAGAGATATAAAGAGATGCTTGGAAAAGAAATCGAGGAAACGAAATTAAAAATCCTTGTCGATGATTACTTTTCAAAACTTTATACTCGAAGCGAAAAAACGATGAAACGGTATCCGAATATCCTTTTTGTATTCTCTGCCGGTAATTCTGGAATTGATAATGATATTTTTCATCACTACCCTTCAAGGATCAAAGTAGATAATGCCATCACTGTCGCAGCGATGAATGGGGAGTTTCTCGCTACATTTTCTAATTTTGGAAATCGTTACGTGGATATTGGTGCACCTGGTGTTGCCATATTATCACTCGTTCCCAAGGTCTATTCAGAGAATGGAAATGATCTTTACTCTCCTTCCAGTGGAACTTCGATGGCCGCCCCCTATGTTTCAAATCTTGCGGCCCAAATAAAAAACACCAACTCTAAATTAACTCCAGCTGAAATAAAAAGAATCATCTTGAGCACTGGAGAATATAAAGATCATCTAAAAACAAAATTAACTTCCGGATCAATTATTGATAATCAAAACGCACTAAAAGCTGCTCTTCTTTCAAAAGATTTCAATCTAGATCAAGCAATAAGTCTTGGATCATCTGGAGTCGTACCAGTTGAAGACAAAATTAGTTTTGGAATAGCGCCCGCTTTATCACCAGAAGAAATTCAGCAGAAAGTCATGGAAACATTTCCGAGTGTGATAACTCCACAAGAAGTCGAAGAAGAACCCACAATCGGAGAAGATCCTACCAAATCATTGTCTTCTGAACAGAAGGATCTAGAGAAAGGGCAACTGGACAGTTTAAAGCAGCCTCTTTTAAAAGCTCCAAAGATTCCGGAGAAATCTTCTGATCTAAGCCCTTCCAATCAAAACGGAGAACAATCTCCGAAACCTTCCGAGGATGTGCCAGCATCTTCTTTTGAACCTCAACCGTCACTCCCTGAAAATCAATCCCCAACGTCCTCGCCTTCATTGCCGCAATAGTAAGCATGCAACTTGCAAGAGAAGTCGACATTAAATCCGTAGGAGAAAATGCCTCACCTTTTCCCTGATTATCTTTAGGAGCATCAGTCATAATGATATTATTTGAATCTAGGTGAACGGCTTCAGTTCTTAAATCACCTAGGTACGACACTTTCATTTGATGCATAAATAAAGTCCTTTGTTTTATTTTCATCTTATTCAATTTAAATCCTAATGAAGGCTACTTGTTTTTTAAAATTGACGCAAGTTGAAGTAGTTTTTATTTTGAAATTATTTAACTTTAAAATCATCAATCGAGGGTTTAAAATACTCATCAATAATAGGAGAATCTTATGGCCAAGAAAGCTTCAGCGAAATCTACGGCGAAAAAAACTACAAAAAAAACAACTTCAAAAAAATCAAACTCTAAGAAGATTGATCCGAAGAAACAAACTGTAGAATCTTTAATTGAACTTATCAGAATAACTTCCACCATCATCCCTGATGACGTTGCGAAAGTTTTAATGAAAGCAAGAACTCAAGAAGAACAAAACACAACAGCGTCCTATGCAATGAATATCATCAAGGACAATATGGATCTGGCAAAATTTAAATCACAACCTCTTTGCCAAGATACGGGCACAGTTATTTTTTTCGTTTATCATCCACCCGGTTTTTTCCAAAATCAATTTAAAGAAAGCATAAAAAAAGCTGTCGTAGAGGCAACAAAAAAGGGTTACTTACGCCAAAATTCAGTGAATTCTTTAACAGGTGAAAATGCGGGTACAAACTTAGGTGAAGGTCATCCCTCAATTCATTTTTATGAAACAAACAAAAAAGAAGTTGAAGTGAAACTTGTTCTTAAAGGTGGGGGTTGTGAAAATGTTTCTGCGCAATACTCTCTACCTGATACGACTTTAGGGGCCGGAAGAGACTTAGAAGGTGTGAGAAAAGTTGTTATCGACGCTGTTTATAAAGCGCAAGGTAAAGGTTGTGGGCCAGGTGCCTTGGGAGTATGTATCGGAGGCGATAGGGCCGATTCAGCTTATGCTGCAAAAAAACAACTCCTTAGAAAACTTGACGATAAAAACTCAATTTCAGAATTAGCTAAACTAGAGAATGAGATTGTAGAAACTTGCAACAAACTTGGTATTGGCCCAATGGGCTTTGGTGGAAAAACAACTCTTATCTCTTGTAAAATGACCCATGCTAACCGAGTGCCGGCCTCATTTTTTGTTTCAATTTCTTATATGTGTTGGGCGTTTCGACGACAGGGTATCGTTATGGATTCAAAGAAAAATACAATTAAGAAATGGCTTTATTAGGAGTAACATATGAAAAAACTATCCTATCCCTTCTCTCCTGAGGCAGTAAGAGAACTAAAAGTTGGAGATATGGTTCTTATCACAGGTAAATTATTTACCGGACGAGATGCTGTTCATAAATATCTCCATGAGGGAAATAAATCTCCTGTGAATTTAAAAAATCAAATTATCTATCACTGTGGTCCAGTGACAATGAAAGATAAAAAAACCGGTAAATGGACAGTAACAGCTGCTGGGCCTACAACTTCCATCCGTGAAGAGCCCTATCAATGGGAAGTGATTAGAGATCACGGGATTGTCGGGGTTATCGGTAAAGGTGGCATGGGACAGAAAACCTTGGATGCCTGTAAGGAATATGGCTGCGTTTATTTACATGCCGTAGGAGGTGCAGCTCAAGTTCTTGCAGAAAAAATTAAATCTGTCGATGGGCTCTACCTTGAAGAGTTCGGACTTCCTGAGGCGATTTGGGAGCTAACAGTTGAAGATTTTCCTGTTGTTGTCACAATGGACGCTCACGGGAATTCACTCCATATGGAAGTGGAAGCAGCTTCAAAAGAAATTCTTAAGACAGTGATCTAAAATAAAAAAAAAGGCCAGCGTAAGCTGGCCTATAAATTACCAACGATAGATTGAACTCGCCCAAGTAAATCCAGAACCAAAAACAGCACTTGCCACAAGACTTCCCTTTTTAAGTTTTCCTGCCTTTACAGCTTCGGCCATTCCAATAGGGATTGTAGCAGCGGTCGTGTTTCCATATTTCTGGATCGTATTAAAAACCTTGTCTTCAGGAATTTTTAATTCCTGAGCAACCATTTGATTAATCCTCATATTTGCTTGATGAAATAAAAAAAGATCAATGTCTTCAAGTTTTAATTTATTTTTATCAAGTGCAAGCATCGTGCATTCGCAGAGACGTCTCACGGCATTAGCGAAGACTTTTTTGCCATTCATATAAGGGAAATGTTGATTCGCCTCGATCATTTGATTGTCCATTCTATTAGGACCGAGTGCCATACCAGGAGCTGGTATCCAGAGTTCTTTGGCGTTTTGTCCTTCAGAAAATAGATGAGTTGAATAGACGAAAGAATCTTTAAGTGGATCCTTTACTTCAGTTCTTCTCATGATGATGGCACCAGCTCCGTCTCCAAAAAGTACAGCAACGTCTCTTCCTCTGGTGGACTTGTCCAAACCTTTTGAGTGAATCTCTGCACCAACAACAAGAATGGTTTTATATTGACCAGTTTTAATGAAGGCATCAGCGATACTCATTGAATAAATAAATCCTGAACACTGCTGACGAACATCAATCGCCGGAATTTCCGTGAGTCCCAATTTGGGTTGGAGAAAACATGCGTTCCCTGGAAAATCGTGATCAGGGGAAATATGAGCGAAAATAATACAATCAATTTCCTTCTTATCGATATTTGCGTTTGCGATCGCCTCTTCGGCAGCTTTTAATCCGAGATCGGTCGTCGTCACATCTGGTGATACCCAACGACGTTCTTCAATTCCAGAGCGCTGAACAATCCAGTCATGGGATGTTTCCATGATTTTTGAAAGATCATGATTTGTAACGACTCCAGGGGGGACATACATTCCGCAACCAATAATCTCTGATTGATACATGAAAAAATCCTTTTACTCAGCGAAAGCTTCGTTCCATTCAAGGTTATGATAAACTTTTTGAATATCATCATCACCCTCAAGGACATCGATTAATTTTTGAATTTTATCAAAACTCTCTTTAGAAACTTCTTTCGTATTAAGTGGGAGTCTCTCGAGACCTGAGTCCTCTAATTCAAACTTTAACTCTTCAAGTTTTTTATAGATCTCACCATAGGCCTCAACAGGACCTTTAACAGTAACAAAACCATCTTCACTTTCAACATCATCAATGTTGAAATCGATCAATTCCATCATAAGGTCATCTGTAGACATGCCCTTAAGTTTTTCTTCTTTGATAGTAAAAGTCGCCTTTCTTTCAAAGACAAATTGAAGACACCCAGGCGTACCTAAGCTTCCCCCGTATTTATTAAAGTATGAACGTACATTACTCACAGTCCGAGTTGGATTATCAGTAGCGGCTTCAATAAAAACTGCTACTCCATCGAGACCATATCCCTCGTAATTAATTTCTTCAATTTGAGCACCGTCTTGGCCCAGTCCTTTTTTGATCGCTTTATCTACGTTGTCTTTAGGCACATTAAATTGGCGTGCCTTCAAAAGAGCAATTTTAAGAGCGAAATTCGCCTCCACCTCAGCGTGTCCAGCATTTTTAACTGCCATCAAAATTTCTCTTAAAACTTTTGTGTAACTTTGTGAGCGCGCTTTATCTTGAGCGGCTTTTTTCATTTTAATGTTGTTCCATTTACGTCCCACTGGGCACTCCTGTCGCTAAATCAAATTTGAATAGTTAACTATAGCCTAAAAAGTCTATTTTATCTTCAAAAAGTCTTCAATGTTGCACGGTGTAACCCTCACACGTGGACAGTAAATTACTAAGGAATCATAATATTCAAATTGTTTTAACTCTAGGGAGCTTAGTATGAACTACCTCATCATTTTAATAACTTTTATCTCTTATTCCGTTTTTAGTTTTGAAACAGGAGAAAGAATTCCTGAATTTGAGGCAGTTGCTACTGAAGGGAAGATAAAACTTTCACAATTCAAAGGAAAAATCGTTGTTTTAGAATGGCTTAATCACGGCTGTCCCTTCGTCCGTAAGCACTACGATTCGGGAAATATGCAGAAACTTCAGAAAAAATATACTGACCAAAAAGTTATCTGGTTATCTGTGATTTCATCGGCTTCTGGTAAACAAGGCCATGTAGATCAAGCAGGAGCTTTAAAAGACAAAAAAGAAAATAAATCTTTTGCTTCGGACATCATTCTTGATTCCGAAGGAAAATTGGGAAAAATGTTTGAAGCAAAAACAACCCCACACCTATTTATTATTAATAGAGAGGGTATCCTTGCATACCAGGGTGCAATTGATGATCGCGCAGATGCAGACATAGAATCCGTCCCTCTTGCAAAAAACTATATCTTGATGGGGCTCGATGAAATTTTGAGTAGCAAAAAAATTAGTATTGGAACAACCAAAGCGTATGGATGCTCTGTAAAATACTAATACCTGACCATTCCTCTTGAGTGGACAGAAACAAATTTTCCTCTTGGATGCACAGAGAAAATTAAGTTATAATTGAATTTACCCTAATGATTTCTCAAGGAGGAGAAATGATCTTAAAACTAACAATCTCAATGATGGCCTTTGGACTTTATCTTTGCACACAATTTTTAGGTTAATTAAGTTTGATATTTTAATAAGAAAATGTCTTTTGAACCAATATTAACAAGAGACATTTCCTCCTTAAGCCCATACTCGTTCATCGTATTAATAAATTGCTGAAGGTACGCTCTGCCAGGATCTGATAAAATCAAAACACCGCCTGGAGAAACAAATTTCAATAATCCTTCTGCTAATTCCTTGGGATGTTTAGATTCGTATAGAACATCAGAACCAATAACCACATCAAATTGCCCTACTGAACTTAGGTTCTCTCTCCAGTTTAATCTTCTATAGCCTACATCGAGATTTGAGTGACGACAGTTTCTTAGAAAGTATTCCTCTACATCAGGATGAAAATCTGATGCCAAAACATCTCCACCTAAAAAACTACCAACTAGGGATGGAAGACCTAATCCACAACCTAACTCCAGTACCTTCTTATTTTTTATAAGATGAGAGTTGTTATTTAAATAAATTGAAAGGGCCTCGGAGGATTCCCAAAGAATTCCAAAATAGGGACAAAGATCTTCTGAGAAAGGATCTAATTTCTCTTCCTCACTCATTAAGTCGCAGATAATATCTATAGCCTCATCTAGATCTCTTATTGTTTCAAGTACAAATAACTTGCCTCCAATTGTTCGCTGTTTTATTAATGTTGGGTATTTGATAGTCTTTTTATGCATTTTTAAATTATATACGTTCTTCTTGACCCTCGAAAGGAAATTGGCTCTAATCAAATAATGTCCTGGGAAAATTATTGTTTTTACTACACAGATCATATTGAGGTTCCTCTTCCACCTGGACACAGATTCCCCATGGTAAAATATCGACTCTTACGAGAGAAAGTTATTGCCGATGGGATAATCCAAGTAAACCAACTTTTTGAATCCCCACTTGCTCTTGATGATGATCTTCTTAGAGTTCATGATGAGAATTATGTTTATGGGCTGAAAAATCATACATTGTCAGAAAAAGAATTAAGACCGATAGGTTTAACTTGGGGTCCTGAATTGTTAAAGAGATCCTATTCATCAGTCGGAGGATTCATCGCTGCAACTGATTCTGCTCTTAAAAATGGGTTTTCGGCACTTCTCGCAGGTGGGACACACCATGCACATAAAGATAGAGGTGAAGGCTACTGTGTCTTTAATGATTTTGCTGTCGCAGCTACACGTTTAATTGATCAAAAAAAAGTAAAAAAAATTCTCATCATAGATCTCGATGTACATCAAGGGAATGGTAATAGCTCTATTCTTGGTAAAAGTGATGACGTCTTTATTCTAAGTCTTCATGGTGAAAAAAATTACCCATTCAGAAAAGTCCCTTCTCATTTAGATGTGGCACTTCCAGAAAAAACAAATGATGATGAGTACTTGAAGGCTTTGCAAGAAGCACTACAAAAAATAGATTTCCCATTTGATATGATCTTTTACCAAGCAGGTGTTGATAATCTCAAGGAAGATATCTTGGGAACATTTGAACTCTCCTTTCAGGGTCTTATGAAACGAGATCAACTGGTATTTGAGTTCGCAAAAAATAGACCTCTTGCAATGGCCATTGGTGGTGGCTATGCTTCACCCATCGAATTAACTGTAGAGGCCCATGCTAATACGTTCAAAGTCGCTAAAAATTATTTTCTCAATCAGGCCAAGTATTTTGATTCGAGAACATAAAGATCTTGTGCTAATTCTTTAACATCCTCGTACTGGGCAAACTCTAGGAGAGACAAAACGTCAGCAGTTGGAACTGTGCCTCCAGAGTGTTTAACAAATCTCACTTTCACGAGACCTGTTGCCACTAATTCTCCTTTTAAAAAAAACTTTTGATGAATAAAAAAATATCTATCATCATAACCTTTTATGTGAGTTTCTAATTCAAATTTATCCCAAAGTTTTAATGATTTTTTAAACTTCATCGTTTCACTAGCAACGACAAAATACCAGCCAGCCTTTCTAATTTTATCAAAGATTCCTAAACGAAAAATTGCATCCCATCGACCAAAGTCCATATATGAAAAATAGATTCCATTATTCACATGAAACATAAGATCTAAATCATTTGGTAAAACACGCATTGAAATTCTTGTTTTATCACCAAATTGACTTGGTTTGAGAAAAGGTTTTTTAAAAAAAATTAGTATCGTTCGAATGAGCATATGCATGATTACCTCTCAATAATAGCGGCAATTCCCATACCACCTGCGGTACAAATGGAAATGAGTACTCTACCACTTCCTTTTTGTTTTAAGATTTTTGCAGCAGTGGCAACAATTCGACCACCAGTCGCAGCAAAGGGATGGCCAATGGCGAGACTTCCCCCTTTAACATTCATTTTTGTTCTATCTATACTTCCCATCACCTCATCTCGTCCCAAAACATTTTTACAATAGAGAGGGTCCTCCCAAGCCTTGAGAGTACATAACACTTGCCCAGCAAAAGCTTCGTGGATTTCATAAAAATCAAAATCCTGAAGAGTTAAGTTATTTCTCTGGAGTAAGCGGGAAACTGCAACAGTAGGTGCCATCAAAAGTCCGCCTCCATGAATGAAATCAATGGCAGCGACTTCACAATTTTTAAAATAGGCCATCACTTCTAGTTCATTTTGTCTCGCCCATTCTTCACTAGATAAGAGTACTACTGAAGCGCCATCGGTTAATGGAGTTGAATTACCGGCGGTAAGAGTCCCTAATGTTGATTTATCAAACGCCGGTTTTAATTTAGAAAGTTTCTCTAGCGTTGTATCTTTTCTAACAAGTATGTCTTTTGAGATCTTTTTAAATGGGACAACTAAATCATCATGAAACCCCTCATCATACGCCTTAGCTGCTTTTTGATGAGAGTCAAAAGCAATTTGATCCTGCTCCTCTCTAGAAATTTTCCAATCTTTAACCATAAGTTCCGTATGATCACCCATCGAGAGCCCTGTACGAGGCTCTTTCACAGCGGGTAATTGAGGTTTTAAAAGCTTCGGATTAAAGGTAGAAATCATTTTAAATTTTTCCCCAATTGATTTTGCATTTTGTAACTTAATTAACCAATGAGTAAGTTTTCTTTGCCCAATTAGCGGAATATCCGAATTAGTATCTGAACCTCCAGCAATTCCGGCCTCAATCTGACCAGAAGCTATTTTTAAGGCAATGAGATTAGCTGCCTCAAGTCCTGTTCCACAGGCACGTTGAATGTTTAGGCCTGGAGTTTCTGCTGATAATTCACTCCCTAAAACAACCTCTCTGGATAAATTCCAATCAAAGGGATGGTTCATCACTGTTCCGAATATCACATCCCCTAACGTTTTACCCTCAAGTCTTGTTTTAGAAACTAAATCATTTAAAGCGGTACTCAATAAATCCTGATTGGAAGCCCCTTGGAAGTGAGTCATTGATTTAACAAACGGTGTTCTTGAACCACTAATAATAGCAACTTTTTTCATCATCCCCTCGTTGACAACCTACCGGTTGGTAGGCTAGACTATTATACATCAAAAAGGATTTATGTCTAATCTTTCTACTAAGACACAGGTTTTACATGAAGCGAGCCGTATGGTCTTGGCGAAAGGCCTCAATGGCTTTAGTCTCCAGGAATTGGCAGAATCATTAAATATTAAGAAAGCAAGTCTCTTCCATCACTATCCCTCTAAGAAAATCCTTGCCATAGAACTCTACCGTTTCTACCAAGAAGCCTTCCTCTCTTGGACAAAAAAGTACGAAAATCTAAGTCCAGAGAAACAAATCACAAATTATGTAAAGAAACTACAAACCTGGATCTGTGAGAAAAAAAGAGTCTGTCCAGTTGGGGCGTTAAGTCTTGAGTGGCACTTGGTTGAGCCTGAACTTCAAATTGAAATAAAAAATCTGCACGAATTGCAAAAATCCTGGTTAGCAAAACAATTCAAACAAATAGAAGTGAGGATACCCAAGCAAGATGCTGTGATTGGAACGATGGCACTTATCCAAGGAAGTATTCAGCTTGCTAGAATTAATGATGACCCAGAACTTGTCACTCAAAATTTAAAACTTTATTTAAAGAGTATCAAAAAATGACAATCCATGAATCTTGGTTAAAAAGATTAAAAGAGTTTCCCGGGAATTTAACACTTCCTCCACCCACATTGAATGAATTAGGTTTGGAGTATGTTGAGATACTTCCGGGTCAAAAAATGGTGGCCAAAGTTCCCTTTCAAAAGAGATTCACTAATCCCGTGGGACTTTACCAGGGTGGAATGCTGGGAGCTTGCATAGATGAAGTTTTTGGCCCACTCTCCTATATGACAGCTGAAGGTCCTTGCATGACATTATCCATGAATTTATCCTTCTTAGGTTCTTTTAAGGAGGAAATGGTATTTTGTATGATTGAAGCAACTGTTTTAAAGAAAACAAAGAATTTCATCTTTATGAGAGCGGATATTAAATCTCCAGGCGGGGATCTAATTGCGCACGCAGAAACACATGTGAAAGTTTTATGATTAATACTTTTGAATTACGTCAGCGTTTTTTAGAAAAACTTATTAACTTCTACGGCCCTTTTCTTGGTGCAGGAGTTAAATTAGAAAAGATGACTAAAGATTTTAGACAGGCAAGAGTTTCAATGAAGCTCACGTTTTATAATAGAAATTATATGGGTACACAATTTGGTGGATCCCTTTATGCCATGGTAGATCCATGGTACATGCTCATGCTTATTAAAAATCTTGGAAAAGAATACATTGTTTGGGATAAGGCAGCGACTATCAACTTTAGAAAACCCGGCAAAGGCAAAGTTACTGCAGAATTTCATCTTACAGAGGAACATTTAAACGAAATCAAGAAGACTTTAGAATCTCAAAATAAAATGGATTATGTGTTTAAAGTTGAAGTCAAAGACGACGCCGGAAAATTAATTGCCGACGTCGATAAGGTTTTGTATATAAGAAAAAAAAGTTAGACTGCTCGAGGACGAAACTCATCCTCTTTTGAATACAGTGACCAGCCTCTCGAGTTTTTTGAGTAACTCATTTTTTCACCATTGTCTAATGCACCGACAAGGCGTTTTCCGTCAGAACTCTCTCCAAGAATCGTGAAATACTTAATCTGATGGGTCCAATCATTAAAACGCACTTTTACGTTCTTGTTACGCCCAGAATTTACCCACACTCTCTCCAAAGTGTCCCAATTCATATTCCCCTCCTTAGGTTACTATGTTAAATGTTACACTATGAATTCAAAAATACCTAATAATTCATCATCGAGAGCGGGAAGATTTAAAAAGAAGCTGGTCTCAGAGAATTTTTTAAAATTTGAATCGCAAAAAGTACTCATAAGCTTGAGTCCTTTCATTGATCTACATCAATCAAAGAAGATTTCAGATGCTGAATTTGTTTGCTCCTACATTTTGATTTTTCTTTCAAACCGATATCCCAATACATTTCTTGGCGCCTATAAAAAAACGGAACTAATTCCCGGAATCAAAATAAAGGACCTTCCTTTTGACTTTCAAAAAAATATAATAAAAAAAATTGATCCCCAAATGTCCTTAGTCGACTTATTTGCCCAACACTCCTTCAAGTCGACTCCTTATTCTGTCAATCGCGCCTTAGTTGAATGGGGAAAAGGAAATTATGGACTTGAGCTAATGTTTAAAATCCCAAAACCGCTAGATGTACTCAAGCAACAAATCATGGGAAGAAGATGTGTCACCACTATTTCAGACGAAAGACTTCAGAACTATATTTTAGGCGAAAGAGATGCTCTCAGCTTTACCATGCATGATCTCATCCATGCCGACCATTTTTATTTTCACAACGAGAGCTTTGAAGGACAAGTCGGATTTTATAACCTTCTTTATCGTTCATTTGATTACTTTGACTTAAGAGATAAAAATTTTGCGGATGAATTTGATTACCTAATCTCCGATATGAATGCCTACGCCGTTCATCTTATGAAATGTCTCAAGTCGGCCATGATTCATTATTTTGATGAGGATTATTTTCGAGAATGGCTTAAGCTTGTAGACGCGCCAGTCGAATTAACTCTCCTGAATACAACTAAATATCAACCAGAAAGCATGGATCTAAAAATTATTCTTTGGCTAAAAACCTTCATTCAATCTCCACTTTCAATAAAGATACATGCCAAAAGTAGTTCATAGGTTATATATTGCTGAATTTTTTTCGTTCTCGGAGACTTGAACAAGAGTAATCCAAGCGCGATCACCACAAAGCTTTTTTAATATTTTAGAAGCTTCATTGTAAACATATTGAGCGGTTCCCTCCATACCCGGATTCGGAAGTACTCTAAGTTGAATAACTCCTTCGCTATCTAACTTTTTGAAAGCTTCTATTTGAGGGTCATCCTGGGCAACAAGAAAGGTGTGATCGAAAGTATACTCAAGCCACGTTTTTATCTCTTTAAGCCCACCAAAATCAACAACCCACCCTTCCTTTGTGAGTTCTTTAGCAGCAAATTCAAAATAGAATTCACGAGAGTAGCCATGGACAAATCTGCAATGCGATTCCGCTCTCCATTGACGATGAGTACATGGAAAACCTGTAAAACGCTTGGTTGATTTAAAATTCTTGGGATTCATTATATTTCCTCAGTTTTAATTATTTGTTATCTCAGATAAACTTCTCCAAGACTCTGTTTTAACACGTATATTTTTTAAAATCCTTATATATTTTTTCGTCGCAAGATCAACTCCGAGATGTTGAAAAAATCTCCGTTTTAAAAAAGCTTCCGGATATTTAAAAATCTCATCTTCACTAGCTTCTGAGTAGCCATAACCCAGGACATGGTTATTTCTTACTAAGATGAAAGACTTCTCCCCTATTTTTCTACCTTCTCCCAAAATAATTAAATTTTCCGTTGGAAACTTTGCATTCTTGGAAAGCCTTTCAATCCTTTGATTGTTTTTTAGAATTTCTTCTTTTGAGATAGGTCCATCTCGATGAACAAATTTTTCTGTAAATAGTTCTTTCTCAAGAGACTTTACCATCGATTTAGCTTGCAAAAAATCTCTAAAATACCAGAGACCAGAAGAATTCTTTTTAAAAGGTCTTACTTTAAATTGATCTTCACCATTTTCTTTTCTTTCGATGACGATAACCCAATCGGGTTTATAAGGATAAAAAAGTAACTTCTTAAATTCAGCAATAAGAGCAGAGCCGGTCACCTCAAAATCAATGTTTTTTGTATCAATTAGAATTTCTCGATTTGTCTCATTGACCACAAGTAGTTCACGCGCCGTTTTTTCCAGATCAAAACAAGCTTCCATTTTAATGACTTTATTATGCTCATCTTTCAAATAAAGTAGACCTGATTTATGTGGAATATTTTTTAAAATTCGCTCATGGTGAGGTAGGTACAATAATTTCGGATAGACTTTTAACCTTAACTGCATGAGCTCTTTAAAGAGTTCCAACGTGGCCTTTGCATCTCCAATCGCACGATGCCGATCTGTTATTTTTATGCGAAAAAAGTGGCATAAGGCCTCTAAGTTATAACTAGCAAGTCCAGGAATCTCAAGTTGCGCAACTT
>Ga0164292_10002281_pt1 | contig 15622 bp, 12 predicted proteins | sample GEODES117metaG_FD_111486 | JGI IMG/M metagenome (GOLD analysis project Ga0164292, IMG submission 111486) | Eutrophic lake water microbial communities from Lake Mendota, Wisconsin, USA - GEODES117 metaG | ecosystem: Environmental > Aquatic > Freshwater > Lake | place: USA: Lake Mendota... | reverse complement strand
TCGGTGCCGGATTCGACGAAACCCCGCAGACCCGACGCGAACTGGGCGGCAATCCCCAGCGCTCGCTCCACGGTCGCCTGATCGCAGTTTCGATTCAGAAGGCGCGATGCGGCGACCGCGGCGCCGAACACGCCGTAAAGCGAGGTTGATCTGAAACCCCTTCGGCTCGAGGCCACGACATGATCGCGTGCGATCCGAAGCGCCACCTCATAGCCCGCAATCAGGGCGAGCAAGAACGCCTCACCACTCGCTCCAGTGGCCTCGGCACACGCGAGCGCGGTGGGGATGACCACCACGCCAACGTGGCCCGCAGGATGTGAGTCCTCCTGAATGCGACGGTGGAGCAGCATGGCATTGGACAGCGCGGCGCCCGCCACCGGAAGCTTTTTCTGGTCGAGGAGCCGCGTGGCGGACCATCGTGCCTGATGACCGGCGACTTCACCGAGCAGGTCCCCGCAGTGGTCATCGGCACGCGCGTCCACGGTCGCGATACCCACTGCCAGTCCGTAGAGCACGCAGGACCGGGCCTTGTCGATCAGGTCCGCGTCGATCCGATCGGCGGAAAGCGTGGCAGCGAAACAGGCAAGTGGAGCGATGGCCGACATTTGAGGCGGTCCGATCAAAGTGCCGGAGGGCCAAACACATCGACGACGACATTGCCTCGATCATCGAGCCGTGCGCTCGAGCCGGGCGGAATCACGATATGGGTGTCGTACTCCTGGATGATCAGCGGCCCGGCCAGCGTGCCCTGTGAAAGCGCTGCGCGCCGGATCACGGGCGTTTGCTGAACCCCCTGCTCGGCGCCGAAGAAGCAGGCCCGGTGTGTCAGAGGGGGCTCGCTCGCGTCCGTTTCCCGCTCCCAGTCGGAAAAGCCGTCCATCGATCGCAAAACCGTGCCGAGCGCCCGGACCGTCACGATGTCGAATTGGCCGCCACGATCCCGGTAGCCGTAGGTGCGTTCAAACTCGGTCTCGAACGCGCCCTCCAGGGCACGCAGGTCAGGAAGGCTGTCCGTGTCGAGGCTCATCGGAACGGTGATTTCTGAGGACTGTCCGCGGTACCTCAAGTCGGCGAAGTATCGGACCGTGATCCGGTCAGGCGCGTAGCCCTCTGCGCTCAGCGCGGCGATCAGGTCGTGGGTCATCGCGGCGATCCCGGCCTGAAGCCGCTCGGTGTCGGGGGCATCAGTTGGGGTCAGAATGGTCCGCGAAGCGTGCTGCTCGACGTCGGCACGCAGCAATCCGAATGCACTGAAAACGCCTGGCGAAGGCGGCACGATCACCGTACGGATACCGAGTTCGCGGGCGACGCCCACCGCATGGATCGGGCCGGCGCCGCCAAAGACCAGCAGTCCGAAATCGGCAGGGTCGCGTCCCCGTTCGACTGAAATCGTCTTGATCGCCCTTACCATGTTTGAATTGGCGATCAGGTGCACGCCGAATGCAGCGTCAAGCACATCCATGCCCGTGGCCTGGCAAAGGTGCTCTTCGATTGCGAGGCGGGCGAGTTCGGGGTCGACCCGCAGCGACCCGCCCGCCAGCGACTCGCTCCCCAGATAGCCCAGCAGCAGGTTGGCGTCGGTGACGGTCGGTCGCGTATTGCCGTGGCCGTAGCACGCGGGCCCCGGCGAGGCGCCCGCGCTGCGGGGCCCCACGCGCATCGAGCCGCCCGAATCGATCGATGCGAGACTCCCGCCGCCCGCGCCGACCTCGGAGATGTCGATCACGGGGATTCTCAGCACGTAGCCATTGCCGCGCATCAGCCGGCTGCTGATCGACACCGCCGACCCGACCTCGTATTCGGTCGCCCGCAGCACCTCGCCTTCCTCGATGATCGAAGCCTTGGACGTGGTGCCGCCCATGTCGAGCGTGAGCAAATTGGCGTATCCGCATTCATGACTGAGCCGCTGGGCGGCAACCACGCCGGCCGCGGGTCCCGATTCGATGATCGTGACCGGCTTGTGGCTCGCCGCGTTGCGGCTGATCAGGCCGCCATTGGACTGCATGACCAGCACCGGCGCACGCGCACCCAGCCGGTCGAGTTCGGTGCGCAACGTGTCGAGGTACCTGCGGATCAGAGGGCCCACATAGGCGTTCACGACGGTCGTGCTGGTACGCTCGAATTCGAGCATTTCCGGGAGGATTTCGTGTGACATCGAGATGCCGATGTCGGGTAGGGCTCGGGCGATCGCGTCCGCGCACAGGCGTTCGTGATGGCCATCGCGATAGGCGTGCAACAAACTGATCGCGACCGACTCGAAGCCGCCCGCTTCAATCGCCGCGACGATCCGCTCGAGGCTCTCCCGGTCGGGGGGTACGATCACCTGCCCGGAGGCGGCGATACGTTCGCGGAATTCGAAACGGTCGCGACGCGGGATCAGTGGAACGGGCTTCTCCCAGCCGAGGTCGTAGGACATCGGAATGCGGATCCGTCTGAGTTCAAGCACGTCCCGGAAGCCCTCGGTCGTGATGAGCGCGGCGCGTGCGCCCCGCCGTTCGAGGATGGCGTTGGTCGCAACCGTGGTCGCATGAACGATCTCATCGATCTGCTCGGGGGCAATGCCATGCTCCGCGCAAAAGCGCGCGATGCCGTCAGTGATGGCCCGGGAAAAACTGTCGGGTGTGGACGGGACTTTGAGCTTTTGCAGGCTGCCGTCCGGCATGGAAAAGACCAGATCCGTGAAGGTGCCGCCGATGTCGACGCCGACGCGCAGGCCTTGGTCGGGCGTATCGGCCGGCGGCTGAGCGGGCTCGTGGCCTTCGCCCGCTGACGACTGGCGTGCTTGAAGCGTGCTCATGACCGGTCACCTCCCTGGGCAGCCTGAAGGCGATCGCGTAGTCGTCCAGTCGCGGCCGAGTCGACCGACATCGTGTCGGGCTCGATCACCACCGCGTACCGCTCGAGAGCGGTCGCGATCGACACCTTGTCGTCGAGCACGTCCTCGAGCACCTTGTCTGGAGGGCGCAGGAGCGGATTGCCAAACCCTCCGCCGCCCGCCGTACGGTGTGTGAATACCTGCCCTTTCTGCAAGGTCCGGGTGAACTTGGTCGGCCATTGCTCCTCGGCCTCCCCCTCTCGCAGGCTGAGATTGGTCGATGCCGCACCGGGCTCGCCGCCGGCGAGCCCGAACGGCGGGAAGCGCCGGCGGTCCGAGCGCAGCTGAAAGCTCGCCTGCTCCCCCAGAAACCGCATCTGCCGTGTGACGCCGAGCCCGCCGCGCCACTGCCCGGCTCCGCCACTGTCGCGCGTGAGCGCATAGCGCTCGATCAGGATCGGCGCGGTGTTTTCGATCATCTCAATGGGTGCGTTGCTGATGTTGGCCGCTGGGTTGGCCACACCGTCGATGCCCTCACGCCCGTGGCCCGCGCCCCAGGCGCCCATGATCGCTTCCCGGAACAGGCTGAACCGCCCCTCGCGATCGGTTGCACCGATGCTGTAGCTGGTCGTGCCGCCCTCTCCGGGGGCCCTGGGCAGATCGGGCCGGGCCTGCGCGAGTGCGCCAAAACAGGCGTCGATCAGACGGAAGCCCGATACGCCTCTCGCCGCAACCGCGCGGGGTCTGTTGGGGTTGAAGACCGATCCCCTGGGCGCGATGACCTCGATCGGTCTCATGAATCCGGAGTTGTTGGGGGCATCCGAATCCATGACTGCTCGAATCGCGAAGTAGACGGCGGACTTGGCAAAGGAGAGCGTCGAATTGATGGCGCCCCGCACCTCAGCGGAACTGCCCGTGAGATCGGCCTCAAGCCGGTCACCCCTGATCCGCAGCGTCACCTCGATCCGAACGGGACGTGCCGGATCGATGCCATCGTCATCGATGTGATCGACATAGTGGTAGTCGCCATCGGGCAGATTGCGAATCGTTCGCCGCGCCTCGCGCTCGGAGTAGTCGAGCAGCGCGTCGAAGCAGCGCTCGAGCTCTTCGATACCGTAGCGGTCGACGAGTGCGATGATGCCGCGCTCGGCAATTCGACAGGCGGCTTCCTGCGCCTGCAGGTCGCCCGATACGGTTCTTGGCACACGGACGTTGCGTTCGATGATCTTGAGCAGCGTGTGGTTGAGCTGGTCGCGCGCATAGAGCTTCAGGATCGGGATCTGCAGACCTTCCTGAAAGATCTCGGTCGAGTCGGCTGCGCTCGAGCCGGGTACGCGCCCACCCATATCGTTGTGATGGGCAACCATCACTGCATAACCGATCAGTCGTTCGCCCACGAAAATCGGCTTGAACATGAAAATGTCGGGCAGATGCATCCCGCCCTGATACGGGTCGTTGAGCACGATCACATCGCCGGGATCGATCGAGTCGCCGAGCTCGTCGATCACGGCCTGCATCGCATCAGGGATCGAGCCCAGGTGCAGAGGGAGGCTCAGGCCCTGCGCAATCAGGCGCCCGTGCCGATCGCAAAAGGCACTCGAGATGTCCATCGTGTCCTTCATGATGGACGAGTAGGCTACCCGTACGACGGTGAGCACCATCTCATCGACGACCGAGCCGATTGCGTTCTTGACGAGTTCGAGCCGTACGGCGTCGATGGGGGCGTGCAAGGTCTGAGTCATTCCGAGTCCCCTCCCTCAGTTCTTCGAGGGGGGCAAAATCCCCGTCGAACCCTCACCGTATTTTCGCTGGATCTGATCCGAGGTGGAGAAGCGCAGCTCGATGGCCTCCACAGCCGGCAGCCCCATGATCTCGTTGAGTTCCTCGAATGACACGGCAAGGTCTTCGCGCTCGACTGTCTCACCGGATTCGATGGACTGATGAAGCGCCTCGAGACCTTTTTTCATCCCGCTGAGGGCGCAAGCCGTCAGCAGCCTCGGGTAGATCACCACCGCGACGCCGAGGTCCTCGAGTTGTCTGGCGGAAAGGAGCGGAGTGGTCGAGCGGCGGCGAATGCCAAAGCCCATGTTCACGCAGAGCGGGCGGTTCACGTTGCGACACACCAGATCGATCTGTTCGCGGGTCATCAGCGCATCGGCAAAGAGCAGGTCGGCGCCCGCCTCGGCGTAGGCATTGAGGCGATCGATGACTTCGGCGATGCCGTGGGTGGCGAGTGCGTCGGTGCGGGACTTGATCACGAACTCGGGATCGACCCGGGCCTGCGCGGCGGCGCGTATCTTTTGGACCATCTCGTCGCGTGGGATCACTTCCTTGCCGCGCATGTGCCCGCATCGCTTGGGCCAGACCTGGTCTTCCAGCATGAAGCCGGCCGCTCCGGCTCGTTCCATCGCCTTCTGGGAAAAGTGGGCGTTGACCGCATTGCCGTAGCCGGTATCGGCATCAGCGAGGATCGCGAGGTTTGTGCATTGCGCCATTGCCCGGATCGCGGCGACGTTCTCCTCGAGTCCCATGATGCCCAGATCGGGTTGTCCGAGCCGGCTTTCGCTGATGCCGCTGCCGGTGGCAAAGACCACCTGGTAGCCCATGTATTCGAGCAGGCGCGCGCTGAACCCATCAAACGCGGCCGGCATGACCGTGATGCCGGGCTTTTCGATGGCGAGGCGCAAGCGCTTCGCGAGGCTGATTGCTGTCATGGCCGACCCTGAAGGAAACAATGTCGGGGGGCAGCTTAGCCTCAAGGCGTTTTTTTATAAATTCATTTTTTTATGCATCAAATGATAAGAAAAACCTATGTTTAAGCGGGGCACGTAGTGCGCGGCGCGCCGCCGCTGCAGCTTGGTGCGCGCTCACACCATCGCCATGTCGCCCTTGCGCTGTGACCAACCGGTGATCCGTGATTCGAGCCAGGCCGAGATCAGGTAGAGCGACACCCCCATGGTGGCGAGAATCACCAGGCCCGCGAACACGAGCGGTACGTCGAAGTTGCCGCTCGCGATGATCATCACGTTGCCGATGCCGCGATTGGCCGCGACCGTCTCCGCGAGCACCGTACCCACGAAAGCGAGCGTGATGGCGATCTTGAGCGAGGCGAACAGGTAAGGCATCGCGCGGGGCAGGCTCACGTTGAAGAGCACGTCGCGTCGGCTGGCCCCGAGCACCTTCAGCACGTCCTCGAGTTCGGGCTCGGTGCTGGCGAGTCCGGTGGCGACGTTCACCACCACGGGAAAGATGCTGATCACCATCGAGGTCAGGATCGCCGGCACCGTGCCGGCCCCGAACCAGACGACAAAGATCGGCACGACCGCGACTTTTGGGATGCTGGAAAAGCCGACCAGAAGGGGGTAGGCCACATCGTAGGCCAGACGGGACGAGCCGATCGCCACGCCAATCACCACCCCCACCAGCACGCCGATCGCAAAGCCCGCGAGCGTGGTCTTGAGAGTCTGGACCGTGTGGGGCCAGAGGAGGGGAAACTTTTCCCAGAGTACTGCGGCAACCTGGCTGGGGCGCGGAAGGATCAGATCGGACACGCCGAAGGCGAGGCAGCCGATTTCCCAGATCATGAAAAATCCGATGAGTGCCATGGCGGACATCATCCGCTGGCGGGCGCGTGCAGAGGCCATCATGCAGCAATCCTTTCGGGGTCGGCTGAGCCTGCGCCCTGATCGTCGGCTCTGGCCTGGGCGATTCGCAGGCGCAGCGCCTGAACGAGCGCTGCCATTTCGGGGGCGTACGAGTCCTCGATCGTGCGAGGACGGGCAAAGGGCACCGCACGCGTTTCAAGAATGCGTCCGGGCCGTGCGCTCATCACGCAGATCCGATTGGCCAGATACGCGGCTTCGCGCAGATCATGGGTGACGAGGACAACGGTCGGCCGGGTATCAAGCCAGAGACTCTGCATGATGGCCCAGAGTTCCTCGCGGGTGAACTGATCGAGCGCACCGAAAGGCTCATCGAGCAGCAGCAGCTGCGGCTCGTGAATCAGCGCCCGGCACAGGGACGCGCGTTGCAGCATGCCACCCGACAGCTGCCAGGGACGCTTGTCGCCAAAACCCTTGAGCCCAACCTTGTCGAGCAGCGCGTCGGCGCGCTCGGCATATTCGCCCCGGCGTTTTTTTGCGTACTGCGCGCGAAATGGCCGCACGATCTTGAGCGGCACCATCACGTTGTCGCGGATGGTGAGCCAGGGCAGCATCGTGGGATTCTGAAAGGCGATCCCGACCCGTACGGCATCGACTTCCCGCAGGCTTGCGCCCGGCTCACGGTCGCGCACCAGCACCACGCCCGAGGTGGGTCGCAACAGCCCCGCCACCAGTTTCAGGATCGTCGACTTGCCGCAGCCGCTCGGGCCGACGAGCGCGACAAAGTCGCCCGACGCGATCGCGAGCGAGGTCTGCGACAGCGCGACGGTGTCGCCCCCATAGCGCAGGGTCACATCGCTGAGTTCGATGAGGGGTTTGCCAGCCATCTCGCTTACTCCGTGCTGTGCGGGGCGTGTCGGGCCCGGTCGATCAGATCCCAGACCTGTTCCTGGGCGCCTTCGGCGGGACGCGCCGTCATCGGCCATCCGGCACCGCTGGCGACGATGGCTCGTGATGTGGTCTCCACATGGCGGGGGCGGGGCGTGGGCATGTTCTGGATGGCTTTGACAGAGCGTCCCCAGCCGCGCGCCGACTCGACCAGTTCGCCCTCACGCATCACGAATCGCCCGCGCACCATCGTGGCCACTGGCGCGCCCTGGATGCGGCGACCATGCCAGGGCGTGATCCGGCTGATCGACTGCAGTCTCCGCTGATCGATGCGCGACTCGCGGGTGAGATCGACCAGCACGATGTCGGCATGTGCGCCCGGGGCGATGCGGCCCTTGAGGGGCCAGATGCCCCAGGCCCGCGCGGGCGCTTCCGCGCTCCACCGGACGTAGTCCATCAAGGATGCCCGGCCGCGGTTGACTTCGGTGAGCATCAGCGACATCTGGGTTTGCACGCCCGGGAAGCCACAGTCGCAGCGCCAGATGTCTTCGCGCGTCTTCTCCTCGGGCGAGTGGGGTGCATGGTCGGTCGCGATCATGTCGATCACCCCTTCGTGCAGGGCCTGCCAGAGCGGCTCGTTGTGGCGCGGCTCGCGGATCGGCGGGTTGACCCGCATGAGTCCAGCTAGGAGCCGCATGTGTTCGGTGTTGAGGAGCAGGTACTGCGGGCAGGTCTCGACCGTCACATCGACCCCGCGCCGCTTGGCCTCGCGCAACACAAAGAGCGAGTCGGCCGCGCTATGGTGTGCGATGTGAATCCGCGCGCCCGTCCACTCCGCGAGGGTGACGACCCGGCCGATGGCCTCGATTTCGGCGACTGCGGGCCGCGCGTCGAGGTGGGCAAGCGGGTCGTGACGACCCGCGGCCTTGAGTTGCGCTTCGCGGCGCGCCATGATGGAAGAGTTTTCTGCGTGCACCACCGTGCGGATGCCGTGCCGCGCAAGGATCTCGAAGCCCTCAAGAAGCGCGCCATCGCTGGGTGCAGGCAGATTTCCAAAGGTATTACCCACAAACGCCTTGAAGCTGGTGACCCCGGCTTCCAACAGATCCTCCAGGCGATCGATGGTGTCATCACCGAGCAGGCCGTGAATGCCGAAGTCGACGAATGAGGATTCGGCAGCTTTCTGTTTGATGCGCAGGGCCTCGATCGTGCCGGTCGGAGGGTTGGTGTTGGGCATTTCGAATACCGTGGTCACGCCGCCGCAGGCGGCGGCCGCCGAGCCGGTCGCCCAGGTTTCCTTGTGCGGGTAGCCCGGATCACGGAAATGCACGTGACTGTCGATGGCACCTGGCAGGAGATGAAGCCCCGAGGCGTCGATCCGCTCGCGCGCCGGCGGCATGGCTTCGCGCAGTCCGACGGCCACGATCAGCCCCTGATCGATCGCGACCGATGCCTCGATGATCGCCTGACCGCTCACCACCTGCGCGCCATCGATCACGTAGTCCACTTCAGCACTCATGCATGCATCCTTTCGATGAATGGGGGCACCGGCTCAGAGCATCGCCCAGCCGCCGTCGACCGGAAGGTCCACGCCCGTGATCTGGCGCGCGGCATCGCTTGCGAGAAACAGGCAGGCGTGGGCGACGTCCTGATCGGTCGATACGCGCCGCAACGCGTAGTCGGCAGCGTGAAGCGCCATCGCTTCCTCGAGACTGATCCCGTGTTCGCGGGCCAGGTTGGCGCAGACCTTGTCGCGAAAGCGGGGCCCATCGACCATGCCGGGCGCCACGCAATTGACGTTGATGCCGTGCGGGCCGGCCTCGAGCGCGAGGCTCTTGGTCAGCCCGCGCAGCCCCCACTTCGAGGATGAATAGGCGAGGCGTCCGGCGCGACCCCGCATGCCGAAGGTGCCGCCGACATTGACGATGCGCCCGGACTGTTGAGCGATCATCGCGGGCAGCACCGCGCGGCAGGTGTTGAAGCAGCCAGTCATGTTGAGTTCGACGATGTCGTTGAACTCGTCGGTGGTGGTGTCCCATCCGGTCTTGCCGATCGGACCCGAACCGCCCGCAATGTTGACCAAGACATCGATACGGCCAAAGTGCGCGAGCGCGGACGCAACAGCAGCTTCCGTTTGTGGCCATGAGGTCACGTCGCAGCCGAACACCATTGCTTCGACGCCCAGGGCATGCGACTCGGCTGCGACCGGTTCGATGGCCGCGGTGTCGCGTCCGACAAGCGCAAGTCGTGCGCCTTCCCGGGCGAAGGACAGGCTGATGGCCCGCCCCATTCCCTTGGCAGGTCCGGTGATGAGGACGACCTGTCCGCTCAGATTCAGATCCATTTTGATCGGCTTTCCGTTGATTGAACTGCGATTCAGAATCCGCGGATGCGCTCGGCTGCGGCGGGCATCAGAGAGCGGTTGAACACTTCGTCCACGGCGGGCGTTCGGGGCAGCTGATTGGCTTCTGCCACCAGCTTGATCGCACGTGCGAGGCGCTCGGGATCGACGTCGCCAAAGCCGATTCGGCTGACCTCGGGATGACTCATCTCCTGCTTGATCGTGGCAATCAGGCGTTCGCGCTCGACGTCTCGCTTGAGCAGCGGCTCCCGTTTCATGACCGCATCCATGCCCGCTTCGGGGTTGGCGATGACGTCCTTGATTGCGCGGTTGATCGCTCGCAGGAAGCCCTCCACCGCCTTGGGATTGTCTCGAGCGAGCACGCGCGAAACCATGATGGTGTTCGAGTAGAGATCCATACCATGATCGCCGTAGCGGATGAAGCGCAGATCCTTGGCCGGGTCGATGCCGACCAGTTTGGCGCTGAACCAGATCGTGTTGATGAAGCCAAAGACCGCATCCACCTGGCCGCGCATCAGCATCTGCTCGCGCAGGTTGGGGGCCATGTTTGAAATCTTGACCTTGGCGGGATCTATTTTCGCGGTCGCAGCGAAGGCCGGGAACAGTTTCAGCGCCCCGTCGTTGGCGGGCCCGCCGATCGTCCGGCCTTCGAAATCCTTGGGCGAGCGGATGGGGCTGTCAGCCTTGACCGCGACCGCAAAGGGGGGCGTGTTGTAGAGCTGAAAGACCGCAACGGGCGCTTCCTTGGGGCGGGTTGCGGTCATCGCGATGAGCGCGTTGATGTCGCCAAAGCCCGCGTTGTAGCTGCCCGAAGCGATTTTTGCGATCGGCGCCGAAGAGCCTTCGCCCTGGTCGATCTCGACGTCGAGCCCCTCGGCCTTGAAGTAGCCGCGATCCTGCGCGATGAAGAACCAGGCTTGTGGGCCCTGGTACTTCCAGTTCAACACCATCTTGATGCGGGTCTGAGCCTGAGCCTCGACCGATGCGCCCAAGAGAGCCGAGGCGATGGCAAGTCCGGCCACCAGGGCGGCGATGCGGCCCGGTCGACGGATGCTGCGTACTTCACTGGAAGAGTGTTTCATGTTGAACTCCTTGAGGTGTTGGAGGCGGGAGGGAAAGGGGGAGGGGGCCGGTCAGGACCCGTGGCAGCGCTCGATCCGATGGCTCGCTCCAGTGCTGCGCTCGTGCAGAGAAAGCCGTGGAGCAGGTCGACGATGTAGTGCACCGCGCGACTCACATAGCGCGGTGATGGGGTCGAGCATGCGTCCGAGACCAGCACGCAGTCATAACCGAGAAAGCCTGCATCCTGGAGCGTCGAGAACACGCAGCGGTCAGTGTTGACCCCGGAGAAGAAGAGCGTCTGGATGCCGAGCCCCCTGAGCATGCTGTCCAACTCGTTGTCCCAGAATCCTGACAACCGATGTTTGTTGACGCAGACATCGTTGTCGGCTTTAACGAGTTCATCGACAATCTGTGCGCCCCAGTCGCCTGCAACGAGCGAGCGGCCGCGGTCGATGGGAGACGTTTCGCCGTAGCCCACCGCCTGGGCGCTGCGTTTGCCGGTGTAGTGCACCATGGGGGGCAGATTCAGACGGTCGGAGCGGATGCCCCAGTTGAGCCAAAGCACCCTTCCGCCCGCTGCACGCCAAAGCGGCAGTAGTTGGGCGATCACTGGAATGGGCGCCCGCATGGGCGTGACGTCCATGCCTTTTTGGCCGAACCAGCCAAGCGGATGGCAAAAGTCGTTCTGCATGTCGATCACCACCAGCGCCGATCGCGTGAGATCAAATTCGATCTGCTTGCGCTTGCACCGCAATCGGGCAATGCGCGCTTGCGGTGCCGGGCGCACCAGATTGACGCGTCCGGACTGCACGCGCCAGCCTGTGTGTGGCGTAGGACCGACCTCAAACGGAGCGTCTTCGGGCTTCTTTGGGCTGTGGCGGGCTTTCATGCCGCAGTCGGTGCATGCGTCGTGCCAGAATGCGTTGCCAGGATATGCTTTTTAGATATTAAACTGTTGCGTTTTTAGCAGCAGTCTGCAATACCTTCTAGGATTACGGCGATGAACCATCTACGCTTTCTCCGCTATGTCGATGAAACCGCCCGCAGCGGCTCGATCCGTCTGGCTGCGCAGCGCTTGCATGTGGCGGCCTCCGCCGTCAATCGGCGCATTCTCGATATCGAGGCCGAGATGGGCACGCCGCTTTTCGAGCGGCTTCCGCGCGGCATGCGGCTGACGGCCGCAGGCGAATTGTTTGTGCATTACATCCGAAGCCGGCGTGCGGCGCTCGATCAGGTGATGTCCGAGATCGAGGACTTGAAGGGCTTGCGCAGGGGACGGGTGAGTATTGCGGCGAGCCAGGCACTCGCAAGGCGGTTTCTGCCTGAAGCGATTGCGGCTTTTCAGGCCAGCCATCCGCTGGTCGACTTCGATGTCAGGATCACCGATTACCGTCAAGCCAATGAGTCGCTGCGGCACTACGACTGTGATCTCAGCCTGGTCTTCAATCCCGAGGCGAGCAGCGATATCGAGACTCTTGCGAGCATCGAGCAACGTCTCGTTCTGGTGATGGCGAGCCGTCACCCGCTCGCCAAACGGACCGAACCCCTGGCCTTGCGCGACTGCGTCGATTATCCAATCGTGCTCGCGCAGCGCGAGCTCAGCGGGCGCCAACTGCTGGAAAGATTTCTCTCCCGTAGCTCAATCAAGTTACGTCCGATCGTCGAGAGCAACAGTTTCGAGTTTTTGCTGGGCTATCTGCTGCGCGGTGAAGCGCTCAGCTTTCAGATCGCGGTTGGGGTAGACGACCAGGACGGACGACTGACCGCTCGCGAACTCACCGATCGTGGTTTTCCAAAGGGATCCCTGGTGCTCGCCCATCTCAGGGGTCGGGCCCTCCCGGTTGCGGCGCAGCTGTTTGCCGATCTGCTGGTCGAGCGACTGTCGGTGCTATCTCGCAGGCGGCCGCGAATTGAGCGATGAACCGTCGTTCAGAGGGGCGCTAGGACCGGCACGCATGCCGTTTCGAAGTGGGTGCGGCAGTTGACCAGGCTCAGTTGCAGCAGCCGAGGAACGCGCCCGCGCGGTGAAAGGGTCCGAGATCTTCGCCCAGATCCGTAATGGTTTTGCGCCACTGCGGCCAATCGGCGTCGGCCGCGATGGCCGATCGCACCGCCTCGCGCAGCGCTTGGTGGATCTGGGGCTCGTCGACTCCGCAGACCCGACCGTTCGCGACCACGATCTTTCCCTGTGCGATGACGTCTCGAATCTGTGCGGCCTGACCGCGCGCGAACAGTGCGCCGGTGGGGTCGCTGTCGTCGGCCAGCAATTGATCGTCGAGCGCAGGGCGCTCGAGCACCAGGCAGTCGGCCGCGTGCCCCTCCTCGAGTCGGCCGCCCGGGATCTCGCGATCGCGAGCCGCCCCCAGAACCGCGCGGCGCCCGTGGGAGGCCGCCATGTCCCAGAGGGACCCATCGTCAAAGACCTGCTCGTATCCCCAGCCGCGGTGAAGCGCACCCGCGAGTCGCATTTCGCGCAGGATGTCGTCATCCTCATCGAAGGCCATGCCGTCGAGTCCGAGCGCCACCCTGCACCCAGCTTCGATCATGGCGGAAACGGGTGCAATGCCGGACTTGAGCGACAGATTTGAACTGGTGTTCACCGCGATCGTGACATCCCGTGCCGCAAGCAGCGCCAATTCCTCGGGGCGCGCCCAGGTGCAGTGCGCCAGCGTCAGTCTGGCAGACAGGAGTCCGATTTGATCGAGGTGCCTGACGATGCCGTCAGGGTAGGCCTGGTCGGCCCATTCTCGCTGATAGCGGGTTTCGAGCAGGTGCATGTGGATCGGGCGACCCGTGTCTGCGCTCGCCCCTGCAATCGCTTGGAGCAGTTCGTCCGAGCACCATTGAACGCCGGTCGGCCCGTACTGAAAGCTCGCTGCAGCCGAGAGGCCGGCGGTGTCGAGGGATGAGGCAATCGCATTCGCGCGTGCGAGTTGCTCGCTCGCCGGCGGCATCGGAGCGGCCAGACGTCGCTCGACCTCGGCCCGGATGGCGGGCCGAAGGGCAGACAGAACCCTTCCCGAGTCGCAGTAGGCGAGCGGCTGTCGGTCACGCAGGCTGGGTGCAAACGCGATCCGAAGGCCGGTATCGCGTGCGGCGCGCGCAACCGCGAGCGCCTCGAATACCGGGTCGACCACGCCTTGCCACCGCGTGTAATGGACCATGGCGCACGTGACGCCCGCGCGCAGCGAGCGGGAAAATGATGCGGTCGCCACCAGATAAGGGTCGACACCCGGGACCAGGCTCAAGGTGGGCAGCCAGCTCTCGAGCGGCGAGCGCGGCAGCCCAAGCGCGCTCTGCCGCCACCCCCGCGCGTGGTCATGCGCATTGGCCAGAGCGGGCACGATGATGCGCTGCTCGGGCGCTCCGCTGAGCGGCATCATGGTCGGCTCAACCAGGCTCTGAGACGTGGTCGTCGATCCCGCCCGATCGTTGACCGACACAATCAGACCGTCTCGGATCAGAAGCCGCGCTGAACCCTGGGCGGCCAAACGGCCCGGGTGCGGGAGCACCCAGGCCGCGTCGAGCGCAAATGTACTCATGTGTGTTCAGGCCCGAGCCAAACCGCGTTCGGCGAGCGGCGGCAGGAAGCTGCGATCGAACACCTCAGCCGGGCCGGGCAGACGCGGCAGCGTGAAAGCTTTTGACAGCTGGCCGGTTGCCTTGGTCAGGCGTTCATCGCTGAGGTCGCCCAGCCCGAGCCGGCGGCTTTCCGCCGTAGTCATGATGTTTTGCAGCGTGTAGGCGAGGCGCCGGCGCTCGATCTCCCGGTTGATGAGCGGCTCGACCCGTGCGATGGCTGCGATCGCGGCGTCGGGCTCGGCGATCGCGTCCCGGACGCCCCGATTGATCGCACGAACCAGGCCGGCCACGGCTTCCGGGCGGTCTTTCCGCAGCGCAGCCGACACCAGGACTCCGTTGCTGTAGAGGTCGATCCCGTGGTCGGCGTAATGGAACCAGCGGATGTCGCGCTCGGGGTCGAGTTTCTGCGCGACCAGATTCATGTAGCTGGTGACCGAGAAGACCGCTGACGCGTCGACCTGGCCCTGCAGCAGCATCTGCTCCTGCAGGTTGGGGGCCATGTTGATCCATTTGACCGATTTGGGGTCGATGCCGGCCATTTCGGCCAGCACCGGAAACATCCGCATCGCGGCCCCGCCCGCAGGCGAGCCGAGCGTCTTGCCGGCAAGATCCTTGATCGAGCGAATCGGGCTCGAGCTTCGGGTCATGAGCGCAAAAGGCGTACGGTTGTAGAGCATGTAGACCATGACGGGCGCGGCGCCCGGCTTGGCCGCGGCATTCTGGATGACGGCGTTCATGTCGCCAAAGCCCGCCTGATAGGCGCCGGCCATCACCGATGTGACCGAGGCAGCCGAACCATTGCCCTGATCGATCACCAGATCGATCTTTTCCTGCTTGAAGTAGCCGCGCTCCTGGGAGAGGTAGTACCAGGCGTGCACGCCCTGCAGTTTCCAGTCGAGTACGAACTTGATCGATGTCGTTGACTGTGCGTGCGCGCTCCGAATCAGTGCGGGCGCGCCCGCAAGCAGTGCGCCTGCACTGGCTGTCACGCCAGCGCGCAGCAGCGCCCGGCGCGTTTGAGTGGAGGCGGAGGAAAGGGCGCCAGCGAGCGATTTGTCCATCGAGGGGCTCCGGGTCGGACGTTGATCATGCCCCGGTCGTTGGATACTGGTTGACCGGAGGTTCTGCAGCGGAATGAGCAGAACCCGTGCCAGTTGCTGTAAACAATTAACGCTTTTTCGTTGACACACCATTGCCGGTTTGGCATCGGACGGTGCGATCAAGCGCTTGCTGCGGGAAAGCCCGGCGTCCGACGCAGTCGAACTGAAGCGGGCCGGGTGACCTGAACCCCGGTTCAGGGCGTTGCCCCGG
>Ga0164292_10002280_pt1 | contig 15625 bp, 15 predicted proteins | sample GEODES117metaG_FD_111486 | JGI IMG/M metagenome (GOLD analysis project Ga0164292, IMG submission 111486) | Eutrophic lake water microbial communities from Lake Mendota, Wisconsin, USA - GEODES117 metaG | ecosystem: Environmental > Aquatic > Freshwater > Lake | place: USA: Lake Mendota... | reverse complement strand
GCACGATCTTCCTTGTTGTGCAGATGTGCATAACGCGTATCCAGCATCGACTCAAGCATTGGCCATGCCATGACAGGAAAGCCTGGCACAAAGGTGTGGTCGTGAATAAAAAAACCGGGAATTCGATTGAAGGGATTCGGCACTGCCTCACAACCTTGCGGGAAAAATCCCATCTGCAGACGTTGTTGGTTTTCAGGTGCATTCATATCAGCTGACCCCTGCCCTTTCGCTGCGTTCTCAGCACAACGAATCGTGATCTGTTCTTTCGCAAAATCGTTAAGCTCGAGTGGCACACCCAAGGCGGCTGCAGCAGCTTGCCGCGTATGATCATCCGGCGTGGCCCCAATACCACCGCAGCTCAACACAATATCTCCGGAGGCAAAGCTGCGTTTGTAAGCCGCTGTCAGAGCCGCACGATCGTCGGACAAAATTTCAACCCAAGACAGCTGTAATCCTCGAGCCCCCAGCAATTCCACAACTTTTGGAAAATGCTTATCTTGTCTGCGCCCCGAGAGAATTTCGTCGCCAACAACGATAAGACCGAAGCGAGATTTTTGTGTAGAGGCAGGCATAAGCGTTCCAAAAAAGTATCAATCAGGTACAGCCGACATTTCAGCACAAATGTTGCCCGTCATGTCACGCGGGCCTCAGCAAACTAGGCAAATGAAGGGTTCTCTTGGCGCAAGCGGCGTAGGGCGGCCAGGCCAAAATGTGTGTAGATCAAGCCCGAAAATACGGGTAAAAATACCCACGCAGGGGGTAAGAGATTTAACAGCGCGCAAACTAAGCCAATAACCCAGAATCCTGTGCTGTGGCGAGCAATCAGCTCCGTACGTTCGGCGGCGCTGGCATGATCGACGATCGCATCGAGTCGCATCATGCGCGAAAACGCAAACGTCCACCACAACAACGAAACCAATAAACCCAGAGGCGGAAACAGCCAAAACGGCAAGGTCAAGAGCCAACCCACCATAAACAGCACACTGACCCATAGCGCGTTCCACAGGCTCACGATAAAGGCATGCTGACCCGTCACCTGGAGATCACTGTAATGATGGCGAGACACGTGTCGCACCACAATCGGCATCACAAAGACGGCGGCGACAGCCAAACCGAGAATTCCTGTTAACGGTAACAAGATCGCAGCAACCAGCAAAGGCAACAACCACGCTTTGATTGCCGCGAGCGAGAACAGTCCCATGGACTGCAACCATTGCGCCGCAACCAGTAAGGGCGTGGTTGCACTCAGTTGTTGATCAAGCCAGTCGGTCAAGGGACCCAGGGCCAAAAACAACACTAACAAGGCCCCCACCATCATCAACATGAATGGCAACAGTAACGCGAGCAACATCTTTGGATGGAACTGGGATAGTAGGGCGCGGCCAAAGGCGTCTCCGACACCAGTCAGTCCCGCAGAGCGGGGGCTATTCGGAAAAGCTCGGTCAGGAATCGGCTTGGGGGGTTGCATCATAAACTTGTCGCGTGGAGTAAATTAAACCGAGCTATCATAGACAAACAAATACCTCAGTGCATCGATGACATTACATCTACCTGGCACCACAGCACTCCTTGAGCAGCTCAAACAGCCCTCTCAACGACTCGCCCTGTGTTTTTGCGCGGCGTGGTGCGATGCGTGCAAAGCCTACAAACCAAAGCTCGAAGCGCTCGCGTCAGAACATCCGGACATCTGCTTCGTCTGGATCGATATCGAAGATCATCCAGACTTATTGGGCGATGAAGATGTTGAGAACTTTCCCACCATTGGCATTGTGGATGGAGGAAGCGTACGTTTCATGGGCACGATCTTGCCACATATCGAACACCTCGAACGATTACTCGACGCGATGCGTGCACCTGGCAAAGCCCAGCCCTCTGGGCTACCCAACGATTTGTTAAGTCTTTTGACGCGTACCTAAACCACACAAACTGATCAAGCGTCTGACCTAGGTTTTTTTGCTTGCCGCGCCAAGCAACAGTCCGACAGGACGCTTTCCAAGTAATGTTGGTTTTTTTGCACTTGAAGCCGGCGCCTGTGCAGCCGCAGCGACAGCCGCAGCCGACGGCTCATAAGGCTTTAAAAAAAACTCATCGATCGGCTTGACTGGTGCACTGTAGCGACTTGGGCGAGCGCCTCTCTCGTTACCGGAGCCTCGGGCTTCGGTACGCGGCCCACGCTCCGAACGCTCTGTGCGCTCAGAGGCTCGCGCAATTAACTCGCCTGGAAGTTGTAAGGTGCCACGTGTAACAGGCGCCTTAATGAGTTTTTCAATATCAAACAGATACTTTTCTTCGGCAGGTGAAAACAAGGAGATCGCTTCGCCCTTAGCACCCGCACGCCCCGTTCGGCCAATACGATGGACATAGTCTTCCGCGCTGTGCGGCAAGTCGTAATTGATCACACAGGGCACACCGGCCACGTCCAGACCGCGCGCAGCCACATCGGTTGCCACCAATACTTCAAGCTCGCCGGCTTTAAAGGCTTCAAGCGCTTTCATGCGGTCAGCCTGTGATTTGTCGCCGTGAATAGATTCGGCGCGCACGCCATCCAATTCAAGCTGACGTGCCAGACGCCCTGTCCCGATTTTGGTGTTGGAAAACACAATCACTTGTTTTAATCCGCGAGACTTAACGAGATGCACCACCGCCGCACGTTTCGCATCGCCCGACATCGCATAGGCAATTTGCGTCACTGTGTCGGCTGTCGCATTTCGCTTAGCAACCTCAAGCTCTACTGGGCTATTGAGATAGGTGCGAGCAAGCTTACGAATTTCGTTACTAAATGTCGCCGAAAATAATAATGTTTGTCGCTGCGCCGGCAAGAGGCGAATAATTCGTTCGAGGTCGGGTAAGAAGCCCATGTCCAACATACGGTCGGCTTCATCCAAGACCAAGATACCAACCTGCCCAAGGTTCACGTTGCGCTGCTCGACGTGATCAAGCAGGCGCCCAGGCGTTGCAATCAACACTTCACAACCATTGCGTAGCGCCTCTTTTTGCGGGCCGATGTCGACACCGCCGAATACAACCGTCGAGCGCAACGTCGTCTGTTTGCCGTAACGCTTAACGCTTTCAGCAACCTGATCAGCAAGTTCACGCGTCGGTGTCAAAATCAATGCACGCACGGGGTGTCGCGCTGGCGATGCGCTCGAGTTGGCGTGTTGCATCAGTCTGTGCAAAATGGGTAACGTGAACGCAGCTGTCTTGCCCGTTCCAGTCTGGGCGGCGCCCATCACGTCGTTGCCCGCCATCACAGAAGGCAAGGCTTGCGCCTGGATGGGCGTTGGCGTGGTGTATCCGGTATCTGATACCGCCTGCAACAAGGCAGGATGCAGTCCGATTTCGGCAAAAGTGAGGGTAGCCGGCTCAGGCTGTAATACGGTTTGAGTGTTTGAAGTCATTGAATTATTTAAGAAATCACCCACCAGTGTACCGCAGCTAACCCACTAAACCGAAGGTTTTAGGCAAGGAATAGCCAACGTGCGGTCCAAAGGACCGCCATTCCAGACACAATCAAGACAAAACTGTTCCGCGTCCAGCAAAATAGAGCCGTGGCGATTACGGCGGCAAACAGCCTCAAATCCACTTGCGGTCCGAGCTCTGGGTGCCAGGGCAGCAGCTCCGGCACAATGATTCCGGTCAACGCTGCCAGGGGCGCATACCTTAGCGCGCGTTGCAAGCGATCGGGCAGAGGCAAAAGATGGCCAAACAGCACATACCCTGTTCGGCAAATCAAACTCGTGGAAGCGAGCAAGACAATGGCTGAGTAGACATACCAGGACTGCTCAATCACGATCCTGACCCCGTCGTTGTTATGTTTCGATGAAGCTGAGACTCTGCCCACATTCCCGCAGCAATACCGACCACCGTCGACGCCACCAACCCCATACGCAAGGGCCAGGGCTGGGTCAGCCAAGCTGTGGCGCCGGCGGCCAACACCGAGAGCATTGCAGGTCGCGTTTTGATGAGTGGCAACATTAACGCCATCAATGCCAACACTGCTGCGAACTCCAGCGACCACGACGCTGGAACTGATGCACTCAAGGTAATTCCGATCAGCGAGGTTAGCTGCCACATGGCCCAGCAGGGAATGGTGGCACCAATAAAAAACCACAATTGCTCTGTATTGCCCTTCTGGGGGGCAGCACCAAACCGCCCAATGAACGTCACAAAAACAATATCGACATTCATGAACCCTAGCAGCAAACGCTTAGGCCAGGGCATGTGTTTGAAATACGGGTGCATCGCTGCACCAAAAATGAGAAACCGCAAGTTCACGATGATGCCCGCACCGAAAATCAGCCAAAGCGGTGCGCCGACTACTAATAACGGTATCGCCGTAAGCTGAGCCGAGCCCGCATAAACCAGGAGTGACATGACAGCCGCCGCCGGTGCGGAAAGCCCCGACTTCACCATGGCGACACCCGTGACGATGCCCCAAATTGCCAGCGCAATAAGCCCCGGCGCAATTGCGCGCGCACCCTCAAAAAACGCACGGCGTCTAAGCGTGCGTAGAGCGATCGAATTCAATGGGTCAGCAGCCACGTATCAGTTCAACGACAAACGACAATGCGAAAATTTGAGGGGTTTTATCTTTCGATTGCGCTATTGTAGACCGTGCAGTTGTTACAATCATTGCAACACGTTATTTTCACGAGACGCGCAATGACACAAGCATCTAGCTCCACTGAAAACCAACAAGCGATCATGCTGACGGGTGACGACTTACCCCTGCATTGCCCCGGCCCGAAAGCTCCGCTCTGGAGCATGCATCCACGCGTTTTTCTTGATGTCACCAAAACAGGCATGGCCAAATGCCCCTATTGCAGCACCGAGTACCGTCTGGTGCCTGGTGCGGTTGTGCACGCGCACTAGGCTGCCCACCTTGCCTGTCATCTTTGCCACCCCAGAAGAAGCCGAACTCGCCTTCTACGATGCCCTTGAGCGTGCAGACTTACCTCGCCTAATGCAGGTCTGGGCTGAGGATGAAGAGGTGATCTGTGTACACCCGGGTGGCTTACGTGTCGTTGGGCTACATGCTGTAAAAGAATCCTGGCAAGAAATTTTGGCCAACGGGGGATTACGCATTCGCCCGTCTATGACCGTGTCGTCGCACAGCATGATGGGCGCTGTGCATTCTCTGATCGAGCAAATCTCGGTCAAGAGTGCAGATGGCACAGAAGTTGCACATTGCTATGCAACCAACGTCTATCACAAGGGTCCAACTGGATGGAGACTGGTCATGCATCACGCCTCGGCTGCACCCGTGGAGGCAGGCATGCTCGATCTTCATGACAAACCAGGGCTTCTGCATTAAGCACCCTCTCGTGAGCGCCCATCTCGATCTCTCACCTTGTCCGACTCCCGCTTGGCTACCCGACAGGCAGTCACAAACACTCTTCGGTGCTTTGCTTGCACCTACAAACCGGATCCGTTTTTTTCGTGAGCGCGTCGAAACACCAGACGGCGATTTCATCGACTTTGATTGGAACTCGCCACTCCTTCCTCGCGCCCCCAAACAGGCGCGTGATGCGACGCTGATTCAAACTGCAGCAACAGACTGGCTTGAGGACTCTGGCCGTCAAGCGCTTGGCCTGGCTCAGGCCAGTCCCGCTCTCGTTTTACTGCATGGCCTCGAGGGAAGTAGCAAAAGTCGCTACGCACAATCCATCGCGCAATACTTTCGGCAGGCGGGCTGGACGGTCGTCGTCGCGCACTTCCGAGGCTGTTCGGGTTTTGCAAACCGTTTAGCACGCGCGTATCACTCGGGAGACTCGGCCGAGATTCGTTTCATCCTTCAGACGGTACGCGCAAGACTTCCCGCAGGGCACTGGCACGCAGTCGGAATATCCCTCGGGGGCAACGCGCTGCTTAAATACTTAGGCGAGTCACCCGCTGAGGTGGCCTGGCTCAAAGCAGCTGCTGCGATCTCGGCACCCTTGGATCTTGTCGCCGCTGGAAACCACTTGTCGGATGATCGCTTCAACCGAGAGATTTATTCACGGCACTTCCTGCGTACCCTTAGGCCAAAAGTGCTCAAAAAAGCGCAAAGATTTCCTGGTGTGATCGACACCCTACGCATTCACCAAGCGCGCACGCTACGAGACTTTGATAATGCCTACACGGCACCGATGCATGGCTTTGCAGATGCCCTTGATTACTGGACACAGTCTTCAAGCATGCGTTGGCTTACTCACATTCGCATTCCCACACTTGTGCTCAACGCGCGCAACGATCCTTTTTTACCGCAGGCTGCCTTGCCAGGCCCACAACTCGGCAGCGCACAGATAGAGTTTCACCAGCCCGCACAAGGCGGACATGTTGGTTTCGTCACAGGAGGTTGGCCGGGGCATCTTGGTTGGCTACCAAGACGTATCGAAAGATTTTTCACCGCTCGCTAAGCCCTTTAGGCGTTATTTAAACCGCTCTAGCAAACGTCGGTCGTCTGATATTTTTGTCGTCAGCGTACGGATCTGGCCATCGATTTGCGACTGCACATAGAAATCTTGCGACTGCGCACGTGCTTGCTGCAACTGCGTCACTGCGGCTGGTAAGGCGCCCACCCTTTCATAATATGCCGCCATCGACTGCTTAGCCGCAATCGATTCACCAAGTCTGTCCTGCGAGACGGCGAGCATCTTATAAAAATCTGGCTCTTCGTTTGGCCAGCGTTTAATTTGAGCCTGTAAAAAAGTGACGGCTTCTCTATCCTTGTTCGTGCCTTGCAAAGTTTGTGACACGCGCAGCGCGAAAGAACGTCGACTCGGCCAGCGCTTATTACCCGCCTGAGCCGCCGTCAACGCAGCCGCGTATTGCCGGTTGGCAATATCAATGTCAATTTTCTGCAAGTCCAAATAGGGTGATGGGATCTTGAACGACTGCGCCTGCTGTAGCGCGGCGGCGGCCGCGGCCGGATCCTGACGAGCGAGCGCTGCGAGCGAGACCCCATACCAAGCGGCGACGCGACGCGACGTGCTCTCGCCGGCTCCGGCTTGACCGCCAGGCGCCCGAGCTTCCTCTTCCAGCTGATCGAGCGCCTGACGCAAAGCGCGTGGATCAAGCGCCTGCAAAACCCTCGCCTTCGCACGTACGAACCAAAACTCCTCCGACGCTTGGAATTTACCTGAGGGATATTGCCGAATGCGGTTTTGCATATCCGTCATCCGCTGAATACTCAAAGGATGGGTCGTTGCATACACACCACCACCGCGCCCTTCATTGAGCGATGATGCATTCATCAGCCTGCCAAACATTAGCGCCATACCGTTGGGGTCATAACCAGCCTTACGCAACATTTCCACCCCCGTGCGATCAGCTTCCTGTTCCGCATCGCGAGAGAACCCAAGCTGACGATCAATCATGGCGGCCTGCCCAAACGCGGCGATACCCATCGCAGCCTGCCCTCCGCCTGGGAGCATCGCCGCCAGTATCGCCGCAACCAAGGTCGCCAACGCAAGGTGACCACCCTGGGTTTGCTGAGTCAAACCCCGCGCAATATGTCGTTGGGTGACGTGCGCGATTTCGTGGGCCACCACCCCAGCAAGCTCGGACTCTGCTCCCGCCAATACGATCAAGCCAGTCTGCACGCCGATAAACCCCCCGGGCATCGCAAACGCGTTGACGACTGGATTTCGCACGCCGAACACATCTACCTGGGGAGCACCTCCCGGGGCGAAAGCGGCAATTTTGCGTCCCATTTCGTTCAAATACTGGCTTAAATCCGCGTCGTTGATGTATTCCGGATCCCGTCGCCCCTGCACCATGATGGCTTCACCTAAGCGGCGCTCCACAGAAGGGGACAACTCAGCCGCAGCTGGCGAGCCCAGAGTTGGCACAGCCGCGGGCTGTGCCGGGGACACCGCTGGAAAGCACAAAAGTGCAGAAACCGTCCAAATCACGCACTTAGACGGTAGTGTTTGATGAGTTTTTGAATGTTTTAGAGCCATAAGCTTATGATAGCGGCTGTCGAGATATGTTCCGCCCTTTGGGCGAATTTTTGCAAGGAATCAAAAAATGCGCCCTGTACGCAAAGCGGTTTTTCCAGTTGCTGGACTTGGAACCCGTTTTTTACCGGCTACCAAGGCAATGCCTAAAGAGATGCTACCAGTCGTAGACAAGCCCTTGATCCAGTACGCGGTCGAAGAAGCTGTTGCGGCCGGCATTACAGATTTGATCTTTGTGACCGGGCGAAATAAGCGTGCGATCGAGGACCATTTCGACTCGGCTCCAGAAATGGAACATGAATTGGCGCGCAAGGGCAAGGCTGAACTCCTTGCGATTGTTCAGGAAATCTTGCCTTCGAATGTCAGTTGTATCTATATCCGACAATCCGCCCCACTTGGACTTGGTCACGCGGTCCTAACCGCCGCCCCAATCGTGGGCGACGAGCCTTTCGCTGTTCTTCTGGCGGACGATTTGCTCGATGCTGAGCGTCCGGTGATGGGGCAGCTTATTGATGCAGCCCTCACCTACCAGGGCAGTATTCTGGGCGTGCAAGAGGTTCCCTTAAGCGATACCGACAAGTATGGCATTGTGGCAACAGAACCAGCCGGTCCTCGCACAGAGCGTGTCAGACACATCGTTGAAAAGCCAAAGTCAGATGTTGCCCCCTCCACCCTGGCTGTGGTCGGTCGCTATGTTTTGGACGCCAGAATTTTTGCGCATCTGCGTCAAACACAAGCGGGTGCGGGCGGTGAGATCCAGCTCACTGACGGAATCGCCTCCCTACTCAAAGAGCAACCGGTCTTCGCCCATCGCTATGAAGGGATCCGCTACGACTGCGGCAACAAAGAGGGTATGTTCAGAGCCACTGTGGCGCTCGGTCGTAAGTACCACGGCCTCATCCCCTGATTTGCTCAAGGGGCCGCGGTTTGGCCCCTCCCCAGCGGCCATTTGCAGACAACCGCATGAGTGTGCGCAAGGCCACCAAGAGACCGATTACCTCGGTCATCGCCGCAGGTATCCACATGGTCAGGCCGCCGATCATCTGATCGGTTTGGGCGCTCATTGCAATAGCCCGGCCGCACAAGTCAAACAACGGGTATAAATCTCGTTCTGTGAAGGCAATTACGGCGCCCGCGACCATCTGTGGCGCCATCGTCAGAATCGGAGAAATCACGCGGCCGCCAGGCGTCATTGCCGCAGGCGGATTCGGTCGGCGATCTAGAATTAAATTCCAGTACATGAAACCAGTAATGACAACGGACCAGTTCATGAGACGGTACAGTCGCCAGTCCAACATGGAATAAAACTGTACCGAAGGGATCAGCCAGATCACAACCAAAAATACGAACAAGGCCGGAACAAAAATGGGATTGGTCAGGACTGACACGACCCCCCGACCCCAAATTGTTTGATTGAACCGGAAGAGCGCACGACGCAACGTCTGTGGCAGCCCAGCGCGCATGACTGAACCGGGGTACGCTGCCATCACGATAAGAGGTCCAAGATGGTGCAGCACCAGATGTTGAATTCGGTGCATAAAAAACATACGCTCGGCGTAGTAATCGAGCATCGTATGCATCGATAGGTACAGCATGACCCAGCCAACCCAAAAGAATACTTGGCGTGCGCGCGATACACGACGCACGCGCACGCCCCGTACAAATAGCCACGCGCTAAGTGCGAAGCACAACATCAAGACGGGCGACGACTCCCAGGGTCTAAGCCAACTCAGCCAATCCATCACACAACCTTTTAAATGATCGGAGATCAGCACACAATCTACGCTTCGAATTGTAGTATGTTGAGGTCAATCCATCTAACCGAATGCCTTATGACCCTCGAGCACAACTCATCTAGCCCCTTTACTCGCCGCCGCCAGCAGATTCTAAGTTGGATGCGCAGCATGGGCGGCGGAATCGCCGTCTTGCCCACGGGTCCGGAAATTGCACGCAACCGAGATACTCATTACGCGTTTCGACACGACAGTGATTTTTTCTACCTCTCTGGCTTCACCGAGGCAAACGCTTGGTTGGTGTTGATCGCAGGTGAAACCGACAGCAGTATTTTGTTTTGCGAGCCAAAGGACCCGCTGATGGAGACGTGGACTGGCAAACGGTGGGGCCCCGATGCCGCTGCGGAGCACTTTGGTTTTGATCGAGCCTTCTCCATCTCCGATCTCGACACTCAAATCCCTTTGTTGATGGCAGGTTTAAAAAACTTGTTTACCAACACCGGGCGCAGTCGGTCGCCAAACTATCTAACCCAATTGCATACCTGGCTCGAGAAAGCGCAGACAACGTTACGCGGCACGCGCGCTGCGCCTACGCAGTGGCTCGATATTGGCGAACCGCTGAGCGAGATGCGCCTCATTAAGGACGCCAGCGAACTTGATACGATGCAACGCGCAGCCACGATCTCGGCACTTGGACATACCCGCGCCATTCAAGCTGCACAGCCGGGCATGCACGAGTACGAGCTCGAAGCCGAACTTTTATATGTGTTTCGCAAGCACGGCGCCCAATCAGTTGCCTACGACAGCATCGTTGCCGCCGGCGCCAACGCGTGTACCTTGCACTACCGCGCGGGCAACACAGTCATGCGCGACGGCGATCTTGTTCTTATCGACGCAGGTTGCGAACTTGACGGCTACGCCTCAGACATCACACGCACCTTTCCCGCTAATGGCCATTTTTCAGCGACCCAAGGGGCACTCTATGAAATCGTTCTTGCGGCGCAGCACGCAGCCGCAGCCCGTGTATCGCCTGCGCACCACTGGAATGCCGCGCATGAGGCTGCGGTGCGCGTCTTAACGCAAGGACTCCTCGATGAAAAGCTATTAACTGGAACGCTTGAACAAAACATTGAAACCGAAAGCTTTAAACGCTTCTACATGCATCGAACAGGGCATTGGTTGGGCATGGATGTGCACGATGTCGGCGATTATCGTACCCCTCCGGCCGGTGCAGGCGAACGCGGTTGGCGCACGTTAATGCCAGGTATGGTGCTGACGATCGAACCTGGTCTCTACGTGACCCCATCGCCAGACATACCAGAGATATTTTGGAATATTGGCATTCGAATTGAAGACGACGCAGTCGTGACGCAACATGGCTGTGAATTACTGACTAGGGGTGTACCCGTAGAGATTAGGGACATCGAGGACTTGATGCAGCAGAGAGATTGACGTAAAACAAAGATCTGGAATCCTTGGAACAGAGACCTACCATGTTCGATCCCGTTCAATTTGAAACGTTAGGCGGCATTTGTATTGTCACTGACAGCAAGTCGCACGCAGAAGAAATTAGTCGCGACCTAGGTAAGTGGTGTTCAGACCTGAATATTCGTCAATATCTGGATTCGACGATCTCCCCGCATCAGAATCTTTGGGTTGCGCGAATGTATGCGAGCGCCTTACTCAAAGAGAGTGCGCCTAATGCGGACGTTCGCCTCCTTGCGGACAGCTTTGGGTTTTCGACCGAAAGCTCTGACGACGAACTGTTCAAAGAAATCGTATTCTCCAAGGCGCTCAGTCCAGTTGCCTCGAGTTTTCCAAGTATTGAGGAATTTTTCGCAGCCCTGCGAGTGCGCAAAAACATTGCACTCATCGCACGACGCACCGAGTTGTGGTTCAGCATTGACGAAGATACGCGGCCCTCTACGCATTGGCGACAACTCAGTGGAGACGGTTTTGCATTGATCGCCGGTCAGCCGCTTAGCCAAGCGCTGGAGCTCGCACTTTGCCCCGATGCCTCTGGGCAAAGTTACGGCTTCGCCTGCCGGCAAGCTTCTGAGTACCTCATGCTCGCGGGCTTAGCGCAAGAGCTCGAGACGACCAACCCACAACTTCTAGAAACAATCGAGCGCCGCTGGAGTGAACAACCACTCCGAGGCGAAACCTTCATTAACGCATTTTTAACTGAACGTGGCTCTCGCGAACATCCATTTCCAAAACATCATTACGTTCCCGGCAGCCGAGTTTGGTTCAAAAATCCGGATGAGAACTCCACAGATGTAGATGGATTCGAAGGCTCTTGGGTGGTCTATATGGGCGCCGGAAAGTTTGTGAATCTGTGGGACAAGAAAAGTCCCTACGACATTGAGACAAAATGTTTTGAGGTGTACCACTGGCGCCACTGCGTCGAGCGCACAGACGCTGGCATTTTGCGCATGAATGAAGATCGTGTCAAAGACCTGATGGCAGCATCAATGGCTGATCCTGCAGCGAAACATGAGATCTTGCATCAAATGATGGACTATCGTGCGCCTGTGCGCGTCTACGGCGAAGGTGGCTGTATCGATCTCACCCGTGAACAGGCCCGCTGGGTCTGCCCTCAAACAACCAACATCAGTATTTAGCCTTTTAGATCTAGGCCATCTAACCACCCAAGCGCGGTCCAAACATAAATCACAATCATCGCAATCCCGAACATGAAGGCGACGGTGCCGATCAACAGCGTGAAACTCGCCACCAGCACCGGACCCCACCCACTCGGCTTGTCTCGCACAAGGCCTGGGTTATACAAAGCGTCGAAGCGCTCATCACGCATCAGGCACAAGACGATGGCCTCGATGAACCCATCTAACGTTGGGATAAATAATAAAAAAAACGCTGGGTTTTCCCACCAAGTCTCGGCAAAACTACAAGCAACCATCAGAGACACGGAAATTAGGGAAACAAGCCAAGCGTAGGGGCGCTTCAAATACCACCAATGTGCGCCTACACAGCCCAAGATTGCGGCTAGAAGCCCAACCGTAACCTTGTTTCGAAATGCAGGCGCTGCTTGCTGAATGGACATAGGACCTGAAAAAATGAAAATCACTTCCGCGGAATCCGAAGAATAGCCTATCAGCATCTAAGGGTTCAACTAAAGACCTTAGTCTGCGCCCACGATAGAATGCGGTATGCCCTCCCATGACTCAACGTGCGAATTCGATGTTGCCATCTTAGGCGGCGGCCCGGTCGGGTCCGTCTTGGCTTTGCTGCTCGCCAAATTGAGCCCCACGCCAGAGCGCATCGTTTTATTGCAGTCCGATTCAGCCTCTCGTTATGGCTACGCGCCAGAAACTGACCCGAGAGTCCTAGCGGTCAATCACGGCAGTCGCGTTCTGCTCGAATCGTTGAATGCGTGGCCAGAACGGTGCGCAGACATTCGAACCATTCACGTCTCACAACGTGGTCGGCTCGGAAGCACGCTCATCAAACAGACAGACTTTGACGTACCGCAGCTAGGTTGCGTGGTGCGATACGGCGCGCTTATCCAACAGCTTACCCATGCGATTAAGGCAAGCGGCGTCTCCGTTCGCCACGCCGCTGCAGCGGAAATCGTTTGTCAACACGCCACCAGCGTAGAGCTCTCGCAGGGACAAGGCACTCTGCATGCGGCAATCGCTGTGCAGGCAGACGGAGGGAGTCCTACCGAAATTCGTCGTACCTATAAACAAATGGCCTTACTCACCAAAGTGCGGGCCAGCATTCCGCGTGCGGGTTGGGCGTTCGAACGGTTTACCCGTGAAGGTCCGTTAGCCGTTTTGCCGCACCCAGAGGCAGCCGATCAACAGTCCGTCGTCTGGTGCTGTACACCCGAACGCGCCGAACAGCTTCACAAGCTCAATCCTAAAGCTTTTTCGCTGGCGCTGACACAAGCGTTCGGCACACGACTGGGCTCGCTCGAGGTCCAGGATAAGGTGTCGATGTTTCCGCTGGCGTTGAGTGTGCGCGCCACCCCCGTTGATGGCCGCATCGTCTCCATTGGTAACGCGGCACAAACGCTTCATCCTGTCGCTGGTCAAGGGCTCAATCTAGGGTTGCGAGACGCAGCAAGCCTGGCAATTGCCTTGCGTGACTGGATGGTGCTCTCGAACCAGCAACCTTCCGTCGCACTCAGGCAATTTTTACAAATGCGTCAACCTGATCGCCAGCTCACCACCAGACTGACAGATTTAATGTCGCGCGTATTCACCTCGGGTTGGCCCGTGGTCGAACACTCCGCCGGACTCGCCTTGCTGGCCATGGATATGCTTCCAGGGCTGCGCGCACCCTTGGCGAGACACCTGTTGCAGGGTTTAAGGCTTTAGTCTTAGGCGAACGCGGCACCAGCCCTCAACCGATTACAATTTGCGCATGCAGATCGGTGCGTGGTCCCTTCCCAATAACGTATTTGTTGCGCCTATGGCTGGCGTAACAGATCGCCCTTTTCGCCAACTTTGCAAAAAGCTTGGTGCTGGCTACGCCGTATCTGAAATGGCCGCAAGCAATCCTCAGTTATGGCAGACGGTGAAGTCCTCGCGCCGACTGAATCATGATGGCGAAATAGACCCAGTTGCCGTGCAGATCGCTGGGGCAGATCCTACGATGATGGCACAGGCTGCTGTCTTTAACATTGGCAAGGGCGCGCGCATTATTGATATCAACATGGGCTGCCCCGTTAAAAAAGTGTGTCACGTCGCCGCTGGTTCAGCACTGCTGCGCCACGAGGACTTGGTTGCACGCATTCTTGAGGCTGTGGTTCAAGCCTGTCTGCCGCACGGTGTGCCCGTTACACTTAAAACCCGCACTGGCTGGAGCCGCGAAGACCGCAATGCACTACGTATTGGTCAAATTGCCCAAAACGCAGGGATCGCCGCACTGACGCTGCATGGTCGTACGCGTGAAGACCTTTACTTAGGTGAAGCAGAGTACGACACCATCCGAGCGGTAAAGGCAAGCCTCACGATCCCTGTTGTCGCGAACGGCGACATCGATAGCCCTGAAAAAGCACGGGATGTTCTCGCCTATACGGGTGCTGACGCTGTGATGATTGGTCGCGCAGCGCAAGGACGGCCTTGGATTTTTCGTGAGATCGCGTACTTTTTGCGTACCGGACAACACCTGGCACCACCGAGCTGGGATGAAATGCGAGACTTACTACTGACGCACCTTGCGGATCATTACCATTTTTATGGCGAACGAACCGGCGTGCGCACCGCCCGAAAGCACATTGGGTGGTACGTTGAGGGTCTGCTTGGCGGTCGAACCTTTGCAGACCATATCAACCGCTTAGAAAGCACAGCCGAACAAGCTGCGGCAGTTGAGCGTTGGTTTACTACCCAAAGCACTGTTTTGCCACACACAGCCCCGTCAAACTGCGACAATGCCTCAGACAAAACGCTTCAACAACAGGCCGCCTAAGCGTTGGACAGTCCACATACCATGAAACAATACAATGCCCTGCAAAACTCGGTCCGCGACGCGCTAGAACGCTATCTAGCTGACCTCGGTGATACGCAACCAAGTGGTCTATACGACATGGTGATCCAATGCGTAGAGCGACCGATATTACAAATTGCGATGCAACACGCAGAGGATAACCAATCAAAAGCTGCTGACATGCTCGGTATGACGCGCAACACGCTTCGCAAGAAACTCCTTTCTCACAAACTACTTTCAGAAAAATAAGCTTGCAATGAAAATTAAAACAGCCTTGCTCTCCGTTTCGGACAAAGACGGTATCGTTGAATTCGCCCAAGCGCTCGCTGCTCGCGGCGTGCGACTTCTCTCCACGGGCGGTACCGCCAAACTCCTCGCACAGGCTGGCCTTAAAGTCACCGAAGTTGCCAAGCACACCGGATCGCCAGAAATCCTTGACGGTCGCGTTAAAACATTACACCCTAAGATTCATGGTGGCTTGCTCGCGCGTCGCGACAG
>Ga0164292_10002279_pt1 | contig 15627 bp, 14 predicted proteins | sample GEODES117metaG_FD_111486 | JGI IMG/M metagenome (GOLD analysis project Ga0164292, IMG submission 111486) | Eutrophic lake water microbial communities from Lake Mendota, Wisconsin, USA - GEODES117 metaG | ecosystem: Environmental > Aquatic > Freshwater > Lake | place: USA: Lake Mendota... | reverse complement strand
TGCCATCGTGACTGAAAATGCCGAATCACTGGCTGGTTTGAATGAGTATCGCGGTGCGACGCCTAGGTTGGCTGGCATGATGTGGGGAGCAGAAGACTTGTCCGGCGACATTGGTGCGCTAACAAACAAGGAAGAGGACGGTTCCGGGGAATGGACTTCGCCCTTTAATTTGGTGCGCTCGCTCTGTTTGTTTGCGGCAACGGCAGCGGGTGTCCCTGCAATCGACACGGTCCCTACCGTCATTAATGATGCGCAAGCGCTCACACGCGAAACACGACGAGCTTATCGCGATGGTTTCTCGGCCAAGGCTGCAATCCATCCTGGTCAAGTCCCGGTGATTAACCAAGCAATGACTCCGGATGCTGCCACGCAAGAGTGGGCGCAAAAGGTCGTTGCCGCGTTTGCCAGCAGTGGCAAGGTTGGTGTCGCTACCCTAGACGGCAAAATGCTAGATATGCCGCATTTGCGGTTAGCCAAAAAAATTATTGCCGCGGCGCAATTGGCGTAAGTCTTGAGATGACGATTCAAAAGGTTGTGACATCATGAGTGGTCCACTAAAAGGTATACGCGTAGTCGATATGACTGCGATCTTGATGGGCCCGTACGCAGCCCAGTTGCTTGGCGATATGGGAGCGGATGTCATTAAGGTGGAATCTCCCTCGGGTGATATGGTGCGCGACGTTGGACCCATGCAGCACCCACGGATGGGGTCCCTATATTTGCACGTTAATCGCAGCAAGCGTGGGATGGTGTTGGATGTTAAGCACCCAGAGGGTCTTGAAGCGATCAAAAAGCTGATCGCAACGGCTGACATTTTGCTCTACAACGTGCGCCCGCAAGCAATGGCGCGACTCGGGCTCGGCTACGACGAAGTCAAAAAAATTAACCCTCGCATCCTGTACGCAGGCACATTTGGTTTTGGTCAAGACGGCCCCTACGGGCACAAGCCAGCGTTCGACGATTTGATTCAAGGGGCGATTGGTTTACCTTCGCTCATTAAGCAAGCGGGCTCAGACGTACCACGCTATGTGCCGTCGAATATTGTGGATCGTACCGTTGGTTTGTATGCGGCAACGTCCTTGTGCGCGGCCTTGTATCACCGTGAGAAAACAGGTATTGGGCAGCGGATCGATATTCCTATGTTCGAAACGATGATCAGCCATTTATTGAGCGATCACATTGGTGGCCAGACCTTTGACCCACCTAACGGTCCGCCTGGTTACCCGCGTTTGCTGGCCTCAGAGCGACGTCCCTACAAAACCTCTGATGGCTATGTGTGTGCGGTCATCTATAACGATAAGCAGTGGGCCTCGTTTTTTAAAGCGATTGGGCAATCAGAGATTTTTGAAACGGATGCAAGATTTAAGAATTTAAGTATCCGTACTCAACACATTAACGACTTGCAGGCCTTGGTGGCCAAGATCTTTCTCGAGCGCACCACTGAGGACTGGCTCAAGCTCTTAGAGCTTGTGGACATTCCGACCATGCCTCTGCATACTCTCGAGACAATATTCGACGACCCCCATTTGAATGCGATTGAGTTTTTTAAATGGAAAGAGCATCCGACCGAGGGTCGTATTCGTATGGTTGACGTGCCGACGACTTGGACTGAAAGCCAGCCTGAACACGGGCGTCATGCACCGCGTCTCGGCGAGCATAGTATTGAAGTGTTGCGCGAGCTAGGTTATTCGGAGCAGAAAATCGCCGATATGGTGCGTCAGGGCGTCACACTCGTACCCAACGAACAATAATAGTTGAACAGTGTTTTGAATTTGAGGTGTAGTGATGGACTTTTCCTTATCGCAAGAGCAAGAAACGATTCGCGAAGCGATCGCTAAGATTTGCGAGCATTTCGATGATCAGTATTGGCTTGAGAAAGACAGGCACGGTGGCTTTCCTGCCGACTTTCATCAAGCACTCGCTAAGGATGGCTGGCTAGGCATTTGCATTCCCGAGGCCTACGGTGGTTCTGGACTCGGAATCACTGAAGCTGCGATCATGATGCAGACTATTAGCGAATCCGGCGCTGGAATGAGTGGCGCATCGGCCGTACACATGAATATTTTCGGCTTGAACCCCGTTGTGCAGTTCGGTACGGAAGAGCAAAAGAGGCGTATGTTGCCGCCTCTGGTCTCAGGTGCAGAGCGGGCCTGTTTCGCAGTGACTGAGCCCAACACAGGTTTAAATACCACGCAGCTTAAAGTTAAGGCGGAGCGCTCGGGCGATCACTATGTGTTGAGTGGAACCAAGGTTTGGATTTCAACTGCACAAGTTGCAGAGAAGATGTTGATCCTGGCGCGTACGACGCCCCTTGAAGAAGTAAAGAAACACACGGAAGGTTTGAGCCTTTTTTATACCGACTTCGATCGTAACTTCATCAAAGTTCATGAAATTGAAAAAATGGGCCGCAAGGCTGTTGATTCAAACGAGTTATTCATTGATGGGTTGAAGGTGCCTGTGGCGGACCGTATTGGAGAAGAGGGAAAAGGTTTTCAGTACATCATGCATGGCATGAATGCCGAGCGAATCTTAATCGCCGCAGAAGGGGTTGGTCTTGGAAAGGTCGCGCTTAAACGCGCAACGAACTACGCGCGTGAGCGTGTCGTCTTTGATCGACCGATTGGTCAGAATCAAGGGATCCAGCATCCCTTGGCAGCATGCTGGATGGAGCTTGAAGCTGCGAACCTGATGGTGATGCAGGCGGCAACGCTCTTCGATAAAGGTGAGTCTTGCGGTGCTCAGGCGAATGCCGCGAAGTATCTGGCCGGCGAGGCGGGTTTCAATGCGTGCCAGACTGCTGTGATGACGCACGGCGGGTTTGGTTATGCCAAGGAATATCACGTTGAACGCTACCTACGTGAAGTATTGATTACACGTATTGCGCCTGTCAGTCCCCAATTGGTGTTGTGCTTTATCGCCGAGCGTGTGCTTGGCTTGCCTAAATCTTATTAGGAGAAATTCGATGGCCGGTCTGTATTTTGAAGAGTTTGAAGTGGGTCAGCTTTTTAAGCACTCTATGACTCGCACCGTCACTGAGATGGACAACGTTTTATTCTCGACGTTGACTATGAATCCCCAGCCCTTGCACCTGGATAAAGAGTTTGCCTCCAAAACGGAGTTCGGTCAGATTCTAGTCAATAGTTTATTCACCTTGGGTCTCGTGATTGGTATCACTGTTGGTGAGACGACGTTGGGTACGACCATTGCAAATCTTGGGATGACGGATACACGTTTCCCACATCCTGTGTTTTATGGTGACACAATTCGTGTTGAGACGACGATCATCTCTAAGCGCTTGAGCAAGTCGCGTGGTGACGCAGGGATTGTTGAGTTTGAGCATCGTGGCATCAATCAGCGCGACGAAGTAGTGTGCATCTGCCGCCGTTCGGGCTTTATGAAGTGCCGTCCCGCATGATCGAGCAGCGCCCATCCGATGCCAGGATGGCAGTGATTGTGCTGTTGATTTGCTTCTTGTTCAACATGCTCGGTCGGGGAGTAGGTGACGCGTACGTTACTTTTTTGCTTCCGCTTGAGAAAGATTTTGGTTGGACCCGCTCCGAACTTGCGAGCGTGTATTCAATTTATATGATCTCCAATGGTTTGTCTGCGCCGTTCATTGGGATGCTCTTTGATCGCCGCGGTCCACGCTTTGTTTATTTGTTGGGGTTGCTCAGCCTAGGCCTTGGGTACTTGCTGGCTGGTAATTTATCGCAGTTGTGGCAGTTCCATTTGTGCGTCGGGATTGCAGGCGGTATCGGTGTGGGTGCGCTCGGCATGGTGCCGTCAGCGAGTTTGATTAGTCGCTGGTTTCCACACAACACAAGCACCGCAATTGGAATTGCCTACGCGGGCTTTGGTGCAGGTACGTTGGTGATCGTGCCGTTTGCTCAATACCTGAACGAAGTAATTGGTTGGCGTAATGCCTACTACACGTTGGGTGGAATACTGATCGCGTTGGTGCCACTGCTCTTAGCCTTGCCCTGGAGCGTAATCAGAGCGGGTCGACGCTTGGCTCCTCAAGCAATGGCAAAGACGGAAACGCCTATACGAGCTGCCCCCGAGCAAATAGTCGGGTCACCACTGCTTGGCGCGATGAAGACAACAGGTTTCTGGGCTCTAGCACAGGCTTTCTTTTTTACCTCAGTTGTTGTCTATACCGTCATTGTGCAGATTATTCCGTATTTAGTGAGTGTGGGGTTTTCTGCCCTGGAGGCAGCAAGCGCTTTCGGTATCGCGGGAGTTCTTTCTGTGGTGGGCGTGAGCTCCGCCGGCCGTTTGGCTGATCGCTTTGGCGCACGGTGGACTGCGACGTTGTCGTTTACTTGTACCTCGGTCGGTCTTTGCGCATTATTAGGCCTGATTTATTTCCCATCTCAATGGTTGTTGATGACCTTTGTCGTGTTTTTTGGCATCGCTCAAGGTGCGCGAGGACCGATTGTGTCTGGGCTTTGTACCAAGCTCTTTCCTCGCCATGGCCTTGCGACTATTTACGGTGCCATCTATGCCTGTATGTCGTTAGGTGCAGCCGCTGGTGCAATGATCTCCGGTTTAATCTATGACTTCTCGGGAGGCTACAAGGCTAGTATTATTTTCTCGATGATGAATGTGATTTTGGCTGTGTCGCCGTTTTGGTATTCAAAACAGTTGCGACAGTTCGAACGGCGATCCTAAGAATAAGGTGTGATCGGTATGCGCAACAGTTATCCTGTGAATGTTCTACAAAAATTATTTTTGATGCTCGTGTTCTGGGTGAGTGCCATTGGTGTTGCTCAAGCGGATCTGCTTGCAGACTTGACGGATGGTCAGCATGTTCTGATGATTCGGCACGCCGACGCGCCTGGTATAAGTGACCCTTCTGGATACAAGTTGGACCAATGTGCAAGTCAGCGCAATCTGGGAGAGTACGGTCGCAGACAGTCGGTTGCAATTGGGCAGTGGCTTGCAGACCGAAAGATTCAGAGCGCGAAGATGTTTAGCAGCGCTTGGTGTCGTTGCATTGATACGGCTACTTTGATGAATAAAGGACCGGTCCAGATTGAAGCGGCACTTGGTTCTTTTTTTGGTGATATGAGCCGGCGCGATATGCAAAATCGCGCATTACAAAGTTTGATTGCGTCCAACTTAAAAGCGTATCCAAAGCAACCACTTGTTTATGTCACACATCACGTCAATATTGCGGCCTTCACCGGACAAGCCATTGGTGTGGGCGATATTGTAGTGGCGCGTGTTACGCCGGAAGGTCGCTATGTATCGCACCAAACGTTTGCAAGTCCCCGTCCGTAAGCTTATTAGGTCATCCTAAATTTTCATGACTGATCAAACAATTTATTTGCTCAAAGCGTTTTTCCTGGGTGTGTTGGAAGGCGTAACTGAATTTTTACCTATTTCAAGCACAGGACATTTGATTCTCTTTGGCAACTGGATCAATTTTGAATCTGATGAGGCAAAAGTCTTTGAGGTCGTGATCCAGCTGGGTTCAATCTTGGCGGTAATGTGGATTTTTCGACAGCGTTTAGTACAGATGATTGTCGGGACCTTGCGTTTAGATCCAGTCGAAGTGGCCTTTACACGTAATCTATTGATTGCCTTTTTGCCGTCAGCGATCATTGGGTTGCTATTTATAAAAATGATCAAGGCCTTGTTTTTTCACCCTGGCGTTGTTGCGGTCACACTGGTGCTCGGTGGTTTCATCATGTTGTGGGTTGAGCGCCGTCGCTCTCCTGCCGCGGCCGCTGCGCTTGAGGCGCGCCCTCAGGCCCGTACGCTGGAGCAAATTAGCTGGAAACAGGCATTGGCGGTGGGATGTGCACAATGTTTGGCGATGGTGCCTGGAACTTCGCGTTCGGGTGCCACCATTATTGGTGGCATGTTGTCTGGTATTCAACGCAAGACGGCAACAGAGTTTTCTTTCTTTCTCGCCATGCCGACGATGCTCGCGGCCGCGCTCTACGACACCTATAAGCACGCTGGCTTACTTAGCCAACAAGACATACTTGCGATTGCTGTGGGTTTTATGAGTGCCTTCCTGTGTGCGCTGCTCGTCGTTCGCGCAGTATTGGCGTTCGTTTCAAAGCACACTTACCGAGTATTCGCCTGGTACCGCATAGGTCTGGGGATTATTGTCGGTGTTTGGCTTTGGATGGCTTGAGCGGACTGTGCTGGTGGCTCGCTTTCTGATAGATTTGGGTCTATGTCCATATAACAACGGAGCACGACATGCGTTTATTTAGCTATCAAGATAAAAACAAACAGAAGCGAGTAGGTTTGCTGCGTGCGCCTGATGCTAAAGAGTTTATCGATTTAGGTGCGACCGATGCGGCTTTGCCGAAAAGCTTGCTTGAGATCATCGAGACAGCGGGCGCGATGGATCGTGTTGCTCAGCTTGCTCAAGCATCGAACGCTGTGATCCAACCGCTGGCAGGTGTGAACTTTATTCCGTTGGTGGATAAGCCCAGCAAAATTATTTGCCTTGGCTTGAACTACGCAGACCATGCTGCTGAGGGTGGTCATGCACGCCCAGAGTATCCGGCATTCTTTATGCGCGGTGCAAGCTCTATGGTGGGGCATCACGCACCGATGATTCGCCCTAAGGTCTCAGATAAGTTCGACTACGAAGCGGAATTGGCGTTCGTTGTGGGTAAGCGAGCGCGCCATCTTACCGAGCAAAATGCCTTGGACTATGTGGCGGGCTATAGCGCATTTAATGACGGCAGTTTGCGTGACTATCAGCGTAAATCGACACAATGGACGATCGGTAAAAACTTTGACGGTACTGGCGCCTTTGGCCCTTGGCTCGTGACACCCGATGAGTTGCCGCGCGCTGCGGATGGTTTGCGGATTCAGTCGCGTTTGAATGGCCAGATCATGCAAGATGCCAATACCAAAAACTTTTTGTGGGGCATCGTTGAGACTTTGGTCCTGATCACAGAGTGCATGACCTTAGAGCCCGGTGATGTGGTCATTACTGGAACGCCTGCTGGTGTCGGCTACGCGAGAAAGCCACCAGTCTTCATGAAGCAGGGCGATATCATTGAAATCGAAATCGACGGGATTGGTGTGTTGTCCAACCCCGTCGTTGACGAAGTCTAAACGACGTTAGACAACGCCTTGTTCGCGGAACTTGGCGATTTCGTCGGCTGAGTAGCCAACTTCTCCCAAGACCTCGTCGGTGTGCTCACCCCACTGCGGAGCGGTGGTCACGACATCGGCGGGGGTACGACTCAACACTGCGGGCTGTGTAATAAAGCCTTTTTGTTTTCCGTTTTTGTCATTGACCATTTTTGAAATGTTCGACTGCTGGACATGCTCATCGGCAAACATTTGCGGCACGTTGTAGACCGGACCGGCAGGCACGCCTGCGTTGTTGAGAGATTCCACCCAGTAGGCAACCGTTTTGGTACGGAACACTTCGTTCAGTACCTTGTTGCACTTCGCACGGTTTACCGCGCGTGTTTTTTCGTTAGCGAAGTCAGGATCGTTCATCCACTCTGGGTGTTGCATCAGCTCGCACAAACGGACCCAGTTGCCTTGGCCTGAAGCACCAAGGTTAAACACACCATCACTCGCTTCAAACAATCCCATGGGACTCGATGTAGGATGATCGTTGCCTGCCTGGCCTGCGACGTCACCTTCATTAAGGTAGCGCGCAGCCTGGAAGTCCATCATCGCGATTTGTGCGTGCAGCAAGGATGCGTGCACCCACTGGCCTTTACCTGAACGTTCGCGCTCAAGCAGTGCGGTCAAAATACCGATGCCGGCGTAGAGGCCTGCGCTCATGTCCGCAACAGCTAGACCTGCGCGCACTGGACCTTGACCGGGGATGCCGGTGACTGACATCAATCCGCCCATGCCTTGCATGATCTGATCGAAACCGGGACGCGAGGAATAGGGGCCTTCTTGGCCGTAGCCGGAGATGCTGGCCAGGATGATCCGTGGGTTCACTTTTGCGAGTGACTCGTAATCGACGCCCAACTTCTTTTTGATGTCTGGGCGCCAGTTTTCTACAACCACATCAGCGGTTTTAACTAAACGCATCATGACATCAAGCGCACCAGGCTTCTTCAAGTTCAAGGTCATGGCCCGCTTGTTGCGGTTGAGGTTTTGAAAATCACCCCCTTCGCGATTCGCTGCAAACATGCCTTCGTTGGGGTCGACCCCTTTGGGAGGTTCGATGCGGATCACGTCGGCGCCAAAGTCGGCTAAGAGACGTACGCAGTTTGGACCCGCGCGAACACGAGACATATCCAAAACTTTGAGGTTTGACAGGGCAGATGAAGCTTGAATTTTTGACATGGCTTTGTTGGAAGTGAATCAGAGAGGATTACGAAAAATTGGATCGAGTCTTGTTGTTTTTTTGGGGCTAGAAACGGTTTTATAAGTTGCTTTCAGTATTATTGCAAGGGATACTACTATGTGAACAACTATAACTGGAGAAGTCCCTCATGGCCGAGATTTTGACTGCAAAAAATGGTGCTGTTGGCACGATTACGATTTCCAACCCTACCAAGATGAACGCCATGTCGGTGCAGATGTGGACCGATTTGCCAAAAGCGATCCGGGCTTTTGATGCTGACCCAGAAGTGCGGGTTATTGTGATTACGGGTGTGGGTGATAAGGCCTTTGTGTCGGGCGCAGACATTTCGCAGTTCGACAAGCTTCGTAGCTCAGCAAAGACGCAAGACGACTACGACAACGCGGTAGCCGATTCGATGGTTGCGCCGCTTGAGTGCTCCAAGCCCATCATTGGCAAGATTCGTGGTTTTTGTTTTGGTGGTGGCTTAGGCCTAGCGGCCGCTTGTGACATTCGGATTTGCTCCGAAGACGCAACCTTTAGGATGCCTGCCGCACGCTTAGGTTTAGGGTATGGTCACAAAGGTATCAAACGCTTTACAGACATTATTGGGTTGGCGAATGCCACCGATATTTTTGTGACGGCGCGTCGCTTTGATGCGCCAGATGCGTTGCGAATGGGCTTTGTCTCTCGCGTCTGTGCCGGTAACGAGATCGACGCCGTCGTCGATCAGTACACCAAAATGATTGGTGAGAACGCACCGTTAACTGTTGCAGCAAGTAAATTTAATATTCGCCAAGTGTGTTCGCATCCGGATGAGCAGGATATGGAGCGTGCGGTACAGATGGTGAAGAATTGCTTTGCAAGCGAAGACTTCAAAGAAGGCCGGACGGCTTTTATGGAAAAACGCCCTGCGCAGTTCAAAGGTCGTTAATTAAAAAAGGCGCCTCACTGAAGGCGCCTTTTTTTACGAACGTGTGATTCTATGCGCCTTCACGCTTAGGGAACTGCATACACATAATCGCAACACCAGTGCTCGAGGATTGCACGACGGGGGCTTTGTCTGTGGGGGCGAAAAAAATTAATGAGCGCTCAAAGGCATCTTCGCCATTGATGGTGCAGGCGCCACGCAAGACCATCCAGTATTGACCGCGGCCAGTGTCCGGTGCTGGACCAGAAATGACTTGTGCTGAGGTAGTCTGGAATAGTGTCGCACCGAGTCCGTCAGCCTCGGCTGGAACGACGGCATGTGTTTTGATTCCATCAATATTCTTTGGACCGTCGGTATCGCCAATCAGCGCGGGTATTAATCCCAGGCCATGTCGGTAGGACTTGGTCTTGCCTTTCAGTGCCTCTTTGTGTTCGGGCATCCAGCGCGCACCAGGATCCCAGCCGTTGCGCAAGGTGTAGTACTCGATATTCGTGCCTTCCGCATGAATCGGAGCATAGGGGGTGAAGGCCATTGCGTAGTGCACAGTCATGCCTTCGATTGGCTTGATTCCAAACTTTCCTTCACCGGAAACAAACACTTGAAACTGGTCCGCTTGATGGTAGTGACCGGGAATCGATGAGTTGGCGCCTTGTTCAACTAGAAAGGCGATCGGCTCCAGTGGTGGGGGAAAAGCCTCGGGGGCTCTCGGAGGCATGTTTTTTGCCCGGCGCTCAACAGAGTTCATCCCGACACAGGAGGATATCCAAGTATCCGTTCCATTAGGTAGCTTGTAATAGTGACGTTCTTTGAGCGCTTGCTCTTTTGTGACCACGTGTGACATGTCTCAGTCATCCTTTTTCTACAACGGACTCAATGAGGTTTATCTTACCCGCTGGCGCGACGAACTGTCGATACCGTTGGTAAAAAGGGCACAAGGGTGCTTCAAACTAATATATAAGAAAAACTGAGTTACGAGATGAAAGTAGTTATAAAAAGGATGCACTCAAGTTTTATGGCTAAGAGGCTGAGATCACATCGATTTCAGTCTCCCGATTTCTTTGCAGAACGGCTCAGGTAGGGCTTCCGGACGTTGTGATTGCCGGTCTACACAGACGTGCACAAAAAGACCTTGAGCTGCGGCTTGCTCTGAGTCCGCTGTGAAGACCGCAACCTCGTAGGTTATCGAGCTGCGTCCAAGGCGACCAGGACGCACAGCCACCTGAATCGTGCCCGGCGCCGATACCTGACTGAAGTAGCGACATTCTGAGGCTACCACTAGCGTCTGGTAGGGCCCGGCAATGTACGGTCGCAGGTTGTAATGCAATAAGAATGCATCGACTGCCGTGTCGAAAAATGAATAGTAGTGAGCATTGTTGACATGCCCATAAGAATCGTTATCTGCCCAGCGTAAGGTTACCGCTTCAAAAAAAGAAAAATCTTTCTTGTAGAGCGGTACAGAACGAATTGTGTCAGTTGATTGATTGCTCATTTTTCAGTGTGTCTTGTCTTTAATCTGGTTTGTACTTGCTTGATATTAAACATAGTGCAGCAAAGATTCCGATGCCAAGTCCTCCGGACAGCCATAAGGCCCCTGAACCCCACTCGGTCACGGCTAGACCAAAGAGAAAGGGCGCAGCCGCTTGTGCAAATTTAGAGGGCATCATTAGCCAACCTTGGCGTTGACCGTAACCACGCGTCCCAAAAATAGCAAGTGGTAGCGTCCCGCGCGAGATAATGAGAATCCCATTGCCGATGCCATGCAGGACAACAAATAGTGCGGCGACCGGTGCGCCAAAGATCATGAGCAGCGTTGCGCCAACAGGATGTGCAAACGCAGCTATTCGGGCGCTGATTAATGGATGCCAGCGACGCATGAAAAAGAAATCGAGTAGGCGACCTAAAACTTGCGATGGTCCCACAAAAGCACCAATGGCAAAGGCGACCGCGAGCGGCACACCGATGCCCTCCAACATGCGCGGCATGTGTGTCATCAAGCCCATGCCCACAAATGAGCTGGCCGCAAATACAAAGGCAAGCAGCACGCCGGTGTATTTGCCAGGAGCATTCTGATTTGTAGACAGAGTCGTTGTTGTGGTTGTTCCCGCAACTGGGACTGCTGGCTCTGGATTAGGTGCTGGTTTGGTTGTCGGTGTGGCATCCGGTTTGGGTACCAGTGCGTTGACTGGTAAGCCAATGAGAATGTGCGTGGCAGCCCAGAACCAACACGTGCCACGCCAGCCAAATTTGGACTCTATGTACACCGAGGTTGTCCAGCCCACTAAGCTCGCGAAGCCCGCGATGAGCGTGACGCCAGTGATTGGATTACGCGACTCTTTGCCAAATAGTCGAACGATTGTTGCAAAGGCGACTTCAAACAGTCCACAGGCCATGCCAAAGCCTAAGATTGCATAGGCGATGAGTACAGACAGCAGTCCTTGGGAAAAACCTAATAATGTGAGCGCGATTGCAAACGATACGCTCGACATCATTAGAACGGGCCTTCCACCGAAGCGGTCAACGAGTCGACCCACATAGGGACCCGCGAAAGCAGAGACGCAAAGCGCCAAAGAAAAGGCCGCGAATATCGTCGCGGGGGACAAACCAAGGTCTTTGCTCGCTGGGATGGCGGTGACAGCAGGGAGGTAATGAGAGCCTGCGCTGGCAAGAATTTGTGCGATGCCTGTGAAACCGACAGCGCGATAGATACGAAGATTCATGTGTGATGAGACAAAATGTTTACGTGCTTTGATCTACTATTGAATTCTGAACTGACTGAAGTATCGATTGAATGGGTTCATTTTTTGCGCACGTGTGAGGGGTAAAGATCTCCTATGAATATTACGCAAATACAGGTCACATATGTCGACGCTGAAGATCGCATGGTGATGCGAGTTAGTTTTGGGTTTGAACAGAGCTTGGTTCTAGCACTCACGCGGCGCATTTGTCGTTTCATTCTAGAAAACATTACTGAACTTGAGTTTCCAGTCGTTCACAATGCTACTCCAGAACCTGTGGCCTCCACTGAGGAGAGTGCCAATCCAAAGCCTCCTAGCGTTCGTGACGATCGACCGCTGCTTATTGAAAATGCCGAGTGTCAACGCACTCGCACGGAGGCACGGTTTATTTTTTTTGCGCGAGATGTGGGTCAAATCAATGTGAACCTGTCCGCCGGTTTGGCGAAGGGATTGGAGGCGTTGCTTTTCCCGCTCGTCAATCAGGCAGGGTGGTTCACCCCCTTGATCGCCCAAACGCAGCGACGGTCTGAGCAAGATGTTGATGGAATGACATCAACGGTTTTGCACTGAATCAGTGCGAAATCTCGGCTAAATATAAATTATTCTTAATATAAAATTATATTTAGCAACGCAAACTCATTATTCACAATTAAATAGAAAAATATTTCTTAGCTCTTCAGTGGCTGCCCCTGCTTTAGGCGATACTTGTTAACTTGGCAGTATTTTACCCAGTATTTTTTCAGGAGATACCGCATCGCCTTCAATTAGCGTCTGGTTCAGACGTTAAGTGACGGGCGTTTCAATACTGAATTGCATGACGGAAAGCAGAGGGTACACATGCCGGCTACTGTTGACGGATTAGTCCGTATCAACGTGGTCGATGGAATTGTGCGCGCAGTTATTTTGGCGTGCTGGATAGGCGTTGCCTGTACAGACGCCAGCGCACAGTCACTTCCTGATGCAGGGTCGGTCCTTCGCCAGATTGAGCGCCAAGAGAGTGTCGATGCACCACGTCTTCCAGATGTGGCGCCGACACCCGCCGCGAGCGCAGCTGAAGTTGGCGCGCAAACAGAGCAAACTATTCCAGTCAAGCGTTTTCGCTTTGTCGGTAATCGCTCGATAGATGAGAGTGCTTTGCAGGCGGTTGTTGTGAAATATATCGGACTGGACCTCACTCCGGCAAAGCTGCAGAGCATTGCGGATGAAATTGCGGCCGTCTATCAAGATCAGGGTCTCTTGGCGAATACTACCTTGCCTCGACAGGATGTCAGTGAGGGTGAAATCACCATCCAAGTGACGGAGGCAAAGTTTGGTGGCATCGTTCTCGATGACGCGCAACTTGGCGGGGGAATACGGGTCCCGTTGGATACGATAAAGAAGTTTGTTGGACGAGGTCAGGTCGTTGGGAAACAGATGTCCCTAGAAGCGCTCGATCGGGGCTTATTGCTGGCTGATGATTTGCCTGGCGTCACGGTCCAAGGTGCGTTGGAAGCGGGTGAAAGTGATGGCGAAACGAATGTCCGTTTGAAAGTAACGCCCCGCAGCTGGTATTCAGGAGATGTCACTGCAAACAATTATGGAGCGCGCTCTACAGGGCAGAATCAGGCTCTTGCCAACTTATCATTTGCTAGCCCTTTACGTTTGGGTGATCAGCTGCAAGTGTTGGCTCTTTATTCCTCAGGCAGTCAGTACGGTCGGCTTTCCTATAGTGCACCAGTTGGTGCATCGGGTTTCCGCCTTGGGGCCAATGTTAGTTACATGACGTACAGGAACGTATTGAGTGATTTTGCAGCGACTGAGCCCAAGGGATCATCGACAGTCTTAGGTGTGACTGCGCTCTACCCATTAGTTCGAACTCGAACGCGTAACGTCTACTTAAACGCAGAGTTTAATCAAAAATATTTCAATAATCAGTCCCGAGGTGCGGACGGTGAGTTCGCCACTACCAGCGACTATCGGATAAAGGTTTTGTATCTAAGTGTCAATGCCAATCAGTATGACGGTTGGGGCGGAGGCGGTTCAACCACGGGCTCGTTGAATTTAGGCTTAGGTAATGTGGGCCTTTCGCAGTCTCCGAGTTACGCATATGACCAAAGTGGGTATCAAACGAGTGGGGGTTACTCGCGTTTGCGATGGAGTCTGAATAGAACTCAAACATTGACGGATAAGACGAGTTTCTATGTTGCCGCCTCGGGCCAATTTGCGAGCAAAAATCTTGATTCCTCAGAGAAATTTTTTCTCGGTGGACCTTACGGTGTTCGGGCTTACCCAAGCAATGAAGGTTCCGGGAGTGAGGGCAAGATGTTGAATGTCGAGTTGCGTTATCAAGTCGCTGAGCAGATCACCGTTGCGGCATTCTACGACTGGGGACAAATCACGCAAAATAAGCGAAACCTGACGGGCGATGAAGGAAATCCTTTAAGTGCATTGAACTCCTTTAACTTGTCTGGCTATGGTTTGCAAATCAGTTTGCGTTCTTCTATTCCGGGAACGATGAACTTAATTTGGGCAAGACGACTTGGCGCAAATCCGAATCCAACAGCAAGCGGTGCTGATCAAGATGGTTCGTATAACCCCAATCGTTTCTGGCTAACCGCTAGCATTCCTTTTTAGCGTAGATGAACAACTCAATCACCTATGTAAACTCAAAGCGATCATGCTTATTGATCGCCTTGAGTTTGTTATGGTGTTTTGAGTTGCACGCCGCTCCGCCGGCGCCACTTCCAAATGTCGTTCCACAGGGAGCAAAGGTTGCTGCAGGTGTGGCAAATGTATCTTCTGGAGGTACGCGCAGTGCTCCCGTATTGAATGTTAATCAGAGTAGTCAACGGGCAGTCGTTGACTGGAATACGTTTAACGTTGGTAAGGACGCGACGGTTAACTTTAATCAGCCCAACGCGAATGCATCGACGCTCAATCGTATTTCTGATCCTAATCCCAGCGCTATCCACGGCAAAATCAATGCGCCAGGCGAGGTTGTACTTGTTAATCCCGCGGGTGTTTACATCGGAAAAAATGCGAGCTTGGATGTGGGGGCGGTTGTTGCTACGACCCACAACGTCAAAAACGACGATTACATGGCAGGCAGCCCAAAGTACGAGCGCAATGGGGCAAGCGGTAAGGTCGTGAATCGTGGGACGATTCAGACTAGTTTGAAGGGGTATGTGGCGCTACTTGCGCCGGAGGTGCGCAACGATGGTGTGATCGTTGCACGAATGGGCACGGTCGTCATGGCGAGCGGTGAGCGGATTGTTCTTAATTTCGACTCATCTTCAAAGCTGACAAGTATTACGACCACCCCAAGCAATATTGCAACATTGATCCAGAATAAAAGTGCTGTCGAGGCGCCGGGTGGACTGATCATTCTTTCTGCCAGAGCAACAAATCAACTCGTTGGAGGCGTAATTAAACAGGGTGGCACGTTAGTCGTGGATGAGTCTGCGTCATTGCCGATCGCAAGTGCGAGCGCAGATGGTTCGGGTGCAGGCCGTGGTGGGCGAATCATCCTTGAAGGTGATCGGATCACACTTGAATCGGCTTCAAAGACGCGAGCGAATGGAGCGAGCGGTGGTGGTTCAGTCAGTATCGCGGCTACCAACACCGTCAATGTGGATGCAAATGCAAAGATCAGCGCATCGGCAACACAATCAGGCCAAGGCGGTAATGTCACC
>Ga0164292_10002278_pt1 | contig 15629 bp, 15 predicted proteins | sample GEODES117metaG_FD_111486 | JGI IMG/M metagenome (GOLD analysis project Ga0164292, IMG submission 111486) | Eutrophic lake water microbial communities from Lake Mendota, Wisconsin, USA - GEODES117 metaG | ecosystem: Environmental > Aquatic > Freshwater > Lake | place: USA: Lake Mendota... | reverse complement strand
GTCTTCTGCACCTTCGAAGAACCTACCCTGATGTATTCTCCCGTTTCCAACACACGAAGAAGGCGTGCTTGTGTGCCCAAAGGCATCTCGCCGATCTCGTCGAGAAATATCGTTCCACCGTTTACTGTTTCGAAATATCCTTTCCGGCTGTCCATGGCGCCGGTAAAGGATCCTTTCTCATGACCGAACAGTTCTGAGTCGATCGTACCCTCAGGAATAGCACCACAGTTAACGGCAATAAAAGGATTGTGTTTACGGGCGGATAATGCATGAATGATCTGTGAAAATACCTCCTTGCCCACACCGCTCTCGCCATATATCAGTACGGTAAGATCAGTGTTGGCTACCTGCTCCGCCACCTGCAAGGCATAGTTCAGCGAAGGTGAATTTCCAATGATCCCAAACCTGTTCTTTATCTGTTGTTGATCCATTCGATTAGATTATGGTTCCTAATAATGTACCCTGCGTGCAATCCTGCACCTTAACCATGGCGTAGTCCCCCGGCTTAAGGTTGCTTCCCGATTTAGGGAATACCACAACCTTATATTGACTGTTACGGCCCATCCAGTGCTCGTTGCTTTTTTTCGAGTCCCCTTCTATCAATACCCGGGTGGTGGTTCCAATATCTTTCGTATTGCTCTCGAACGATAACCGGTTCTGCATTCGCACGATGTCGTCCAGTCTTTTCTTCTTCACTTCAAACGGCACATCATCCGGATACCTTTTTGCCGCTAACGTGCCTGGCCTTTCTGAGTACATGAACATGTACGAATAATCATAACCACTTTTCTCCATGATATCCAGTGTGGCCAGGTGATCTTCATCTGTTTCAGTACAAAACCCGGTAATAATATCAGAACTTATGCTGCAGTCGGGGATGATCTCCCTGATCCTTTTGACCTTTGCCAGGTACCATTCCCTCGTGTAGGTCCGGTTCATGAGTTGCAGCACACGGGTAGATCCGCTCTGCACGGGCAAGTGTATGTATTTGCAAATATTCTCATGTACCGCTATGGTTAGCAACACTTCATCAGTAATGTCCTTTGGATGCGAAGTGCTGAATCGCACCCTCAGCAAGGGATCTATCATGGCTACCATTTCCAGCAGCATGGCAAAGGTGACATCGGCGCCTGTTTCCGGGTTATGCCAGTAATAACTGTCCACATTCTGTCCCAACAAGGTGATCTCCCTATAGCCCCGCTGCGACAAATCCCGGCATTCCGCAACGATCGAGAACGCATCCCTGCTTCTTTCGCGGCCCCTCGTGAATGGAACTACACAGAAAGAACACATATTATTACAGCCACGCATGATGCTCACAAAGGCATTGATTCCGTTGCTGTTTAATCTCACTGGCGCAATATCGGCATAGGTCTCCTCACGGCTCAGCAATACATTCACCGCTTTTTGTCCTTCTTCTGCCTGGCTGATCAGCACGGGCAGGCTGCGATAAGCGTCTGGTCCCACAACAATGTCAACCAGTTTCTCTTCTACCAGTAAATTGTTCTTCAGCCTTTCAGCCATGCAACCCAGCATACCGATCACCAGCGAAGGATTTGATTTCTTTAGCCTCTTGAATTCGGTAAGCCTTTTGCGTACGGTGAGTTCCGCTTTCTCCCTGATGGAGCAAGTGTTGAGAAAAATAAGGTCCGCTTCTTCAACATTCCTTGTAGCTCCAAACCCTTCCCCTTCCAAAATGGATGCGATGATCTCGCTGTCAGAGAAATTCATCTGACAACCATAACTTTCTATGTAAAAACGCTTGTCAAAACCATTGCTTGCTTCCGACAAATAGGCCTCTCCCTGCCTGGTTTCGTCATGCACCCGATTCCCTGTTTCAAGCATAGATTTCAAATTCATGGGGGAGCAAAAATACAAAATAAATCGTGACAGTTTGTCATATTTAGGCTAAAATAAGGCGGGGTATGGTAAATTTAAGCCTTGAAAGCTCCGTTCCTTTTTATATTGATGTTTTTGATCATACCTGCTTTGGCGACGGCGCAAGCCCCTGACGGGGCCATAGAGGGTACTTTACTTGATTCTGTGAGCAGGCAGGCGGTAAACGGCGCCAGTTTGGAGCTAAAAGGGTATAATGGTTTGATCAGGGGCGGATTATCCGACAAAACAGGCTTTTTCAGTTTTGATTCTCTGCCGAACGACTATTACAGTCTCAAGATCAGCTATGTTGGTCTTGCCAGTACGATCATGGACAGTATTCGTATTTATTCAGATAAGAAGGACGTGTTATTAGGCGAGATCGCCCTAAAGCCTTCCCTTTCAAATATGGATGCGATCGTGATCTATTTTGAAAAGCCCCTGATCCAAACCAAAGATGGAAATATTATTATGAATGTGGGGGAGTCTCCACTCGCAGCCAGCTCAACAGCTGCCGACCTGCTCAGAAATATGCCCCTGGTCAATACGGATCCCGATGGCAAAGTGTCCGTAAGAGGCCGGGAACCCCGGATACTGGTTGATGAAAAACCAGTGGAACTGAACGGGCAGCAACTGAGCGACTTTCTTGAATCTTTTCCAGGCGGTATGATCGATAAGATCGAGGTGATGACCAACCCACCACCACAATATGCCAATGAACCCGGCGGCGTGATCAATATCACCACCCGTAAAGGGAAAGTTGGTGTGAATGGCAGGGTGACCGGCTACGGAGGTACCCGGGGCGAGTTGGGAGGTAATGTTAGTCTCAGTTTCCGCAAGAAGGGCTTGTCTATGAGCTTCGTGGCGGGAACGGCCTATAATGAATACAGGCGGATCGGTAACGGGATCCGGGAGAATTACTACCCTGATTCTTCTAATGCTTTGCATACGTCCAGCAACAATGTCAACCGGTCGGCACGTCCCAATGCCAGATTCAGTATCGAATATGATATGAATGCAAAGAATAACATCAGCATGGAGGTTCTGTATAACGGAAACGATTTCACCAACAACGGCCTTACTACCTACCGGAACTTTAATACCAGGGAAGAACTTTACCGCATATCCGAGCGTAATATAAAGTCTGATGGGTACAATATCAATCCTTCCATGAATCTAACGTATACGCATAAGGGCAGAAAGGAGGGGGAACGTTTGCGGATTTTCCTTCATGCCAACAGTTCGTGGGATGTTAGCGATAAATTTTTCATCCAGGAATTTTTCGACAGTAAGTATGTGCAAACGGGGCCCGACTCTGTGCAGTCGCAGTTGAATAATACCAGAAGCAGGGGCATGAACGGCCGGATCGCCTATGACTTTCCATTCAATAAAGGGAAAACCCTTCTTTCCACGGGAGGCTATCTCAGCATCAATACCAGCAGGGTCACCCTTGATTCCTATTATCAGCTGCCAACCGGAGAGGATGTTCTTAGCCCTGCGCTGAGCAGCGATCTTTTATTCAGGCAGGATATTTATAACCTGAGGACATCGTTGCGTCAGCAACTGTCAAAAGGCTTTCATGCCACTGTGGGGCTGGCATGGGAGGCGACAGATGTATTCTTTGATATCTACTCCCAACAAAAGAACAGTTCAAATAGCTATTCCAATACCCTGCCGTTCTTTACCATCAATAAATCTTTTGAGAACGGGGTGACCATGAATGCCTCGTACAGAAGTTCAGTGAGAAGGCCAGGTATCTGGGAAATGAATCCCGCTGTTGACTATACCGATCCTTACAATATTCGCTTTGGAAATCCGGGACTCAAGCCATCCACCTCCCATAACTTTGACTTTGTCACCGGAAAGACCATAAAGAAATACTACTATAACTTGGGTCTGGGGTATAACGTTGTAGACGATATATTCGCCACCGTGAGAACGCTGATCGGATCTGGCAAAACAACGATCACGTGGCAGAACATCAGCGCAAAAAAAGAATACGAGATCAGCGGTTGGGGCGGATACCAGTTCTCAAAAACCTTCCGCGTGAACATCAATGGCGGGTATACCTATTCCGTGTATAGTGACTACGATATTAAGATCAATAAATACCGGAATGGCGGGTCAGTAAATTCAAAAGTGAATTTCACTTACATTCCCGGGAATCTATGGAATATCAGCGGCAGCATGAATTTCAACCGATATGCAAATCCGCAGGGTACGGTGAGAAGCACAGTAGCGATGAATTTCGGACTTCAGCGCAAACTGCTTCAAAAGAAATTACTGGTCACCCTGAATCTGGTAGATCCTATCATTCAGCAAACCTATGATAACCTTACTGTCGGTTCTAACTTCTGGTTGATGAGCAGCGGGATCACGGAAACCAGGAACTTCCGACTTACCCTCACCTATATTTTTTCAGTAAAAAAGCAGTAGGATTTTTGCTTGAGCACCTGTGTTGAAGAAAAGTTTCCTGAGGCAGGAAATGTTTTTTCTACTAAAAAGCCGACGAACTTTCGACTGACCTGGGCAGTTTTCTTGCAAGCCAGCTCTGTTTAATGGGGATCAGCCATTTACTGCGCAGTTCCCCAATGGTTAATACAGTATTATTGAAATACAATGTATCCCCATCAATGAACGCGTTTTCCGCGGCATAGCTGAATTGGTTCAGCGGGAGCATCTGGATCTTGTCTTTGATCACAAATGCCAGCAACTGCCTATCGAACAGATTTACGTCAAATACTTTTTCGAACTCTTTGATCAGGCGTACCGAACTGTCTGTGCTACAGCCGCTCAAGCCTGTTGCAGACTCATCCGCTGCAAGGATCACAAACTGACCAAAGAATAATGTGGCAAAACCCTTAACCGGATCTCCATGTGAATTCCATGAAGCGACAAAGGCATTTAACGTATCCTCGATGGTCAGTGCCTCACTTACATTAAACAGCCTGTTCGACTGGTAAACCCAAACGCGTGAACTTTCGTGAAACTCTTCGGGCAGGAGATGTTTATACTCAAGATTCATACTGCAAAGATAAAGATTAAGCCTGCTCTTCCTGCATAGAGGCGGCAATGAGTTCGGCGATGTCCAGCACTTTTACTTCCTCTTCTTTCTCCCTCACTTTCACCCCGTCTGTCATCATCGTATTACAAAATGGACAGGCCGCGGCTATGATCGAAGCACCCGTGTCGATCGCCTCATCCGTTCGTTCCTGGTTCACCCGTTTATCGCCTTTTTCCTCTTCCTTAAACATTTGTGCGCCGCCGGCCCCGCAACAAAGTCCGTTCGTGCGGCATCTTTTCATCTCTACCAGTTCGGCATCGAGGATCTCCAATACCTGCCGCGGCGCTTCGTAAATTCCATTGGCACGGCCAAGATAACAGGAGTCGTGATAAGTGATCCTCTTTCCCTTAAATTGTCCGCCCCCTTTAAGTTTTATGCGACCTTCGTTGATGAGCGACTGGAGAAAGGAACTGTGATGCACTACCTCGTAATGTCCGCCAAGTTCGGCGTATTCATTCTTTAATGTATTGAAACAGTGCGGGCAGGTGGTAACAATTTTTCGGATATTATACTGGTTCAACACCTGGATATTCTGGTACGCCATCATTTGGAACATAAACTCGTTCCCGGCTCTTCGCACGGGATCACCGGTGCAAGCTTCTTCATTGCCCAAAATGGCGTAATTGATCTCCAGTTTATTCAGTATAGTGGCAAATGCCCGTGTGATCTTCTGCGCCCGCTGATCAAAGCTTCCGGAACAACCTACCCAGAACAGAATGTCCGGTACCTGTCCTTTAGCTATGACTTCTGCCATCGTGGGAACTTGCATATCTTATGTTTGTTCAAATATAAAGAAGAGTGGCTGGTTTTGATTTAAAACACCCCTAATTATCATGGAGTTTATAACCATCATGCATCATTTCACCGATGATCAGCCCCGGTTTTTTGGCTATTTTCAGCGTGAAAAAATCCTATATCTTTGGCCATATTTCGGAACTAGGGTTCCTTTTATATCATAAACTAAGCGTTTTAATGCAACTGCAACTTGCTGTCAGGAAAGTTTTTTCCCAATTATCGGAATCACTTGACCTGTTAACTCCTGAACAATATGTATTCCCTTGCGATAATCTATCATCCTCAACGCTTGGTCAGCACGTCCGGCATATCATAGAGATGTTTCAGTGCCTTGAAACAGGGTATATTTCCGGCGTAGTAAATTATGAGAATAGAAAGCGTGACCGCGCTATTGAGACAGACAGGAAATTGGCCGTGACCCTGTTGGAAGAGATCCTGAGCGGACTTTCCAAACAGGATAAGGCATTAATGCTCGAGGTTAGTTATTACGAAGATGCGTCTTCAACGATGCAGTTCCCTACCAATTATTACAGGGAGATCGTCTATAACCTTGAACACACCATCCATCATATGGCCCTGATCAGGGTAGGACTAAAAGAGCTGATGGCGCTCGACATGCCGGAAACCTACGGAGTTGCATCGGCTACCGTTAAGCACAGAAAAGCATGTGCACAGTAACCTTCATTCCATCTCCTAACGGCGTTCTTCTTGTGTCTAACCGCGACGAGAAGGTTGACCGCGCTGACGCAGTTGGCCCAGCTCCTTATTCTTTTTCCACGGGCTGCATCACATTTCCTAAGGACACTGATGCTGGAGGCACCTGGATCGCCATGCACGATAACGGGAACGCGGCGGTGCTTCTCAATGGCGGTTTGGAGCCTCATGAGCAGCAACCTCCATACAGACGGAGCAGGGGATTGATTTTGCTCGATCTGCTGAGCAGCGAAAATCCAACGGCAGCATTCAATACGATCCAGCTGGATGGGGTAGAACCCTTCACCGTTGTTTTCTGGGTCGGTCATAGTTTGCATGAAGGCATCTGGGATGGTACCCAAAAATATTTTTCTGAAAAGAATAAAGAGATCCCTCATCTATGGTCATCGGTCACTTTATACGATCAGGTGACCAGGGCAAGAAGGAGGATCTGGTTTGATCAGTGGTTGGAATTGAATAAGACCCCGGACCTGGAAGATGTTCTTCATTTCCATCAATTTACCGGCGATGGCGATGTTCAAAACGATTTGCAAATGAACCGCAATGGCGAAATGCTTACGGTCAGCATCACTGGCATGCAACTCGCAGAGGGGAAAAGTGAAATGGTTTATCTTGACCTGAAGAACAGTAAAAGGTCTTATTTTCAATTGAAATTTCAACAACCGCAGACCAGTTGACCTTCATGGGTAAATTCTTTCATCATCCTTTTTTTATTCGATTGTTTAATTGGGAGTACTGGCCTTTCAACGCGGTGTATGTATGGACCATGCCAGCCTGGTTTTATTTTTGCGTGCGCTCCCGGTCTCTGTTTTTTTTTACCGCTTCCAATCCATGTATTGAAAACGGTGGTTTGATTGGTGAATCAAAAAAAGATATTCATCAGATACTTCCAAAGAACCGTTTTCCGGCCACCGTGCATTTTACTGCAGGCAGGCCTGGAACTGAAGTGCTGGCAAGCTTGGAAGAACAAGGCCTTTCTTTGCCTTTGGTAGGTAAACCAGACATCGGCGGAAGGGGAAGGGGCGTTAAGATCCTCCGGACTCCCCAGGATATCATTTATTATGCTGAAAAGGCTACCATGGATTTTCATATACAGGCATATATTGACTATCCCCTCGAGGTAGGCATTTTTTATTACCGCTATCCCAATAAAGAGAAGGGAATGCTCACGGGGATCGTCAGCAAACAGTTTCTTACCGTAAAGGGCAATGGGCAGGATAGCTTGCTCACGCTGATCAGGAACGATAAGCGTGGCATCATGTATCTTTCAAGCCTGCAGAATATGTACCGTGAAAATCTGGATCGCATTCCCGCCAGGGATGAAGAAGTGATGCTGTCTGAGTTCGGCAACCACGCCCGCGGTTCTAAATTCCTGGACAGATCGTCATGGATCGATGATGAGTTGACGGATACCATAGATCGACTGAGTAAGGAGATCGATGGCTTCTATTTTGGCAGGTTCGATGTCAGGTATAATTCGCTTGACGAGCTTAAAAAAGGAGAGAAGTTCATGATCATTGAGCTCAATGGTGCCGGTTCGGAACCTACGCATATGTATGATCCGGAACACTCCGTTTTCTTTGCTGTTAAAGAGATCATCCGGCATTGGAACATCATGGCCAGGATCAGCAAAATGAATCACGACAGGGGAGTGCCGTATCCTTCTTTCAGCGAAGGGCGAAAGATATTCAGGAAAGATAAAGAAGCATCAAAACTGCTGGATGTAATGGCCGCAGATCTTATGTAAATTTAATTTCATCTATTGCTACGAGTATTCATGACCGGTATGTTCATCAGTTTCCTTGGCACACTGCCCATGGGTACGCTGAATATTTCCGCCATGCAGATCTCAGTGACCGACGGTGTTTGGCCAGCCCTGTATTTCTCTTTGGGAGCCCTGTTGGTGGAAGTGCTGTACGTACGTGGCACGCTGGCTGCCATGAGCTGGTTTCATCGACGAAGGAAGATGCTGCTAGTCATGGAATGGGCCACCATTTTCATCGTTCTTGCTTTAGCCGTTTCCAGTTTCTACACCGCCCTTAATCCAACTGTAAAGTCAAACCCCATCTTATCCAACGCCGTTCACCGATTTTGGCTGGGTGCCGGAATGAGTGCTATCAATCCCATGCAGATCCCCTTCTGGTTTGGCTGGAGTGCGGTACTCACCACCAAGGGCGTGTTGACCCGGGATAAGAACCATTATGTTGCCTATATTTCAGGTATCGGGCTCGGCACATTAACAGGGCACTGCATATTCATTTTTGGCGGTAGATTATTGGTAGAGTCCCTTAATGCCAGGCAGGATATCATTCAATGGGTGATCGGTGGCATTTTTCTGATCACTGCAGTGATCCAGGGGTTGAAGATGGTCAAACAGAAAGACGCAATTTCTCAAATGAAAGAGAACAGTGAATGATCTTTTTCAATGCCAAAATGCTATCCTTCTTTCCATGCCCCCCGCTCATCGGGAGAAAATTTCCAGGGTGCAAAATTGTTTTCGGTATTACTGAACATGCCACTCCATTCCTGGGGCACGTTACTTTCTTCCATGGCCTGATACCGGCGTAATTGCAATATGATATCCAGCGGGCTGATGGCTACGGGACAAGCTTCTACACAAGCATTGCAGGTAGTGCAGGCCCGAATCTCTTCCTGGCTGATATAGTTGTGCAGCAACGTTTTGCCGTCGTCTTTGAATTCGCCATTGGCTTTAATGTTCCGTCCTATGATCTCCATGCGGTCACGGGTATCCATCATGATCTTTCGGGGCGATAACAACTTGCCGGTCATGTTTGCAGGGCAGGCTTCTGTGCATCGCCCGCATTCCGTGCAGCTATAAGCATCCATAAGATTTCTCCAGCTGAGATCAAATACGTCTTTGGCGCCAAAGCGTTTTGGAGGCTCATCTGCGTGGGTAGGGGCTAGTTCGGGTTGCATCGCATATAGCACCTCTTTTTGGATCTCCGGCATGTTGTTCATTTTCCCCTGGGGATCAAGGCGTGCGTAATAGGCATTCGGAAATGCAAATATGATGTGGAGATGCTTTGAATAGGGGAGGTAATTCAGAAAGGCGAATATTCCCAGGATGTGCAGCCACCATGATGCCCTTTCTATACCCACCAGCGCACCGTCGCTCAGTCCTGCAAAAAGCGGATGCAGCATGGAGGAGAACATAAAATTACCTGTGGCATGCTGGGCATAGGGTGAAACACCGCGGCTTTGCAGCAACGTATCTGTTGCATTGATGGTGAGGAACAACGCCATCAGCACGATCTCTACGATCAGGATAACATTGGCGTCGTTTCTAGGCCAGCCTTCAAGCTCCGGCTGGTTGAATCTTTTTAATCGCAGTATATTCCGCCTTGCCAGGAAAATGATACAGACCAATATAACGGCTACGGCCAGAAACTCAAATGAATTGATCAGCCAGGGGTATGCAATGTCCAGAACAGGCGCTAATATGCGGTGGGAACCGAACAGGCCATCGATCACTATCTCCAGTACTTCGATATTAATGATAATAAACCCAGCATATATCACAAAGTGGAATAAGGCCACCAGTGGTTTTTTGAACATCTTCTTCTGACCGAAAGCAAGTAGTAGAACATTTTTCCAACGTTCCTGCTGATGTCCGCTAACATCTTCAGCCCTGCCAAGGTTTATATTACTACGCAGCTCGCCGATCTTTTTAGAGAACAACCAGATGGCTACTGCGCCAAGGATCAGAAAAAGAAATTGCTGTATGAACTCCATAACCATGGTTACATTTTGCTAATTTACGTGTAATATAACCCGAAACAAATGTTCGTTATTGAAAAAAATTATATCCTTAGCGCAGACGCAGCGATCAAGAAGATGAGGCGGATGGCGTATGAGATACTGGAGAATAATGCAGATGAGGATCATATCATTTTTGCAGGTATAGCCGATAACGGATTGGTGGTTGCAGAAGCCGTGGCCGGTATGGTAAAAGAGATCTCCGGTAAGTCTACGGAGATCATCAGTCTGACCCTCGATAAAAGGCATCCCACCACCGTGGAAACAAACCGCCCTGTTGACTTTAACGACAAAGTAGTGATCATTGTGGATGATGTGACCAATAGCGGTAAAACTCTTACCTACGCCCTAAAGCCAGTTCTGGAAGCTTACCCGAGGAAAATACAAACCCTGGTGATGGTAGAACGAAGCCATAAAAAATACCCTGTCCATCCGGATTATGTTGGCCTTTCACTTTCCACTTTCCTGCACGAGCACATATTTGTTGAAGTTTCCGGTAAAGTTATCCAGGGTGCTTATGTTGCCTGATCAGAAGTAAATGCCGTGGACTTTCCATTGGCCCGTTGTATTGTATTCAATGGCTGGAGCAGGTATTTTCAATGTATTCAGTGCAGAGAAAACCGACCTTAGCAAGGGGCTTTTCGTTTTGATCCTGGTAAGGTCTATATCGGCCGAAAGAAAAATCCGCCGGTACCTGGGGACGTCATTATAGTCATACACCACACCTGCTTCATCTGTCCATTTGTTTTCCCTTCCGCCAAGCATCAGCCTGGCATTATAACCCATTGAAATATTGAGCCAGGCGGGAATCCTGCTCGATGGAAAGAAATCCCGCAGATTGGCACTCACCCAGTATGTCTGGCTGTTATAATCTTTCAACACCCGTTCTATTCCCGGTGAGCCAAACAGGCTGTTTACCCGGCTTTGATAAGGTGAGGGGTAATCGTATGGGAAATAGCTGAACTTGACCGACAACCGTTGCTGTTTCCACCCCAGGGCCTGGCCAACATATAAAGCTGATCCGGTTACGTTGGCCGCCATGTCTGTTAAGCTGAACCCCCATTCAGCCGAGAATCCGTCAAGTATTTCAATAATACTCTGAAATGCAACGCCACTCGCCCCTCCCAGCCAAACGGCTTTTCTTTCGTCGATCCCTGTCCATTTCCACATATCGCCGGAGATCCTGCTGATCTGGTAAGAAGTCCACACATGGCCAGCCTTATCCATTTGTTGCCATTCGGGCCAGTCGTTAAACAAGTGAAAGCTCTCTTTAGGGTAGTTTGCATACCAGGCTCTATTCAGGGCAACAAATGTACCCGTCCACAAGGCTGCCTGGCCTGCTCCCACGATCCAAACCCGGTTCGCTTTGGGGCCGGAGGTGTCTGCAACGTTAGTCCCTGCACTGGCAATCAGAGCGGAAAAGGCGAATAGAACCGATATAACGATCTTTTGCAACAGCTCAAAAATACAATGCTCCCACCAGCTTTTACAATTTGTAAAATTCAATATCTTCACCCCTTTACAGTTTATTAAAAAATGTCTACTTATGGATGCTGCGATTCAGCAACGCGTACAGGCCTGGTTGAACGGGAATTATGACGATAATACGAAGGCGGAGATAAGGAAATTGGCGGAAGAGAAGCCAGCGGAACTGGCAGATGCATTTTACCGCAACCTCGAATTTGGGACAGGAGGTCTGAGGGGCATCATGGGTGTTGGGACCAACCGAATCAACAAATATACGATTGGGATGGCCACCCAGGGATATGCTAATTACCTGAAAAGCAGCTTCCCTGACGAAGAGGTGAAAGTAGCGATCGCGCACGACAGCCGTAACAACAGCCGTGCTTTTGCCGAGATCACTGCCCATGTTATGGCCGCCAACGGAATTCAGGTTTTCTTGTTTGAAAGCCTGCGCCCCACCCCTGAACTTTCGTTCACCATACGTCATAAAAAATGTCATGGCGGAGTGGTTTGCACCGCATCCCATAACCCAAAGGAGTATAACGGCTACAAGGCTTATTGGAATGACGGCGGCCAGCTGGTACCGCCGCACGACGTGAATGTGATCAAGGAAGTAGACAAGATCACTGCAGTGGAAGATGTAAAATGGAATGGCGGTGAAAGCAGAATATCTATCATCGGTGAGCAAATAGACGAAGCTTACCTGGAAATGGTGAAAGGTTTAAGCGTTTATCCAGAAGTCATTGCCCGGCAGCGTGACCTTAAGATCGTTTATACTCCCATTCATGGTACCGGAATTAAACTGGTTCCGGAGGTATTGAGCAGGTTTGGATTCAAGAATGTTACCCTGGTCAAAGAACAAATCGAGCCAAACGGTGACTTCCCCACGGTGGTCTACCCTAATCCTGAAGAATCGGAGGCCATGAGCATAGGTCTGGCCAAGGCAAAGGAAATTGACGCTGATATTCTGCTGGGTACCGATCCGGATGCAGACCGGGTGGGCATTGGCGTGAAAAATCATAAGGGTGAATGGGTGCTGGTGAATGGTAATCAGACTGCAGTTCTTGCTTTTAATTATATGATCGAAGCCAGAAAGGCAAAGGGGATAGCGAAGCCGAACGACATGGTAGTAAAAACCATTGTAACCACAGATATGATCGATGTTTTTGCAAAGAAGAATGGAATTACCTGTTATAATGTGCTCACGGGCTTCAAATGGATCGCGGAACTTATCAAAGAGAAAGAAGCGACTGAACACTACGTGATCGGCGGCGAAGAATCTTATGGATTAATGATCGGGGACCGACTGCGCGATAAAGATGCTGTGAGTGCAGTGGCCATGCTTTGTGAAATGGCGGCCTACGAGAAAGACAAAGGCAAAAGCCTGTATGAAAAACTGATCGACCTGTACTTGGAGTATGGCTTCTATAAGGAACATCTTATTTCCATCACCAAAAAGGGGATGGATGGCCAGCAACAGATCGCTGCAATGATGGAAATGTTTCGCAGCGCGCCGCCTTCATCACTCGGTGGATCCGATGTGGTTGAGCTGCTCGATTATGATAAGGGTGAAGGCAGGGATCTGAAGACCGGTAAGCAATGGAAAATAACCCTGCCGAAAAGTAACGTGCTGCAATTTTTGCTGGCAGATGGCAGTAAGATCAGCGCAAGGCCTTCAGGTACCGAGCCAAAGATCAAATTCTATTTCAGTGTAAATGCTGAACTGAAGCAGAGAGAACAATATGATGAGGTCAGTCTGCTCCTGGATCAAAAAATCAAAGCGATCATTGCAGATTTGAACCTTTGATCTCCAGCGATCAATGATGAACAAATGCGGTAACGAAATCCCTGTAGATATCGTTACCGCATTGTTGTATCAACGCATTCATGGAGTAATCAGACGGGGATGGTCAGCACCTGACCCGGAAATACCTTGTCGGGGTCACTGAGCTTATCTTTGTTGGCTTCAAATATATCTTTCCAGCTTATCCCGGTGTATTTCTTGGCGATCTTGGAGAGATTGTCGCCCGCCTTAACCTCGTAGGTTTCCGGGACGGACTGGTCAACAGATACATTCAGCACGAGATCACCAGAACGCATCTCGGGATCCACATTTTCGTACAAATTCCAGAGTTGGTCTTTCACCTGGTTGGTGGGAGCCGTGCAGGTAACATAAAGAACCCCGTCCTGTTCGTTAACGGTCAGGTTCGAAACACCATTGCCTCTTGCAAATTGGACCAGGTCAGCATATTTATCTTGTAATGCCATGTTTGTTGATTTATTTAGATATGACCAATTGGTTTACCACCTTTTTAGGTTTCATTTCATTGGCAGCCTGCATTACTTTTTGCAGATCGCTTTTCTTCACGGTTCCGGTTAAGGTGACTTCACCATTGCTTACCTTGGATGTGACGCCGCTAATGCCTTTTGCTTTAAAAGTGGAGTCAATGCCGTAACTCAGCACATCATCAGGATTGATTACTACTACAGGGGGTGGAGGAGGGGGAGGAATCGTCAGGTTGTTGACAATATCTTTTACGCCTTTCTCACCCTGTAGGGCACTGATAACAGCTGATTTAGCAGCTTCATCCGCCACTTCACCACTCAATGTTACCACGCCGTTCTTTACAGAACTGCTGATAGCAGGTGAAATTGCGGAAACCTTTGCCTTCACTGCTTCAGCAATCTTCTCGTCACTGGGCTTACACGCGGCGAATAACAGTGTAAATCCGAAGACAAACAACATATGCCAAAGCTGTTTTTTAATGCTCATAAATAATGTTTTGCTCAAAGTATTGAATTAAACATGCATATAAAAATTGTGCATGATTCAAATCAATACTTGATACATCATTTTCGTAATTTGCGACCATGCGTCCAACGGAAGACCAATACAGACATCGCGGGTTACGGAAGAAACTGGTTGAGGAGGTCCGCAAAAAAGGAATTACGGACGAGCGGGTCCTGGACGCGTTAATGGCCGTTCCTAGGCATTTCTTCCTGGATTCTGCATTTGACCAGCAAGCCTATGAAGACAAAGCTTTTCCGATTGGTTCAGGTCAAACGATCTCCCAGCCCTACACAGTCGCTTACCAGACACAGTTGCTGCAATGCCGGCCTTTCGACAAAGTGCTGGAAATAGGAACGGGAAGCGGCTATCAATGTGCCGTACTCGCATCTTTAGGCACCCAGGCGTTTACCATCGAAAGGCAGAAGCCTTTGTTTGACGCAAACAGAGAGTTCAGGTACCTGCATTCGTTTCCAAACATCAAGTTTTTTTATGGTGACGGATACGAGGGTCTGCCCACGTATGCTCCGTTTGATCGCGTCATTGTTACTGCTGCCGCTCCGTTTATTCCCACCAAACTGATTGACCAAATGAAGATAGGCGGGGTTATGGTGATCCCCGTGAACGAAGGCGATTTTCAAAGGATGCTTCGTATTACCAGGATTTCGGCAGACGATATCAACGAGGAAAAATTTGATCTTTTTTCTTTTGTGCCGATGCTCGAAGGAAAGAATAACCATTGAATGGAATAAAAAAGGGCCCCCTGCGAAAAGGACCCCACTCAACTGTGAACGAATTTATTTACTGCATGCCTTCCTGCATTCCATCCATACCGCTCCTCGTGTTCTTGCGCTTGAAAAGGGATGCATCAAATTTTCCAAATCTGTAGGTGAAATTCAGCCTTACCACCCTCCAGTCCTGGCGACGCTCAAAATTCTGTATAAAATATTGTGATTCGCTGAATGTTGCATATCGCCTGGTCTTGAAAATATCATTTATGCCTAAAGAAAGCGAAGCTTTTTTGTCTTTCATGAACTCCTTCCTGATGGCCAGATCAACAGCCCAGTTCGGTTCAACATAGCCTTGGGCGGTTGTTTGCACAAAACCTCCCCAGCCACCACCACCGCCACCGCCACGGCCACCACCACCGCC
>Ga0164292_10002277_pt1 | contig 15630 bp, 14 predicted proteins | sample GEODES117metaG_FD_111486 | JGI IMG/M metagenome (GOLD analysis project Ga0164292, IMG submission 111486) | Eutrophic lake water microbial communities from Lake Mendota, Wisconsin, USA - GEODES117 metaG | ecosystem: Environmental > Aquatic > Freshwater > Lake | place: USA: Lake Mendota... | reverse complement strand
CTGAGCACACCAGCCACCAGGCGGGAGCGCCAGCGACGGCGTGGGCGGGTGAGGGCCTGGGCAACGGCAGCCTGCAGCGCCAGGCCGCAGCTGGCGGGGCTGAAGTCATCCAAGCGCTTGCGAGCGGCGGCAACCATGGCCTGGCGCTGGACCGGGCTGAGGCGCTGGAGGGCATGGAGCTGGCGGGTGAGCTGGAGGCCATCGGCCGGATCAAAGGTGAGGCCGCTCACGCCGGGCTCGATCAGGTCGGCTGCACAGCCACAGCCGCTGCTCACCAGAGCGGGCAGGCCAGCGGCGATGGCCTCATTCACCACCAGCCCCCACTGGTCGACAAGGCTGGCGAGCACGAGGGCGGAAGCCTGGCGGTAGGCCAGGGCCAGCTCGGGCAGCTGCAGGAAGGGGCGAATGCGGCAGCGGTTGGGATGGGGCAGGGAGTCGGCGGCGGCGAACAGCTGGGGCTCAAGCGGCCCGAATCCCACCAGATCCAAACCCCAGGTGCCTCCATCGGCCTGGTAGCGGGCGTAGGCACTCAGCAAGGTAGCGTGGTTCTTCTTAGGCACGAAGCGGCTCACACAGAGGAAGTGTGGGCCGTGGGGGGGCGGCGGCTGTGGGGGTAACCTGAGGAAGTAGGCGTTGTCCACCACGTCCCAGGGCTGGTGGATGGCCTGGGGGGGGAAGCCGAGCTGGCGGAGGTAGGCGCGGCTCTCGCTGCCGGCCACTACGGCACTGCTGTAGCCGGTGAGTAGCTGGCGCTTGAGCCACTCGCGGGCAGCGGAGCGGGGGCGGTCGCGCTGGCGGCTGTCGCTGGCCATCACGAGGGGCAAGCGGCGGCGCTGGGCCTGCTGGAGCAGAACTTGGTAGGAGCGGTCGGCCCAGCCCACGCTCACCACCGCCTCGGCGGCGGTGCCGTGGAGGATGGACTTCCACTGGCGCTTGAGGCTGGCCAGGCTGGGATCGGACTCAGGATCGGATGCGCCATGGATGCGCAGCAGGCCGTAGGGCAGGGAGGCTGGCTCCGCCAGCCAGGGGTACTCCTGAGACTCGGGGCGGGTTTCCACCACGGTGAGATCGAGGTGGCGGCAAGCGGCCGCAAAGCGCACGTGGTGGTAAGGACCCACGCGATGGAGGGCGAGCACCACCCGGGCCCGGGACTGGTTGGCAGGGGGTCTGGAGGACATGGGCCCTAGGGTTGGGGCAGCAGGGGGGCAAGCCGGCGCAGTGTCGCCTCCCAGCCGAACTCCTCGCCGCGGGCGGCGAGGGCTTGGCGCCAGGCGAGGTAGGCGGTGTAGGGCTGGAGTCGGCCTTCGATCCAGTCGGCCACTGTGCTGGGGCTGGGGTGTGGCGGGAAGAGCTGGCCGCAGCCGGCATCGGGAATGGTGGCGGGGATGCCGCCCACGGCGTGGGCCAGCATCGGCACGCCGAGGCGCAGGCACTCGCGGGCGGCGATGCCAAAGGCCTCCGCCTGGGAAAAGAGGGTGCCGAAGTGCCAGCTGCGCAACTCGGCCACGAAACGGGGCAAATGCTGCTGCTTGGCGATGAAGCCCAGGCCCTGGATGGCCGGGTGGCTGGGCAGCTCGGCGTCGATCACGCCGAGCACGCGCAGCTCGGCTGGGATGCCGCGCACTTTGAGGGCCTCCACCAGTTGGAGGAGGAAGGGCCCGCCCTTGCGCTGCCACTCCTTGCCGAGCAGGCCGAGGCGCAGGGGCTGGCCCGGGCCGGGCGGAAGGGGGGGCCGGCCGGGCGGAAGAGTGGCGAGGGCGACCTCGTCGAGGTTGGCGCCGGCGGGCACCACGGTCACCTGCTCGCTGGGCAGGCCGTAGTCCTCGCTCAGAGAGCGGGCGGCCCAGGGGCTCATCGTGATCACGGCCTCGGCCTGGTGGAAGGCGCGGCGCTCACGGGCCAGCAGCTGGCGGCGCAGAGCGGGGGCGATGCGGCTGCCGCCGCCGTAGGCGTTCAACACCTGGGTGGTGGTGGCATCCAGGTAGAAGGCCACCCGCCAGGCGCTGGGCCAGGGGTGGAGAGGCAGGAGGGGATAGTTGCTGAGGAGAGAAAGGGGCCGGTGGGGGGAGAGGCGAGCCTGGGCGAGCAGGTCGCGGCAAAAGCCCTGGCTGTACTGGAAGCCGCCTGGGCGGCCGCTGCGCAGCAGCTGGAGCAGGTTGAAGGCGGAGCGGCGCCAGCGCAGGCTCTGGGGGTGGAGGGCCAGGCCGCCCTGGAGCAGGCCGCTGGCCAGGCCGGCTTGGAGCAGGGCGTGGGGGATGCCACTCCAGGTGGCGGGGTCGGTGGCGTCGCCGCAGCAGAGCAGCAAGCGGCTCATGGCTGGTGCCCCAGGCTGAGGGCGGCGATCAGATCGGGGCGGCTCCGGTGCACCAGCACCAGGTTGGGGCCCAGCAGGTCGTCGAATTCGGCGCTGTAGCCCTCGAACCAGATCACGCCGAGGGGGTAGAGCTTGCCGAGACGGTAGCTGGCGCCGTAGAGCCGCAGGTAGTCGTGGATAAAGGTGCGCGAGAAGAGATTGGCGCGGCCGTACTCCAGCTGGATACAGGCGATGGCGGCGGTGGCCAGCAGTCCCTGGGCGCCAACGAGTACCTGCTGCTCGTAGCCCTCCACGTCGAGCTTGAGCAGGTCGATGGCGGTGACGCCCATGGCGGCGCAGAAGCTGTCGAGCCGCTTGGCGGGCAGCTCCAGCAGCTCGGGCTGGGCCAGGCCATGCACGCCTGGCTGCACCCCGGCCACGGCGGTGGTGTGGCCGCTACGGCGGGGGTCGGCGTAGAGGGTGAGAGGGCCGTCGTGGGCTGCGAGGGCCAAGGGGTGGAGGTGGGCGCGGGGCTGGCCGGCATGGGCCATCTGGAGCTGCGCGTATACGGCGGGCACCGGCTCGAAGGCCCACACCTCCACGGCGGGCGATGCCGCGAGGGCGAGGCGGGTGTAGTCGCCGCGGTTGGCGCCCACGTCAAACACACGTAGTGTTCTAGCGGAGGGGCTTAAAGCGGCGAGGCGGCGGAGCAGCCAGGCCTCGCCGTTGCTGGTGGGGTCGAAGTTGTCGTTGTTGTAAAGGGCGTGGAAGAGGCTGGCCAGCCGGTCGAGGCCTGCGAGCAGGGGATGGCCGTGATGGGCTGGCAGCCAGCGCTGCAGGCGGGGGTAGGCCCAGCGCCAGGGCCGCTGCAGCATGGAGGGCACGGGGCTCATGGGGCGGCTAGCAGGGCATACCAGGCGGCGGCGCAGGGGGCGATGGCGAAGCGCGGTGCCTGGCGCCGAGCCCGCTCGGTCAGGGCGGCTCGGGCCGCGGGATCGGCAAACAGGGCAGCCAGGCAGCGGGCCCAAGCGTCCACGTCGCCGGGGGGCAGGAGCTCACCGGCGGCACCATCGTCCAGCAGCTGGCGGCAGGCGGGCACGTCGCTGGCCAGCAGCGGCAGGCCGGCAGCCATCGCCTCGATCAGGGCGATACCGAAGCCTTCGGCTGTTGTGGTGGAGAAGGCGAAGAGGTCGGCCTGGCCGAGCAGCTCGGCGACGGCGCCGTGGCGGCCAGGGAGCACGGCGGCGGGATCGAGGCCGAGCTCTGCGGCCAGGCGCTCGAGGTTGGGACGCTCGGGGCCCTCACCCACCAAGAGCAACTGCCAGCCGGGCGGGCGAACCGCCGCAAAGGCGCGCAGCAGGGTGGCTTGGTCCTTGATCGGATCGAGCCGGGCCACCATCAGCAGGCGGCGGCTGTCGTGGGCGGGCCGGCGGGCGCGGCGGGCGGCGGAGGTGGCGGCGATGGCGGCGGTGTCGCAGCCGTTGGCGATCACTGGATCAAGGCGGAGAGGCTGGAGAGAGTCCACCACGGCCGAGCTGCAGGGCACAGCCTGCACGCCAAGGCGCTGGAACCAGCGCAGCAGGCTGAACCAGCGGCGACGGCCGGCGGGATCGGCGGGGGCGGTGTTCTGGAGGGCAACGGCCTGGCGGCGCACGCCAGCCAGGCGGGCACCAAGGGCCAGCCAGAGCAGGGGACGGCTGCAGGGGTAGATCAGCAGTGCATCGGGCCTGCGGGCGCGGCAGAGGCGGAAGGCGCGCCAGGCGAGCTGCAGGCGGTCGCAGGGGAGCCAATGGTGCAGAGGCAACAGGGAGGCGAAGGCGGGCTCCAGGTCGCGCTGGCTGGCGTCGAGATTGAGCAGCTCACAAGCCACGCCGGAAGGGGCGTGGCGCACGAGCTGGAGGGCCAAGCTCTCGATGCCGCCGGCGGGAAGGCCGTTGAGCACGTGCAGCACCTTCACGCCAGCCCAAGCTCCTGGCCGTAGGCGCGGGCCATGGCTGGCACGCCGTAGCGACGGCGGGCGCGGCGGCGGGCGGCCCGGGCACGGCGGCGGGCGGCAGAGGGATCGGCCAGGGCCGCTCGGATTCCGGTTGCCAGGGCGGCGGGGTTGGCGTGGGGCACGAGCAGGCCGCAGCGGCCGCCGGCTAGCAGCTCACAGCAAGCGGGCACGGCGGTGGCCACCACGGGCACGCCGGCGGCCATGGCTTCGGCCAGAGCGATACCGAAGCCCTCATCGGGGCCGGTGGCGAACACGAACAGCTGGATCCGGGCGAGCAGGCGGGGAATATCGCGGCGGGTGCCGAGCAAACGCACGCGGCCGTGTAGACGGAGTGCGTGGATCAGGGCCTGGAGCTGGGGGCGGCGGCTGCCATCCCCCACCAGCCACAGTCGCAGGGGCAGGCCCTGGTCGCGCAGCAGGGCGAGAGCGCGCAGCAGGGTGGGGTGATCCTTGTGGGCTTCCAGGCGGGCCACCATCGCCAGCAGGGGCGGGGCCGCCGCGTCGCGCGGGACGGGCGGGAGTGAGGGGAGGTCGCAGGCGTTGGCCACGGTGCGGAGTTCGCCGCGGCGCAGGCCGTAGCCTCGGCGGGTGGCGCGGGCCACGCTGGCGGAGCAGCAGAGCAGGCGCTGGGTGAAGGGGCGGCCCAGCTGCACGAGCAGGGTCATGCGGCGGCGCTGGCGGCTGGGGGGTGGGTTGCCCACGTGGGCGCATACGCGGCCCACACCGGCCAGGCGGGCGGCGATGGCGATCAGGGCATGCCAGCCGAAGGGGAAGCAGAGCAGGGCCCTGGGCCGCAGGGCGCGGCAGAGGGCGAAGGTGCGGGCAATCAGGCGTGGGTAGCGGGCGGGCCCGCGGCCGAGAACGAGGGTGTGGATTGGGATGGCCAAGGCCTCGAACTCGGGGCGTAGCACGGCGGGCCGGGGGGCCAGGCAAAGTAGAGCCATGGACAGGCCCTGGGCGCGCCAGTGGCGGGCGAGCAGCAGCGCGAGCTGGGGGCAGCCCTCGGCCTCGAGGGAGGGCAGCACCAGCAGCAGCGGCCCGGGCTCAGCGGAGGGCGGCAAGGCTGGCGAGCAGGGAGGGAGTGAGCACCCGCACATCAAAGCGCTGCTCGGCCGCCTGGCGGCAGTGGCGGCGATCGATGGCGGGCAGGCGGGCTACGCCATCGGCCAGGGCCTCGATAGTGGGCTCGCACAGCCAGCCGGTGCGGCCGTGCTCGATCACCTCGGGGGTGGAGGCGCGGCGGGTGGCGATCACCGGCGTGCCGCAGGCCAGGGCCTCCACCATCACGATGCCGAAGGGTTCCTCCCAGCGGATGGGGAAGAGCAGGGCGGCGGCGCGACCCAGCAGCGTCTGCTTCTGCTGGTCGGTCACGGGACCGACCCAGCGGACGCGCTGGCCATCGAGATGGGGCTGGATCTGCTCCTTGAAGAAAGCTGCGGCGCCGGGCTCGTCGGGGCGATTGCCGGCGATCACCAGGGGGAGGTGGCAGCGCCGCGCGGTGGCGATCGCCAGGTCGACCCCCTTGTTGGCGGTGAGCCGGCCGAGGAAAAGCAGGTAGCCTCCATCGCCGGGGCCGGGCCTGTAGTAGCGGCTGTCCACCGGGTTGGCAATTGTCACGGCCGGCGCAGACACAGCAGCGGCAGCACGCTGGTGCTCACTCACGAAGTGGAAACCAGCGTGGGCACGGATGCGGGCCTCGGCTGCCTGGATCAGGGCCTGGTCCACCGGGTGGCTGAAGCAGTGGAGCAGGGGCTTGCGGATGGCCAGCAGCGCTTCCAAATAGTCGAACCGGCCGAGGTTATACACCACGTCGCAACAGCGTGCGGCACGCAGGCTCTGTAGCTGAAATCGAAGTTTACGGTAGGCGCGGCTATGCCAGGAGCCGGAAGGGCCGCGGTGGCAATAGAAATGGCCCCCGTAGGACTGGGAGCCGGCGGCGGCGAGCAGATCCACGCGGTGGCCGAGGCGGCTGAGCTCGGCGGCGTAGAGAGCGGCCACCCGCTCGGCGCCGCCGTAGCGCAGAGGTGGCACCGGCAGCTGGGGATCGGCGATCAGCAGGATGTTCATGGCTGCGGCCCGAGCAGGGGCCGGAGCTCGGCTGCCAGCTGGGGCCAGGAGCGCGGCTGGGGCGGGGCCATCTGGCTGGTGCCGGGGGCGGTGGCCAGCAGCTGGGCGAACAGCTGCTGCCAGGCGCGCCAGTGGGGCGGCAGCAGGTAGCAGCAGGGCACGCCTTGGAGCACTTCGCGGATGCCGCCGAGGTCGGTGCCTGCAACGGGGAGACCTGCGGCCAAGGCCTCCAGCAGGGTGAGAGGTCCGGTTTCCAGCCAGGTGGAGGGCAGTACGGCGAGATCGTAATCCTGAAGCCGGGGTAGGAGTTCGGCCTGGGGCAGGGTGCCGCACACCTTGAAGCGGGGATCGCCCTGGATCAAGCGCTGCAGGCGTTCGCCGTAGGTGCCCTGCCAGTAAGGGCCGTAGCAGTGGAGCACGAGCGGGGCTGAGGCGGGCAGGGCACGGATGGCGCGCACCAGCAGGTGCAGACCCTTCACCGGCTCGCAGCGGCCCCAATACACCAGGCGCAGCACGCCGTCCTGGCGGAAGCGACGCTGGCGGGGGGGCAGGGGGGCGGGCCCGGCGCTGCGCACCAGGTGAATCTTGTGGGCCGGCACGCCCTGGCGCAGGAGCAGGTCGCGGCTCCAGGCGGCGAGCACGTGGATGGCATCCACCTCGCGGGTGAGCTGCAGCCAGGCGTCCTGGAAGGCGGTGGTGAGCTGGCGAGCGGTGAACACGTGGGCGAGGCGGCCGGGGGCCTCGGCGCTGAGGGGCCAGCCGCCCTGGACAGCCACAGCGGCCGCCAGCCAGCGGGGCAGGCCACCATGGTGCAGGCGGCAGCGGGTGCAGCGGCGGGGGCGCAGCCGTCCGTCGCACACGGCACCGGAAGCATCGATCAGGTGGCCCTTGATGCAGCTGAAGCCGGGGGCATGAACGGTGACCAGCACGCGCACTCCGGCGGCGCGGGCGGCGCGCAGGTGGCTGAGGCCGCAGCGCTCTGAGAAGGAGTGGAGATGGAGCGCCGTGGGGCGGAACTCGGCCAGCAGCTCAGCGAAGCCGGGGATGGATGCAGCTGTGGCGGCCAGCCGCTGGCGGCGGCGACCGGACACCACGGCGGGCAGCAACTGTTGGTGAGCCGTGAGGGGGGCGGTGGCGTTGTGGTCAGGCGCCAGCAGGGGGGCCCTGTGGGCGACCCAGAGCACGGCGTCTGTGGGGTTGCACTGGAGCTGGGCCTGGAGCAGCTGCTGCACGAACAGCTCGGTGCCTCCGGTGACGCGGGGGTAGTGGTCGTTGCTGAGGTGAAGCAGGCGCATCAGGCAGCCTGGAGTGCCGCGGCTAGCTGCGGCAACCCGAAAGTGGGCCGGGCCAGAGGCCGGGGCAGGGCTTCTGCGGTGGCCATGGCCTCAACGATGGTGGCGGCGATCGCCTCGGGCTCCAGGGAGGGGAACAGCCAGCCATTCACGCCGGGGGTCACCACCTCGCCGCAGAAGTGAGAAGCGATCACAGGGCAGTTGTAGGCAAGGGCCTCAAGCTGGGTGATGGCGAAGCCATCGGAGAGGGTGGGCAGGACCATTGCGTTGGCCCGGGCATAGAGAGCAGCAACCTGGGAGCGGGGCACGGGGCCCAGCCAGCGGATGTTGGGGGCTGTGGCCCAGGCCTGGGGATCGAGTTCGCTGGGGCCCGCGAGTGTGAGCTGCACGGGCTGGCCTTCCAGCAGGCGCATGGCCTCCAGCAGGCGAGCAATGCCCTTGCGCAGGCCAATGGTGCCCAGGAAGAGCAGCTGAAAAGGGGTGACCGGCGCTGGTGCGGCAGGAAACAGCTCCACAGAAGGCTCGTACACGAGGGGAATCAGGCGAAGCTTGCTGGCCGGCACGCCCTGGCGTAGCAGGCAGCGCCAGCTCCAGGGGGAATTCACCACGATGCGATCGGCCAGCTCCAGCTCCTCGGCCCAGTTCTGCCAGTAGTGAGCTGGAGCGGGCTGCCAGGAGCCGGTGAGGCGCGGGTAGCGGCGGTGCTCGGCGATCACCAGCTGCTCCTCCTCCGGGCCGGGGTCCATCTGACCGAGCACACAGGGGTAGCCCCGCTGGCGGGCCAGACGGAAGATAGCGAGGGCGGCGTAGCTGTAGCTGAACACGCTGAGTTCCGGCTGCTGCAGGCCATTCAGTTGGCGAACAGCCCAGCGTTGAAACCAGGAGTTGCGGGCGATGGTGCGCGGCCAGCCGCTAGGACGGCGGACAAGCCGAGAGCGAAGCTCAAAGGCCAGGCTGCCAAGCCAGGGGGCCCGCACCGAAGCTGCACTCAGATCTGGATGGAATCGGCCAGCAAGGGCCTTGGATGGCACGAAACGTCGGACTGGCGAACGTGTTGGCATCCAGGAGTCGGTGTAGAGGTGATGGAGGAGACCAAGCTGTTGCAAAGCGCGGGGGATGGCGTAGTGCTCGCGGGCACCGATCTGCAGGGCCAGCCAGGAGCTGCTGTTCATGTCTTGGACGAAGACCTGGCAATTAGGCGTTGCAGAAGGTGTCGATCAATGGGGTTCAGCGGCCGGCGATGGGCAGAGAGCGCATAGGTCGCCGCCGCCTCCACGCCAGCGGCGAAGGAGGCTGGGCCGTAGGAGGCCACACGCGGCGGGCAGGCTGCGGCAAGGCGCTGGACCGCGGCATCCGGAAGCTCACACCACCAGCGGATGGCTGCGGCAATGGAGGCTGAGGAATAAGGATCAAAGCGAAGGCCCGTGACACCAGGCTGCACCAGTTCCGGAGCACAACCACAGGTCGAAGACGCCAGCACGGGCAGGCCTGCCGCCATCGCTTCGTTCACCACCAAACCCCACTGCTCCACGGTGCTGGCATGGATGAAGGCCTCAGCCAGCCCGTAGCGACTGGGCAGCTCGGAATAGGAGCAAGCCCCGGGCAGCTGCACCGATTGCTGCAGTCCAAGGGCCGTCACCTGGGCCTCCAGCTGGGCCCGCAGGGGGCCGTCACCCAGAATCAGCAGGTTGAGCTGTTGTTGCTCCACGGATGCATGGCGTCGCCAGAGCGCATAGCCCTTGATCAGGCGATGAAGATTCTTTTTTTCGGTGAAGCGGGTCACCGCCAGCAGATAACGGGGGGGCAGGCCGAACTGGTTGCGGGCCTGCTCACCTTGGACACGCCAGTGGTCTGCCGTGGCGAAGTGGTCGTTGTCCACGGCGTTGTAGCCGCGAAAGATGGCCCCGGGAGCCATACCCAACTGCTGTAAGTAGGCTGCCTGCGGTTCACCTCCCACCAGGCCGGCCTGGGCTAGGTTCAGCACTCTCCGCTTGAAGAACTCCGTCCAGGGTCTGCGAGGGGCATCATGGCTGTTGCTCTCGGAACACACCACCACCGGCAAGCCTCGATCGGCAGCCACCAGCAAGGCGGCCAGGCTCTCGGGGAAGCTGTAGCCACTGATCACCAGAACCTGAGGGTTGAGGCGATCGATCCAGGCGACCAGCTGCCGCTGCCACGACACCCCGCCCACCAGAGGATCAGCGAGAGTGTGCAGCTGAAACGGTGCTTGTTCTGCATCCGTGGCCAACACCGCGAAGGGATCGCCGGCGCGGCGCTGCAGCACTGTCACCTGGTGGCCGGCTTCAGCCACGGCGGTCCAGCGGGCAACGTGGTAAGGCACCAGATTCACGATTACAACCAGAAGGCGCAGAGCGTTCATCGGCTTGCCCCTGAGGTAAAAACGCGTTCGTGCCATGCGGCGAGCTGCTCGGAATCGCAAAGTTCCAGTACGTGATCACGAGCCTCGTTCACCATGGCAGAAGTCCCACTGGGATTGGCGAGTAACTGAAGAACGGCCTGGGCAAGTTGGGGAACGTCGTGTTGCTCGAGCACAACGGCATCCACCCCTGGCCTCAATACCTCGCTCAGCCCGCCATGCAGCACCGAGCTCACCACCGGCACGCCATGAATGATCGCCTCGATGGGTGTCATGCCGAGAGCATCCCAGTCGGAATGAAAAAGCAAAACGTCAAGTGCGGCATACAAAGGTCTCATCTCGTCAATCCATCCAGCCCACAGCAACGCATGCTCGATCCCTAGTGATCTTGCCAAAGTTTGCAGTTGCTCACGCTCAGGACCGTCCCCCGCGATCAGAAAACGCGCCTCAGGTCGCTGGCGGAGAACGATGGCGGCGGTGTGCAGGAAAACATCAAAGCGTTTGCGGGCAATCAACCAGCCGGCATTGCCAATCACGGAGCATCCGGGAGGCAGGCCGAAACGCTGCCTGGCCGCAAGACGCTCAGCAGGCGTGGGGGGGGGGACGGCTGAAACCGGGTTGCGCAGAGTATGGGCTTTGCTGGCCAGGTTCGGACAGAGCTGCAAAGCCTCCAGCCGCACGAAGTCAGAAGGGAAGGTGACTGCGGTTACCAGATGTCTGACTGCGCCATAATAGAGGCGCCAGAACCAGCGAGGTTTGACACCAGTGTGGTGAAAATGAATAGCCAAAACCCGCGGAATGGGCCGACTGCCCACAATGGCCAGCAATACCGGCAGGCTGTGCCCAGTCAGTACCAAGGCATCAGGAGATTGAAGCCGTAACTGACGACGCAGCCGCCAGATGATGCACCACAAGGGAACCTGGCCATAGCCTAGGCCGAGGGCGGGAATACAACGGGCTTGCAGTGCTGGACCAAGGGGCCCTAGGGCATGCAGAGACAGCACGGAAAGCTCATGCCCACGAAGCTGTAGCGCCTCCATCAAGCCCAAGGAGGCTTGCTCCATGCCTCCGAGATTGGAACACTGCAGAATGTTGAGGAGGCGCAACGGGTTCAGATCAGCGCTAGAACAGCAAAATGGGAGGTTTGTCTGTAAATATTAAGGCCTGGATTCCGGGTAGGTAAGATATAAGCTTTTCGCGCCAAAGAATTAATCAGGTTTAGATGGTCGATCAGCGAGAAGGGATAGAATATGCCATCCCAGTTGGTGTCATGATAACCCTTGCCGCCCGTGAGGAGGAGGCGCAATAGCCAGCGGGCATGCAGATCACGAAAGACCTGCTTCAACCCTCTCGTCAAGGGGGAACCCATGCCATAGATGTTGTGATCGGAGATGAACACAGCCCGGCGGGACACACGAAACATTTCGTGGATCGCCCGTTGGGGCTGGGGCACGTGGTGAAGCACGCCGAAGGCGCTGCAACAGTCGAACGAGTTATCAGGGAAAGGGAGTGCGGTAGCGTTACCGGGAAGCAGCATCTCCGCCGGTACACCAGCCGTGACCGCAGCTTCACGCATCTCGGCTACGGGCTCAACCCCGATGATCCGGAGCGAGGGTCGAGACCGGGAGAGATAGCTGATCGCACGGCCGGTTCCACAGCCCACGTCGAGTAAACTTTTGAACTGGTAGTGCTCGACAAGGCCAGTGAGTAGGGCACAGGCAATAAAATGCTCATCTTCCGGATCGAACGCGAAAGCGCTGTCGTAGGAAGCAGCGATCTGTGCGTAATAGAGCCTTTGCTTTTCGAGGGGATTGTCGGAAATCATATTCGAGGTTGGGGGATTCACAGCGCGGATAGGCCCTTCTTGAGGCCCTGCCTTAGCCAGAAGACTGGCTGAAGGGCGCGGTTGATGGTCTGGAACTGCGCCAGCGAGGATTCGAATGAACTTGAGTGATTGGAGATTCTCTCCTGCCAGATGCGCAAAGCAGCTCTGTAGAGAACTTGGTCGAGGGAGACGAGCGGTAAAGCTTCATCGGGGAAGCTAGGCTTCGGAACGGACGGTGAGGATTCGTTTCTGCGCTCATAAAAACAGTGTCGCAACCCTATCTGGGTCTTCATGAGCAAAACGGACTCGTCGAACTGCTCCACCAGTCCGAATCCTGCCAAGCCGTGTTCAAGGTTGGCTAAGGCACGCTGTAGATCCGACTCGTCTAGCGTTCCAAATGGCTTGGGATTGATGAACACATTCTCACCGGCCAGATCCCCGGAGAGGAAGCGCACGAGGCCGTTGTCAAGCTCCAGGGGACGGCGTTGAGCGAGAAAGGCTGGGAAAGAGAGATCCTTTGCAGCTTTGTGGTAGTAAGCATTGGGAGTAACAACCGCATGACGCCAGAGGGATATCAGGCGAGACTTCGGCTCCCGGAGCATGGTGAAGTACCTGCAAGGAGAAGCAAAGATCCGATGGGTGCCATAGCCGAGATGACCCATCACGTAACCATCCCTTTGTGCCGTTCTCAGGATGGATTTCACTAGTCCTTGTGGCTTGAGTGAAGCGATGCCATCAGCCGGAATAAGCTGCCCAGGAGGGTGATACAAGTTCCTGCGTATTACCGAAGCCAAGCTCGAGCCGCCACATTTGTGGATATGGATAAAGATCACCAAATGGCGTGTCATTAGAGCAGGAATGGGCTGTAATTAAGTCGGTAGTCAATGGGCTGTGGCCGTTCACCAATAACTCGAGAGGGGTTTCCAGCCACAATTGCATAGGGGGGAACATCGCGGGAGACCAAACTGCCAGCCCCGACAACGGCCCCTTCTCCAATGGTCACACCGGGCAACACAATGGCCCGATAGCCGATCCAAACGTGATTGCCGATGCAAACAGGGCCGCCGCGATCGGCGAAATCAGCCGAGCGGGGATCGTGGCCGAGGGTGAGGATCGCCGCTTCTGGACCGATGCTCACATCATTGCCCACTCGAATGGAGAACCTACGGCCATCAAGATGACAGCCCTGATTGATCACGCAGCGCTTGCCCAGCCGTACACCGGGACCATGCAGAAATCGACAATGTAAATGAACGCTGCTGCCTTGGCCAAGAGCCTGCAGCCAGAACTGCAGCATTAGTGTCCTGAGCCGACGAGAGGGGAGGTGGCTGATCAGATCGTTATAAAGCCAGGCAATCCAGGCAGCAGCGATTAGGCGAAAACGACTCATTCGCTCAGGCCCAGTGCCTGGGCAACGAGTTGGGCGTTGCGGTGCCAGCTGTTGGCCTGCCCATAGGCCTGCCAATCGGCTAGAGGTGGATCGCTGAGCAAGCGGCGGATTCCAGCAACAAGGGCATCAACATGATCGGGCTGCACCACCACTCCAAGACCAAAAGTGCCGACGGCATCAAGCAGGGCACTGGCACCAGCCGAGGCGATCACCGGCTTTAGGTAATGGGCAGCGAGGTGCATCACCCCACTGGCAGAACGGAACTGACCGGAATAACAGAGCAGCACCGCATCACATGCGGTGAAGTGGTCAGCCACCTGCTGGGCACTCTGGTAGCCGATCAGCCAGCGGCAGCGCTGGGCAACGCCTAGGTGCTCGGCCAGCTGGCGGTAATGCGCGGCCGGCCGCTGACCTGCACTGGCATCCGGCCCCGCCACCAGCAACCAGGCCTTAGGAAGCTGGGTCAAGGCTTGCAGGATCAGATCCAGGTTCTTATTGTCACGTAGATGCCCAAAACTGAGCAATACTGTGGCCTCATGAGGGACGCCCAACCGGTGGCGAAGCTCAGGGGCACTGGAGTTGGATTGCGGGTACCTGTAAGGGCCGTGTGGAATCAGCTGCGTGTGCAGCTGGGGCTGGGGAGAGACGGTGTCGAGTTGGATGGGTGCGTGGACAAACGCCACATCGAGGAAGCTGTAGCCCTGGCCAATCGAGAAGCGATGCCACCAACGGGGACCCACCACAAAATTGCGCACTGGATCGTGTACTACGGCCGCGAAACGGACACCACTGCGGGCCCAACGACGCAAGTTCCAGGCCCAGAGTGGAGCGAGATATTCGCTGTAAGTGGTGAACAGCACTTGGCGAGCACCTGTGCTGGTTAGGGCAGCGTTGAGAGCCCACTGATAACGCAGGATCGTGATGGCAGTAACAAACTGTTGTAAAGGGCGGCTATGTAGATGCTTCTTCTTTGGCCCTGCAAGAGTTATACGTTGATAGAGATCGGAGCGAAACGGGAAGCCACAGGGTGCAAGCAAGAGCACGGCGTAACCGCTCATGGCAAGAGCTTCACACTGGGCATGAGCATAGTCAGCAAGGCCGCCATGGTCAGCCGTGCAGAACACCAGAAGCACGGCTCAGCACTCCAGCAGCAACTGGCGAAAGCGTGCGGCTGAATAATTCTCCTCCACAAGCTCTGCGTTATTGCGTGCTTTACGTGTTAAGTCCTCGAGCTGGGTGAGTGCCAATCGCAAGGCCGCGCAGACTGCCTCGGGGGTCTCCGACTGAATCGATACACCCGCACCCGTGAATTCAACCACTTCTTCACACCAAGTTCCACTCATATACACTAATGGGATGCCATGGAGAGCGGCTTCAATCGCAACGCGTGATACACGGTTGTGGTAGCTGCTGCGGCGATAGGGAAGCACGATTAGTTGGCTGCGTTTGAGCAGTTCTGCATAGGCCTGGCGATTGAGAGACTCGTTGATCAGCTGAAAACGACCATCTGCGATCAGCTCTGGATCAGGACGATCCACAGATCCATCGGGTAAGGAAAAGGGCTGCGGCCACTGGCTGATCACTTGCAGATCCAGCTGCGGCTCTTCAGCAAACAGCTGCCTGCAGGCCGCTTGGAGCAGATCGTTTCCCTTTTCATACCGGGCAAATCCAGGGCATGTGATGGTGACAGTTGGGCTGTTGGGCTCTGGGGTGCGGGTTGAGGGGACGGCCACCGCTGGGTGCAGGGAGACCGGATGGGGGAACAGCTGCACCGGCAGCTGGCTGAACGTCTCGAGTTCGGCCTGCATGGCCCGCGTCTCGGCAGCAAGTACAACGCGCCCGGAGCGCACGGCCGGGGCAAGTCGCCGGAAGCACCAGCGAGCCAGACGTGTGGACACGGAGGGCGGAAAGGCCACGGGAAGGCCCTGGCCCTGATAGTTGCCGAAGCCCTGGACAAAGAGCAGCAGATAGCGGCGATGGCCACGATGAAACGGACGGCGACAGAGCCATGAGAAGGCCACCAGGTGCTGCAGGCGCATCGTGAGCGCACACACCCATCTCGAGTCCGGATGCAGGCGCAACCAGGCGGAGATTTCGCGTGCGTAGCGCAAGGCATGACGCATGCCTCCCAGACCCCCCTGGCGGCTGGCATCAACCCAACAGTTACGGGAAAACCAGGGGGTTGCGTTCAGTTCAGCGAGCAGGCCGGGATCAGCTTGACGGTGGGCCAGCACATCAACATGGTGACCAGCCTCGCGAAAGCCGGCGGCGATATCGCCGATGTAGAGGGGCCAGTGGCCGCTTCCGGACTGGAGTGCTTCTTCAGGAATAACGATGTTCAAGACATTAAGGCAATGGCGCTAATTCAGGATGTAATTCTATAGGCCAAT
>Ga0164292_10002276_pt1 | contig 15637 bp, 14 predicted proteins | sample GEODES117metaG_FD_111486 | JGI IMG/M metagenome (GOLD analysis project Ga0164292, IMG submission 111486) | Eutrophic lake water microbial communities from Lake Mendota, Wisconsin, USA - GEODES117 metaG | ecosystem: Environmental > Aquatic > Freshwater > Lake | place: USA: Lake Mendota... | reverse complement strand
TAGATGACCATGAAAAGTATGAATGCGATTGGCACTCGGCCTGGCAAGAAAAGCTGCCACACGACCCAAAACTCCAGCTTTGGCTGTGTGAGTGTGAACCACATCTGGTTTAAACCGTCTGATTTCTCTCATTAAAAGAAAAAATGCTTTCATATCATTTCCGATAGAAATCGATCTACCAAAACCTGGAATTCGAATGGATTTAATGTCAGTAGCGACCTCATCCAAGTAGTCAGACTCATTTTTGTCGCAGTATCCGGTTACTAACCTTGTTTCAAACTTGGATGAATCTAGGTTCCGCATCAGATCAGCCACCAAGACCGCCGGCCCACCCACGTTCATGCGGGAAATTATCTGCATTACCTTCGCTGGCTGGCTTGATTTCATGGCTTTATCTTTCCCTAAATTAGGGGATAATTAGCAATCTAATGAGCAACTCTCAATTCTTTTCCAACTGCATAGCTGACAGTATGCGTGAAGCTGCTGCAGCCTTAAAGGCTGGGCATCTCGTGGCATTTCCAACTGAGACTGTTTACGGATTAGGTGCAGATGCTAGAAATCCTGAAGCGGTGAAAAGAATTTATGAGGTAAAAGGAAGACCATCTGACCACCCGCTAATTGTTCATATTTCCTCAATCAACCAGATAGAGAAGTGGGCAATTGATATTCCCGAGTATGCCATTTTTCTTGCTAGAGCATTTTGGCCTGGGCCAATGACTTTGATACTGCGGCGCTCTGAAATTGCAGGAGACTTCATAACTGGTAGCCAAGAAACTGTTGGTTTAAGAGTACCAAGTGATCCAATTGCGTTAGCACTAATTCAAGAGTTTGAGAAGATTTCAGATTCTGCTATTGCCGCACCAAGTGCGAATCGTTTTGGACAAGTTTCACCAACATCCAGTGCAGATGTGCGAGAGGAACTAGGCAGCTATCTCTCTAGCTCTGACTTGGTTCTGGATGGGGGTAGGTCCCTCATTGGAATTGAATCTACAATAATTGATTGCACTGGTGGCAGTCCCGAGATTTTACGTCCAGGTGCAGTAACTCAAGAAATAATTGAAAAACTCCTACAAACAAGTCTTTCAAATTTGGATGTTCAACCAAAAGTAAAATTTAGTGGGTCGTTTGAAAACCATTATGCTCCTAAAGCAAGAGTCATACTTGATGAGATTCCAAGTATTGGTCAGGGTTTCTTAGCCACCTCCAATTTTGTGACACCTGAAGGGGTCACGAGGGTTGGTTCACCCTCAAATATTGTCGAATTTGCCCAGTGCTTGTATGCGTCACTTCGTAAGGCAGATGATTTAGGTTTATCTGAGATTGTTGTTATCCAACCACATGAGGGTGAAATTGGAACAGCGGTGCGAGATCGTTTGAAAAGAGCCCAAGCTGGCAGGTAAGTAATTGTTACAGCAAGAAGAATACGCTTACAAAAATTCCACCAAGATGATAGGTACTAAAATCAAAACCATAGACTAAATCAATAATGCAAATAAAGAGAAGTAACTGCGATTAGCCAAAATAAAGCAATTTCTGGGTATAAACCATATTCTGATTTTCTTGATGATTCTTTGAGGTCTAGTCGCTAGATTAATTTCTTCTTTCGAAGTCGCAAAATGAAATTGATTTAAAAACAACGGAATGTGGAGTAGGCGCAGAATTGTTCTTCAAGTTACAGATTCAATCATGTCTTTAATTGAGTAAGTTGGTGTCCAACCGAGTGTAGTTTTTGCTAGATGAATATCTGCAACCACGCTCGAGGGGTCGCCAGCTCGGCGCGGTCCAAAACTGTAAGTAAGGTTTCCAATACGTTTTGTCATTTCCTCTACAACTTCAAGAACACTGTAACCATTTCCACTTCCAATATTGATTATCCCAACATTACTTGTAAACAGTTTTTCGATACAAAGATGAAAAGCAATTACTAAATCTCTAACGTCTACATAATCTCTCACGCAAGTGCCATCAAATGTCGGATAATCCCCTCCATAAATCTTAAACTCTTTAGAATCACGAGATGCAGCAAGCAAAGTAGGAATGAGATTTACCCCATCTCTTTCTACGAACTCTTTCCTGGTAGCTCCGGCAACATTAAAAAATCGGAGAATAGCGTAATGCAGGTTGATTATCTGGGAACTTGTGATTAACTCCTCACACATTAATTTTGTCTTTGCATAAGGGGAAAGCGGAGATGTTTCGTGTTCTTCATGCAACAGCTCTGTCCCAGTAGGGTCACCATAAACTGCAGCAGTTGAGGCAAAAATAATTTGGTGCAATTGAGACTCTTCCATTGCTTCTAGTAAATTTCTAGTTCCAACGACATTTTCGCGCACGTAAAAATCTGGGTTTTTTAAAGAATCTTCCACAGATTTTTCAGCTGCGAGATGGATAACACAAGTATTAGATGGTAGTTCATTAAAGATAACTGACATTTTGCCAATTGATTCAGTCTCAGCCAAGTTCAATTTGATGATCTCAACATGAGGTTGTAGAGCTCCATACTTCATAGTGGTTGCTTTATCCAAGATTACAATCTTATCAAAATGAGTAGAGAGGGATTCAATCAGATTAGTTCCTATGTAGCCTAACCCACCGGTTATAACAATTGTTTTTGGATTAGAACTCACGAAATGATTGTAGTCATTGCGATAAAGATTCAAAGGGTATCCACGGCTAAAGTCTGAAGTTATTCGTCTTTCCGTACCAATAGTGGGAAATCTTCTTAATTTTTGAGGCTAGCGAAATACTCATTTAGTTCATATCTGTGGGTAAATCCTTCAAACATTGGCAAGTCAACCTCCCAAAGCTTAAACACTTCTTTTTCCCGATATGGGATAACACCCCAATTGATCGGCAAACGTCGACCTAGGGTAACTTCAGCCAGACAAGCTAAAGACTTTAAGGAATAAGTGATTGGGTGTTTGATTTGGAACCTTCGGGTTGAGCTAATAAGAGAACCATCAAAATACATCCTTAACAGTGATGCAACATTTCTTGCAATATCTTCTATGTGCGTTAAGTTTATTTCTTGTTCGCCTAACGTTGCGTCCATGGCCCCTGAAAAACGAATGATATCCGAAAGTTTATCTAGGAATTTTCCGCGATAAATTCCTCCATAGGTGTCATAAAGCATAAAATCCCAATGATTTTGCTTCAAGGAGGTAGAACTCTCTGCCAGTAACGCAAAGGCTTCATCTTTTAACTGAGAGTAAATTGACCATGGCTTTGAATTAAGGGGAGCAAACTGAAAATATGATGAAAATGAAACAACCGGGACACGCCATTCAACATTCGCGTTTGCAATAGATTTTGCAACACCGACAATAGAGTCATGCATTCTATTGATATTTTCCACAGACGCACTCGGAGAATAAAAATTTGAAGCATTAATAATCAAGTTTGGTTTTATGCCAGAAGTAATTATTGTCTGATATGGAATACAAAAAAACTTCGCGTTAGGAGTTTCTGGCCTAAAAATGGGTAACACCTCAAAGTCAAATCCCTCCAAATTTCTTTTTAGTGCTTGCCCTAAGTTACCGCTAGCACCAATCAGAGCAACAATTTCTCGTTTCTTATTTTTGGATCGCACTATTTAAGAGCCATTCCTGCAATGTAGCTAAATTAGAATCCCTCAAACTTCTTAATTGGGGCTCTAAGGGCCAATCAATCCCAATAGATGTCGCATCAATTCCAGAATCATTTTCATACTTATATGTAGAGGAACTTACATAAAAAGTTAGGCAGGGTTCAATTGCTTGGAAACCGTGTGCAACTCCTTTTGGCACTTTAACAGAAGTGTAAGAATCCGCACTTAGTGTACAAATGTTGCTCCTAAGGTAAGTTTTGCTTTCCGGTCGTAAATCAAGTAAGACATCAAAAATCTTTCCTGAAACAATGGAAATTATTCTATCGTTCGCATTTTCATTTACTTGTAAATGCATTCCTCGTATGACTCCACTGACCGAGTGGGAATAGAAAATTTCCGCAGCTTCCGTGCCGTGTGTTTCTGACCAAAGATCACTATAAACCTTTGTAAAACTCCCCCTCAAATCTTCAGAGAACTTTGGACGAAAGTACTCGACACCTTCTATTAAACTAATGTCTGGTTTCATTCATGTCCTGTCTACGTTTTTATCTATAGTATCGTACAGATTCGAGTTCTTGAATAGGGCTTGAATTAAAATTCAAATTAGGGGTGCTTTTTATGCTGTTAACCATAGGTATTCCAACTCTTAATGAGTCCCGCCTCATAGTTAGAACTTTACAGTCAATATTATCTCAAATGGATGAGTTTTTGGATTTAGTTGAAATCGTGATTGTTGATAATGGAAGTTCTGACGGAACAGTGAATCAGGCAAAGAGTTTCCTCTCTACATTTCAAACTAAAAATTTCCAATATAGAGTTATTGAAAATAGAACAAATTTAGGATTCTCATTTAGTTGCGACGAAATCATTCGTCAAGCAAAAGGAAGTTACGTTTGGATCTTAGGCGCGCATGACCGGATTCATCTTAATGCTTTGAGACGAATAACTGAAACGCTATCGGCAATTAAGCCGCAAAATTTGATTTTAAATGCAACTGTGTATGATGAAAAAACTAATTTAACTTTGAATGAAAGTATTTACAAATTCAATCGATCACTGATTAAGAATGATAAGATCTTAGTTGATTCGCGCAAAGATTTTTTTGAAGTAATCTTAGGACCTTGCGTGTCAGTTTCCCTGAATATAACTGAGACAAAAAGTTTACAAGAAACTTTAAATTTACCCCTTGAAACAAAGTACTGGGGATTTTTTCAAAGAATTTGTGATTCACTTCTTTTAAGTGAAAATACTGTATTTTCGTATTTGGATGTGCCAACAGTTGAGATTATGCTTAAATATGACGGATGGCAAAACATTACGAGTGATACATTCGGCCCTATCGAAGTCTTAGATACCCATACGTCTTTTTACATAGACATGGATTTGGCTCACTTGGCTAAACATAGGTACAAGGATGTTTCGTTCATCGCAAGTGGAATAGGGGTATGGAAGGACCCATTTGCCATAGTTCGCTCTATTTCAACATCAAAATTTGCTGGGTTGAGATGTAATCTTGATGTTTTGGTGAAAAGCTTCAGAGCGTATGGCAGATCATTTTGGTATTGGTTTATTGGGTTGCCCCTGTTAATGGCCCCAAATTTTGTCTTGAGGCCTGCGATGTTGGGACGTTTACGTAGCGTCGTACACGGGCTAAGGTTAATCTTCAACCGACCAGCTAGGTAAACAAATCAATACTTAGTTGGCCAATCAAGAAATCTAGGAGCATGAAACTGCGCTTGATTTCATCAGATGTATTCAGATAAAAAGTTGCATGGGGTTAACTCTTTTGGAAGGAATCCACGTCTTGTCTTTTCTTGAAAATTCATAGTTGCGGTAAGAATATTTGGACAGTAGCTCGCTCACCTCATCATGAGTTTCTGAGCATTCCACCAGTATTATGGGCTTGAAAGCTTGGATAGTACGGTTTAAACCTTGAAGAACTTCTATCTCAAAACCCTCTACATCTATTTTGATCAAGTCAGCTCTCAACTCGAAAGAATCCCCAGCTTCAATAAAAACACTTTGTTTGATTGTCTCAAAATTCGAAGTATGAAACTTAAACAATTTCAACTTTTGTACGTGTTTTTCAGCTTGAATCCGATCGCAAGCCGCAAGCCCTGTAAATAGAACTTTTCTATATTCTGGAATATAGATATACCCAGTATTTTTTTGCTCTCCAAGACCTACATTATGCAAATTTATTTGCGAGTTTCTTAGGTTTCTTACCAATGTTTGGAAAATGTCAGGATTTGGCTCAAATGCATGCAACTCTGCATTTGGGAAGATTCGCCTAAATGCGTATGAACTTTGTCCAACATTTGCCCCGATATCCAGGGCCAACCCGATAGTTCTTTGTGTAGATTCTGTGATCAAATCCAAATATTTGTACTCAATCTCATAAAGTGGCATCAAGGACCGACGTAAAGATTCGAAAAGTCCCTCCTGATATTTCTTATAAAAACTAGGGAAAAAAAGCAAAAAATTAATTATCAAAATCTTGATCATCTATCTCCCAAAACTTTAGAGGCGACACTTTGATATTACAAACATTGAGTAGAGAATATCTCGCCTTCGTCTTTGACATAAGGTGAAGCAGACATTCTTTGTCATATTTCTTATAGCTGTCCGACCTGACTTAATGCGGGAATAGCGCTAGAAGCTCTGAGAATCAGAATACACATTGATTTTAGTGATACTTTGTGGGACTAAAGGAACCCTGATAAAAAACAATTTGAAGCAAGGGCACATTCTCCTTCCAATAGGCCCTCTTCATGTGTGAGGTTACTGAGGACAAGCCAGAAACTGGTACCCCGTTGTCACGAATCTGTCACGCAGGTACACCATAAATGGCATAAGATGCGCTGGTTAGATATTCAAACCTGTTTCACATTGGGGCCTATAGCTCAGTCGGTAGAGCAACGGACTTTTAATCCGTGGGTCGACGGTTCGAACCCGTCTGGGCCCACAAGTTCATTTTGGCAGACCAAAAACTCTCACCTTCATCGAATTGCGCGCTTGTCAATATTGAGTGAAACATAAGATCTAATCAGAGTCACTCGATATGGGATGAATCCTATCCACTAATGCGTTTTATCATGTAGAGTTAGTGAGAAGATTTGGAGAGATTTACTGGAAGTCTAGTCAGTATAGGTTTAGTATGCGAAGGGGACTTGGCCTCCTCGGGAGACGAAAAAACCGTATTTAAAGATATATCGTGGAGGAAAAATGATAAGTTCGATTCCTTCGATAGTTGATGTTCAAAACTATTGGGATGAGCGTCCCTGTAACATAAGGCATTCAAAGTCACCTGTTGGGACTGTTGATTTTTTTAACGAGGTTGAAGCAAGAAAGTATTTTGTGGAACCGCATATTCTCAAATTTGCAAGTTTTCAAGAGTGGCAAGGGAAGAAAGTTCTAGAGATTGGTTGCGGGATTGGAACAGATGCTGTGAATTTTGCGCGAGCGGGTGCTACTTACACAGGGATTGAACTCTCTGGAGCTTCGTTAGAAATCGCAAAGCAGAGATTTAATCAATTTAACTTATCAGGCACCTTCATCCAGGGTAACGTTGAAAATTTGTCAAGTGTTTTGGATGTAAATGCTTTCGATCTTGTTTATTCATTCGGAGTATTACACCACACCCCCAGTATCGAGAATGCATTAAGAGAAATTCGTAGATTTATGAACAAAGATTCACGGTTTAAGTTTATGGTTTACGCGGCAAATTCTTGGAAACAATCAATGATAAATGCCGGTTTAGACCAGCCAGAAGCGCAGAATGGCTGTCCAATCGCAAATTCTTATACCAAATCGCAAGTAGATGAAATCCTCAGCAAAGCTGGTTTCAAAATAGACTCAATTGCCCAAGACCACATATTCCCATACGAGGTTCAATCTTACAAAGAGCATGTTTATAAAAAAGTTCCATGGTTTGAAGCAATGCCATCAAATGTGATGCGTGTATTAGAAGTCAATTTTGGTTGGCACCTTTTGATAGATGCATCGCTGATCTAATCAGTGTTGAACTTTCTAATCTGTATTCCCGGTCACTCGGACATCGAAAATGCATTTAACCAAGGTAATGAAATTTGATCCTAATTAAAAGATTAGAACAAATTCATAGATTCCGAAGTCAGATTGAAATTAGTTCCTTCTATCAATTAATATCTACCCACCGACGATTAGATCTTCACGCCCTATTTTTTCCTAGATAGGATAGTTCCAGAAATCCTTCAATGGACTTTTCGGAGCCAAGAAGCCATTCAGGTTGTTGCCATCCCTCATTTTCTTATTTATTCCCAGCATGAGAGTCTGATACGAGAAAGTGGAAGAATTGCTGTCCATAGTTTCTTTGGAATGTAAATTCTGGGATTAATTATGAAGTTTCTGCTACAGAAAAAGTAGTATTTAAGAGAATTTATAAAGTGAAATCTTTATAACACCCATCTGTATTCGAGAAAAAATCGACCAAAGCAAATCATATCAAGCACAAATTGAAAAAATTGGTCAAATATTCTTGTAAGACTTGTGGGCGTTATCTTCCAAGGAGAAATCATCACGATAAATTGAATGGTCTCTTCCTAAGAATTTAGGTTCAAAGAAGCTTGTTGATGGAAGCCGCCATTTAATCTTGGTTCCACCTTGTGTTGTTGAGGGTAATAACGCCAAGCCTCCATTACCTGCAACACATATCGCCGCTAATTGTGAAACCTGGCTCCAACTTCCAATAAATAATTTGGCTTGAGATATGAGATATAAGTCCTCCCAAAGATCTCCTTTGATAGAATTTGTTACAACCCGAACTCCAACACCATCTAGGAGTTTTGCGGCGACTTCAGGTTCATCCGAAACAACAGTAATCTTCAGCGCTTTTGTCGCGTTGAACTGTTCAATTAAATATTTAAATGTGGCTGGGTCACAAATTCCATCAGCCCCAAAATCGGACGGAATACTAAATGTAGTTCTTTTGTCCCCTATTCGGTAGTGGATAACCACATCCGGCCTTGTTTCCTCATTCATTGTGAGAGAGAAAGGCGACTTCTTGCCTGCACTCTTGAAACGTTCATCCAGCTCTGAATTTGTCAACTCGTCATATATAGGAACAAATCCACCGGAAATAGATTTGGTACGGCGCTTAACCTTTTCAAGGTTCTTCACAGATGCTAGAAGGGCAGATTCCCCCCTCAATTTTTGTAGGATTCTTTCCAGCCCAAATCTTCTTATCCAGGAGAGAATCTTCTCACGATTAAATCCATCTGTGACGAGAGGGTGCGATCTAATTATTTTACCAACCTCGAGATTATCTGAAGGCTGAAATCCGGAGATCAACTCTTGTGAAGACGCTAGCTCACCAGGCTTTAGCAGAAAATCAATTGCAAATGGCCAGTATGTTCCAGTGCTGTGAGGAAAATAGTATAATTGAAATTTTTTGCTTAATTTGTTCTCAAGATAAACGCTGTTGATTAAAGCGATACATTGAGCTGCAGCACCACCGGCAACTTTGACTCTTAATCTTTCCTCAATTGACTTCAAGGAAATCACCTAATCTGGTATAGTCAAAATTGAGTAAGCCTTCCCATAATCCCCAAAGATCAATGAGAATTGTTTGACTCCCAAAACTACGCGGTATGTCTAGGTAATTCTTACTAGGGACGAATAGAATTGCTCCAGAATAGTCACGATCCGACAATTTATCTGGAGTATAAATTTCAATTGGCCTCGGAGAATTTATAAAAGTTACATGTTCATCTAGGGCATCCACCAGAAATCCCGCTTGCTGAGCCTTTCCAATAAATGCGACTGCTGGACTTTCTTCGGTTACGTCAGTGTCTGGCTTGTATGAAAGGCCAACCACCAGCAATCTTGATCCAGGAGCTAATTTGCTTTCGACTAGTCTGATTATTCTTTGGTCTTGCCGAACATTGATTACATCTGTTGCAATTGCGAGGTCAGCCTTGACTCCAATAGTGTTTGCATAAGTTCTGAAAGCACGATTATCCCTAGGAAAGCACGGCCCTCCATATCCTGTGCCAGCGCTCAAATAGCTGCTTCCGATTCTTGAGTCAGACCCTATGGCCTCCAAAACTTTCTTGGCAGACGCTCCGGGTGTACTTTCACAAATTTCAGAAATTTGATTTGAAAAACTTATCTTTGTAGTTACAAATGAATTAATCGCAATTTTACTTATCTCTGCCTCCACAAGAGATAACCGCATAACGACCGGCTCATTTTTGACAATTGACAATGAGATATCAGTGAGTACATCGCCGGCCCATACGTCTTCTTCCCCAATCAAGATCATATCTGGATATTGCATATTCTTAATCACAGTTCCCAAAGCGATAAACTCAGGTGAGTAACAGATTTGTAAATTCATCGAAGAATTCCCTACAGCGGCCAGTAGGACGTCTTTAATTTCACCTTGTGTGCTTCCAGGCATAACTGTACTCACGATAACAACCAGGTGTTCTTTAGCAATTGATTTAGACAACTCTTTGCCTATACTGGTTACTGCCTCAAGAACAAATTTATTGCTAAACTCTCCAGAATTAACACTTGGAGTAGGAACAATCACAAAGGTCGCATCGCTATCAACAAATGCGCCTTCGTATGTTGTTTCGAAGTGAATATTTCCTATATTCTTGGAGATTAAGTCTTCTAATCCTGGTTCATTCCAAGTTACGATTCCAGCATTAAGGTTATGAATCAAATCTTTATTGAGATCAATTCCTGTGACTTTATGGCCAACGTTTGCCAGGCAGGCGATAAGGGGAGCGCCTAATTTTCCACAACCTACAACTACAAGATTTCTTTGTTTTACAAGCAAAACTATTTCCCATCCTTTTTCCCAAGGATTTCTCCATGAATCCAATCAAATGTCTTTTTGAGTCCATCTTCAAGCGTAATAGTTGGCTCCCAGCCCAATAATTCTCGGACTAAAGTGTTGTCAGAGTTTCTTCCTCGGACTCCTTTAGGAGCGTTTAAATTATATTCTCGATCAAGCCCTATACCTGCGATAGTTTCCAGGATATCGACCATTTGATTAATCGAAACCATTTGGTCACTCCCAATATTTATTGGTTCACGGATATTGCTCTCCATTAGCCGCAAGGTTCCCTCAATACAATCATCGATATAGGTAAAACTTCTTGTTTGCTCCCCATCACCCCAAATCTCGATCTTCTTGGATGATTCAATCTTTGCTTTTGCAACTTTTCTAGCTAAAGCCGCTGGGGCTTTTTCTCGCCCACCATCCCATGTTCCAAGAGGTCCATATACATTGTGATATCGAGCCACACGCGTTTCAATGCCATAGTCTTCATAAAAATGCCGACACATTCTTTCTGAGAATAACTTTTCCCACCCATATCCATCTTCGGGCATTGCTGGATATGCATCCTCTTCCTTTAAACCAGGATTATCTTCAGAAACTTGTTTGCTAGCGTTATACACGCATGCACTTGAAGCATAAAAAAATTTCTTAACATTGTTTTCCTTTGCGGCCATAAGTAGATGCGTGTTGATCAAAACACTTAACATACATGCCGCTTTATTGTTTTCAATAAATCCCATGCCCCCCATATCGGCAGCTAGGTTATAGACCTCATCTATACCTTTCATTGATTTTTCACATTCATTCAAAAGGGCAAGGTCTCGAGAGAAATTTGATGCTTCAGCATGCACCTGATACCACTCCTCGAAAGGTTTAACATCCACCGCTGTCACTTGATGTCCCACGGAAATTAGTTTTTTCACTAAATAACCACCAATAAACCCACCACCACCAGCTACTAGAACTTTTTTCATAGGTAAACTATAGCGAATGGTAAGCAATTAAGCGCTAAAGGTAGACAAGAATGGCCCAGACCTCTTAGCCTGTACCGTATCTTTAATCTATGGTTCATGAAATGATCGTAAGGAGACTTTTCTCTGGAGCTGTCAAGATAATAATGTCAAGGCTGAAATCATTAAGTACCTCCTGATGACGATCCTAATTATTTAGGAGGTAGTTTTTCCTAAAAGTAGGGCGGGCTTGAACGTTGGGTGGTTTGGTTACCAGAAAGTTTATCAAGTTTGAATTTTGAGTTTGAATGCATTAACGCTGGCTGTAATCTCTCAAAGCCTTGATGATTATTTATAAATAGCTACCCAGCAATTAAGTTGATTTTGCACAACTTGCCCTTAAACTAACTTCATGTCTCTACAAGATGAGCTAAGAACACAGATAGCAAGTATTAGTCTGGAGAATTCAAGTCCAGCACTTATTGAAAGTGAATGCTTATTGTTGGGTTCGACCTTGAGCCGCGAAAAGCTGGGCTGGACCGACTTATTGACTTTTGAAGAATCAATAGCATGGACTACAGAGTGGTACCTAAGGCGATCTAAGGAAGAGTCAGCATCAGATCTACTAGAGGAACAAATCACGAGGTCCAACACATTAAGAGATAGTTGATGAAGATTCTTCTGGTCTGCGAGGCAGTGTTTCCTGAAAACAAGGGCGGGCTTGAACGTTGGATGGTTTGGTTGGCAGAGAGTTTATCAAGTTTGAATTTTGAGGTTGAATACATCAACGCCAGTGGAGTAAATGAAAAGCGAGGAAAGGTTAAGTACACCTCAGTAAAGTCAAAGAATTGGCATTATGTCGGAGATGGTAAACGCTCAATTAAGCAATCGATAGATTTTGCATTTGCGATAAGGCCATTAATTCGCACTTCAAATCCAGCAGTCATATATTCCGTCCAGGCACCTATTTTTTCTCTTTTTTCACTGGCACTTTGGTTTCGTCGACCATGGATGCTCATTGTTGAATGGATTGAAATCTGGTCACTTAATTACTGGCGGAGGTATTTAGGAAACGTTCTAGGAACTATGGGGTTCTATGTGCAGTCGTTGGCTCAAAGAGTGGGAGACGTGCGCGTTGTGTTTAGTCAAAGGTGCTTAAAACAACTAGGTGAGCAGGACTATAAGAATGTTTTGCTTCCCGGTCTATATATGCAATCTGAAACTGCCAAGCTGGATGCATTCAAGCAAAGGGAGAATCTTTTGTTCCTTGGCCGCTTCGTCGGGGAGAAGCAACCATTTTTGGCATTGGAAGTCGCAAGAGAATTGAAAAAACTCGGTTGGACTGGCTTCCTTAATGTTGTTGGCACAGGACCATTAGCTATGCATCTTGAACAGGAAATTTCGAAGAACGAAATGCACACTTTTGTTAAGTTGATTGAGAATGCCACACACGCCGAATTGGATGAATGTTTTAGTAATACTTTTCTACTCCTTCATCCTTCGAAGAGAGAAGGATATGGTTTAGCTATGATTGAATCGGCAGAACGTGGAATAACTTCTTTACTTATTGATTATCCTGAGAATGCCGCAATCGACCTCAATATCCCCTCTCAAATCATTGCCACAACTGAGGATCCCAAAATTCTGGCAAAACTGGCCTATGAAGCCTATTTAAATCAAGAGGCAAATTATCATTCACTAAAGGCTTGGAAAGACAGTACCCTTCCCGGCATGAGAGCTCAGAAATCAGTGGAAAAAATTGTCTCTTTGATCAATGAAAACCCAGGCGTAGCGAGGACATAAATGTACAAGAGTCTTTCAGGGGATTTTAAAAAAGTAGCAGTGGTTATCCCTGCTTACAAAGTTTCTCGCCAAATTGTGAAAGTTATTGAATCCATTCCGCCTGAAGTTGATTTGGTCGTCGTAGTTGATGATTCTTGTCCCGAAAAATCCGGTCAATTAGTCGAATCACGCTTTAATTCAGAAAAAATTATTGTAGTCAAACATGTAGAAAACCGTGGCGTCGGTGGCGCAATGAAAACCGGCTATATGGTTGCACTCGAAGAGTCTGCAGAAATTATCATTAAAGTCGATGGGGATGGCCAGATGGATCCTACCTTGATTCCAAATCTAATCAAACCTTTACTGACAAGCAATTCAGACTATTCAAAAGGCAATCGATTTTACTCATTCAAGTTAGTGCAAGATATGCCTAGAGTTAGATTAATTGGAAATGTAGTTTTATCATTTATGTCCAAACTCTCGACAGGCTACTATCAATTGTTTGATCCAAACAACGGCTTCACTGCAATTTCTAAAGAAGCTTTGGAGCTCTTAGATTTAGATTCAGTTGATGAGAGATATTTCTTTGAATCTGACATGTTGTTTCAATTGAATTGCGCGCGAAGAGATGTGATTGATGTACCTATGCCTGCAATCTATGGGACAGAGGTGAGCAATCTTAAGGTTGGCCACTCAATTTTCTATTTTCTGGTTCGCCATCTTAGGAATTATTTCAAACGAATAGTTCTAAATTATTTTGTGAGAGATTTCAGTCTCGCCACAATTCAACTTCTCCTAGGCACCATCCTAGGATTTTGGGGAGCTTTCTTGGGCCTTTCCTCTTGGTTGCGCAGTATGTCATCTGGACTTCCAAGTCAGCCGGGAACCGTGGTTCTTGTAGCGATCTTATGTATTTCAAGCCTTCAGTTGATTCTGAGTTTTATCAATTTTGATATGTCTCTTAGCCGGCGTGACAAGTCGTAGAGACCCATTCGTAACTTCAAATGATTCAAGAAATACCCATGCGCAGAAGATTAGTACGGGCATTTGGTAGCGAAAATTCACGCCTAATGTTCCATTAATTGCACCTATCAGGTAAGTCGAAAGTAATGCCGCAAAATACATTTGGGAACTAATGTTCCTAATTGTTCTAAAGGATAGTAAAAGTGCAATGGTTAAAGTAATCAAAAGTATGCGATCTAAAACAGCCAACTGTAAAACATCTATTGATACAACCCTCACGAAAGAAATTGGAAGTATAAGTATCTTTGAAGCAGTTGAAGTGCTCACTTCTCCTGGCAAAAGCGCTGTCGATATCTGGGAAGTTAGTGCTGGAAGCGCAGAGACAAAACTTAAGACTGCCAAACCAAAAAACTCCTTTTTATACATCGTTCTAAAGAACATCACGGTGCAGACTGCAAGCCAAAGGGGAAGTATGAACCTAGTTGCTGATGTGAGTAGTACAAGGGCTGTGATTGGAAAAAACCAAACTACTCTTTTTTCGTTGATTTTGATTAAACAAATCGGAACTAATGCAAAAAGCCCTGCAAGTAAAGAGTCAGTACAATTGATGATCATCCAACGTAAAACAGTTGGTGAAGTGCTCAGGATAACAACCAGAATAAGTCCAATAAGTTGCACGTTAAACTTCTTCGCCAAGATCTGGACGGACATCAACATTGCAAGCAACGCTAATGCAGGCACCGCAAGCATTCCAGGAATACCAAACATGGCTACAAAAGGAACACTAAGTAGTGGGTAGAGAATTCTGTGAGAAATGATGGGATAGGCATAACTGGTACTTGGAATAAGATCTTGAATCGTAAAGGTGTTCATTTTGAAACCGTTTTCCAAGTACCAGTCCACAACGAGCTGCGCCGACTTTTGCGGGTTTTGGTGTAGAAAATCTAAAGCCATGTAGGTGTAGAACTTTCCATCTGGCTGGTAAGTCCCATAATCAAAACCGAAAACCAATCCGTTGTACAAAATTTTGGAGGCAACTGCTACGCCCCAAATCAAAACCACTATGAGTTCATATTTGAAACGGCGGATTAAGGTCATGGTGCAATTGTCCTTCATCCTTGGGTAGAAAGGCACGGAACGATGACCATTGGAGGGCCCAATAAATGGGGTCACTTAGTCATTCTTTCGAGATTCCCGGAAACCTTCAATTTGGCAACTTAATGCTTGCAACGAGCCTTTGGCATTTGTGGGACTTCAAGATGGCAACACGCTCAAACCCTCAATGCCGCCTTTACCCTTGCCTATCCCATAGACTAGAGATCTGATTCCGGCAGGCTTGTTTCTCGCTGCCTTTCGGCGAAAGCCCTGCTAGCTATTCCCCCACCCATCCACCGCAACCCAAGAATCTTTGTAAAGATTCTTTTCAAAAGGGCACAACATTTGGCCCCCAGCGGTGTCTTACTAAGTAGAGGGCAAGACGTTGCCTTCGTTATGAAACTCGCGGGAGTTACAAAATGGCACTAT
>Ga0164292_10002275_pt1 | contig 15638 bp, 14 predicted proteins | sample GEODES117metaG_FD_111486 | JGI IMG/M metagenome (GOLD analysis project Ga0164292, IMG submission 111486) | Eutrophic lake water microbial communities from Lake Mendota, Wisconsin, USA - GEODES117 metaG | ecosystem: Environmental > Aquatic > Freshwater > Lake | place: USA: Lake Mendota... | reverse complement strand
TTGGAGCAGGCTTGGGAGCAGCCTTGTGAGCAGGCTTGGGAGCAGGCTTGGCAGCCTGCTTGGGAGCAGGCTTGGGAGCAGGCTTGGGAGCAGGCTTGGGAGCAGGCTTGGGAGCAGGCTTGGGAGCAACAACAGGAGCAGCTTTGGGAGCAGCAACAGGAGCAGACTTGGGTGCAGCTTTGGGAGCAACAACAGGAGCAGGCTTGGGAGCAGGCTTGGGAGCAGGCTTGGGAGCAGGCGTAGGGCTCTTTTTAAAAATTTTAGAAAGCGATATCAAAAGTTTTCTGTTTGCTTTAGTATCGTGATTTTCAACTATTGCTAAATGCGGTTTTGAGCCATGATGTCTATATTTTGAATTGTCGTAGTTTGTAATATTATCGTGAAAAACTTCAGGGCGATAGTCACGGCTATCATGGTTTCCGTGTTCAGTTCCTAATTCTGTCATGTTTTTATTACTATCATGTGGAACTACCATGACAGCGGACGCAAAAGATAAAAAGGCAAGAAACAAAATGGTCTTCATGATGTTTGTCTATAATACTATACTATATTTTATCTTTATGTATATTTGATATTATATAAAACGCCAGTAAATATCTTGATAATAAAAAAATATACTTATAAATATAATGGTAATAAAAAAAAGTAAAAAAATTATCAAAAAGATAACAAAGTTAAGGAAAATTTTAAAGACGAAACATATAAAAAATATAAAAAAAATAAAAAATGGTGCAACTCCACAAAAAAATAACAAATTAACATTAAAAAATATTATGGCTACAAATAAATATAGTAAAAATAGTAAAAATAGAACAGGTAAAACAGGTAAAACAGGTAAATCAAGTAGGTATATAAAAATGCCCGAGATAGATACATCCATGATTCAGTCTGTTCACTTTTTGCCACCACTTAAATTCATTGAAAGCGATAAACAGGCAATTGATACCGAACAGATGGTTCTAGAACAAATTAAATTTTATGATAAAATTGAAAAAAGCGAAAAATTAAGCCCTAAAACTGATTTTTACATGTTTATTAATCACGCCTGGATGAAGGAACAAGAGATAAAAATCCAGTATAGAAAATTCTACTTTACGAAACTTGATAGTTTCCGATTTGTGCAGAATACAGTAAACCTGCGTATCATAAGTTTAGCAACAGAATATTATAAAACGAATAACACTCCTCTTGCAAAGAAGGTCGAAAATGTTATAAATTCAATGAAATTTTCAAATTTTACGTTTGATAAAATAAAACCACATATCGACGATGTGATAACCCAACATGCTAAATATGTAAAAAATGACGACTTGATTGGTTATTTGGCATTTATTAATCGTAATGAAATAGTATCATGGGGGTGCCCCATTTCTTGGTCAATGTACCAAGATGAAAAGGATGCATTAAACACAAGGAGTCATATTACTTCGCCGCAGTTATCCTTTTACGATTTTGATTTGTATATTACGCCGCGCGCAAATAAAAAATATACGAACGAATTTAGAATGGAGTTTAATCAAAAATTTTGCAAATTTGTCCAAGACTTATTCGACATTATGCTTGGAAAAGGTCATGGACATAAGCCAGAAGACGTTGTGAAATGCGAAATAGAAATGCTAAATTCAATCATGTGTTTTGAACCAGGAAAAACTTCAATGGACTTTTATAATGTTGTGCCTACACGTGAAAGTGTTAGAGACTGCAATTTTGATTGGGAAAAATTCGCAAAAGGTTTAGGATACACGAGCGTGCCAAGTTCATATATAACAGCGAATAAAAGTTTTGTAAAATGCATGATGACCAAGTTACAAGCGGAGTGGAAAACCGAAAAATGGAAAACGTATTGGTATTATTTGTATTTTCGCCAATTTTGTATGTATTATAACCAAGGAAAAACATTGCGGTTTAAATTTTTCAAAAGTTATGTAACCGGTCAGCAAGGAAATTTCCCCGAAAAAATATATCCTATTTTCGGACTATCGTATTGCTTTAATACGTTATTGTCGCGTCTATATGTTGCCAAATATGTAAAACAACAAGCAGTTTATATTGCAGACACACTTGGAGATGATTTACGAAAAGTATTTATACGAATCGTAAATGAAAATATGTGGTTGCATCAGGAAACAAAAGAACAAGCGATACAAAAATTAGAAAAAATATCAATTGAGACGATTTATCCGAAGTATATGATTGAAGATTTGGATGTTACACACCCTCAGGGCGACGCATATGGTATTATGCTCGCACAAGCATACGCAATGTGTGACTATTATATTACACGCGAAGGAAAACACTTTACGGAAGTTACTTCAATCGACTTTAGTGTAAATTCGGGTCCGGCACTAAATGGCACACAACCTTATGTTGTAAATGCGTTTTATAATCCTACAAAAAATAATATATATATACCGGCTGCAATTTTACAAGAACCTTTTATAACATTAAGGGCGAAGGGTCTTGAATATAATTTAGCACATATTGGGTATACATTTGGACACGAATTCTCGCATTGTTTAGACAATACTGGGCGTTTATTTGATTATAAAGGAAATAAAGTAAACTGGTGGACGCCTGACGATGAAGCAAAATTCAATGAAAAAGTAAAAGATGTTATTAAGCAATATGAGTTATTTGCATCGTGGGATGGAATTGATATGGATGCGTCGGGGATGGTTGGTGAAAGTATGGCGGATATATCGGGTTTAGAAATATGCACGTCATATTTGAACTTGTATTTAAACGAAAATGAAGCCATTGAAAAAGTTAAGGAAGCTGCATTTAAGGAGTTTTTTATTTACATAGCGTATCAATGGCGCGAAGCTATTTACAAACAAGCCGTTCGTTTTAATATAAAGACGAATCCTCATCCTTTAGTAAAATATAGAACCAATTGTCCACTGGCACGTTTAAAAATATACAAGAAACTTTACGATGTTAAAAAGGGCGATCGAATGTATTGGAAGAATGATACGATTTGGTCTAACGATTCTTAAAATATGAAAAAAATATGAAAAAATATGAAAAAATATGAAAAAATATGAAATATTAAGGAAAAAAAACAAATATGGTATTTTTATTACTACTATGTTTAGGAAAAATACACGTCATCGAAAAAAATTATATATTAAGAAACAATATATAGATTTACAAAAAATCACCAATATAATCTGATTGATGTTAATCTAATCTTTAGGAAAATATTAACATTAAATACTAAATACGAATTTTTGATTCATTTTAATAATAAAATATGTTTATTACTATTTTATTATTATTGTTATTATTTTATTTATTATTATTGTTGTAATTTCCCCCTTTAAAATAAATTTTTTTATATACATTATATATAAAATGGCAAGACATACTAAAAGACATCGCGTTTCCAAACGTATTCGTTCATCTCTTAAGCGCAGCGCCCGAAATGCTGCTGCTATGAAGCAGGCTGCTAGAAAGGCTCAGTCTCAGACTCAACAGCTTACTCAATCTCTTCAGCAAATGCAGCAGCAGGCTCAACAGCAGGCTCAGCAAATGCAACAGGCTCAGCAGCAGGCTCAACAACAGGGTCAGCAGGGTGGTCGTCGCAAACGTGGCAGGAAGAGCCGCCGCCGTGGCTCTCGTCGCAGCCGTCGTCACTAAATGTGCACTAAGGCGTGCTTTATTACATAATCGACTCATCAAATAAATATCAATATTTAGTTCATATTGATATTTAAGTATTCGGATTAAGCATATCACTGCATTTATTCATTGCCTCGTCTCTGCTGCTGTTCCTGTACATGTTCCTGTCCCTGTTGCTCAATACGCATTTGCAAATCGGTCATTTGTCGTTTATTTGTTTCAAGTATTTGTGCTTCTATAATCGCCTGAAGAATCTTTAGCGCTTTTACAAAATCTTTTTCACATGTCATATACAATCGTAAAATAATTTTGCGCCCATCGTCAATGCATTCATTCAAATCTTTTGCTGATAATTTAGGATTAATAGTGAATTTCGGTTTTGTTTCCTTGTCGTCGCCTTCGCCATCACTGCCTCCACCACCCCTAACGTTACTAACGGGGACAAATACGCGGTCTATAACTTCGAGTAGCGAATTGCGTATCATGTTAGACTGATAAATCATTCTCTTAATTTGTTCGACATATTCGACAAATAGTTTGTCTTTTGTAGTTCCGATATATGTCGAATTGAGTGCAGAGGTTGGATTATCGCACTCGATGGTATCTGCAAATGAATGTAGCGGAATATCGCGAAAACTTTTAATATCTTTAGGTGGATTTTTATTGCCCGTAAATAGTGTATACAAAAGTGCGATATTTCGCTTCTTTTCATTTTCGCTTTCTTTGGACATTCGGTCAAAACGTTTTTTTGATGCATTGTATCTGTCAAAATATAACCGACTTAGTTCTGCAAATCCTGGTAAATCATATACGGATTTTTGGCGAGTATACCCCTCATTGTTATTATTCAACGACGACGAACAAAGTCGGGGTTTTATTTTTATAACGGATTCTCCATTTGTTCCAGAAATAGCATTTGTGCCGTCTATAAGAGATGTTATTTCATCCATGTCCATCAAATCTGATATACGAGAGTTACAAAAATTAAGACTTTCTACTTTTACATCTTTTGCCATGTTGGATATTTCATGCTTCTCTTGTAATGTTGAATATTGAATTTCGTTGGCATTTTCGGGTTTCTCACCTTTCTCTCCTTTCTCTCCTTCTCCACCTTCTACAACATCACTTACGATGTCAATATCCTCTATGTCTACTACATTCTCGAGATCATCCACTGGTCTTGAAACTGCTCGCTTCGACGACGCCGACGTTTTCCACGAAAAAACGGGGTTCAATGTCGTCATAATCGCAGCAAATAAATGTGCAATTTTTACATAATATTTCGCAATATTTATACACATTTTGGTTTTAACTTCTTTACTTTTTAAAGCGTCGGCATATAATGGGTCGCCGTTGGTGGAATTGCTGGTGCTAGTTGCACTTTGCCCTTTCTTGTAAATAACCTGATATCCATAATTAAGCTGAGAAACACTATATGACTGGTTTAGAATCTCGGATGTCATAACTACTAAATCATCACAATATGCGGGATTTGTTAAACGTATCATGTCTTGAAAGTTTTGCTCCAATATATACGTAGATGCAATTTCATTTAATTTTGTAATAAATAATGCATTGGATCGTGATAGTTTAATAAAATCTGTGTCGGCACCATAGTGTTCGGAACTATTATTGTTATTTTTATTATTATATAAAGAAGTTGTGTTTCCCATGATGCAGTATAGTTGTATAATTATATAGTTATATTATTATTATATTTATTATTTTCTATTATTTTCTATTATTTTCTATTATTTCTATTATTTCTATTATTTCTAGTATTATATTGTTTTTAATTCTAATGAATACTATTTGCGTGATTTGTTTTATTATAATGTGAATAAAATTGAATTAAAAAATATACTATATAATTTAAACAAAGCATCCCATTTAGCAAAACTAAACATCGCGATATTTATCTCATCATGGTTGATGCATTATCTGGTTCGCGAATAAAAACAACACATAAAACCCACAAGAATAAATTATATAGTCATACTAATATAACAGGTTTGTGGGAAAAAATAAGCGAGTCGTTTAATGTTGATAACGATAGATATAGTAGCAGACCAAATGAAATAAAACTATCAGATAATTCAAGTCGTGATCATGCTATTGACAAAAGTGATAAGACAGATAAATATACACACGGACATCACGGACATCACGCAACACTAAAAAAATCCGAAACAGGAATTGAATGTATTTATCGAAGTTGTGGGCAACGAGAGACGTGCGACACGTGTAACTCCGCCGTCGCCCTATCCGATGAAGGGTTTCTGGTATGTATGAATTCTAAATGTAGTATTATTTATAAAGATATAGTTGACCAGTCTGCCGAGTGGCGATACTATGGTGTCGATGATAATCAAAATATTGACCCTACGCGTTGCGGTCTCCCCGTAAATCCGCTTCTTGTTGAGTCATCTTTCGGGTGTAAAATCTTGTGTGACGGAATATCTTCATACGAAATGCGCAAAATACGACGATATACAGAGTGGCAGTCATCGCCTCATAAAGAAAAGACGCAATACAATGAGTTTCAGCATATTACGATTATTGCAAACAATGCCGGAATTCCGAAGATAATCATAGATGAAGCACTTCGGTGTCACAAAAAAATATCTGAACATCAAACATTTAGGGGTTCTAATCGTGATGGAATTATTGCGGCGTCTGTGTATGTCGCATTTCGAATCCACGACTGCCCGCGCACTGCAAAAGAAATTGCGACGATTTTCAACCTAGACAACACGAGTGCTACAAAGGGGTGTAAAAATGCGGTTTGTATTATAAACGAGATTGAGAATGATATGCACAACTCTGAGAAGACGAGCTTCTGCAAGACACGCCCAGAAGCATTTATTGAAAGATACTGCACACGATTACAAATTAATGGTGAACTTACAAAATTGTGCCAGTTTATTGCATTGCGAATTGATAAAAATAATTTGATTCCGGAAAATACACCCCACTCCATTGCAGCGGGAATTATATATTTTGTATCGCAAATATGCGGTCTTACGATTTCAAAAAAAGACGTGAATAAAATAAGCGAAACGAGTGAAGTGACAATAAATAAATGCTATAAAAAACTGGAAGGTATTAAGGAACTTTTGATTCCAAAAGTCATATTGGATAAATATTCGCCCAAAAAATGAAAATTATAAAATTATAAAATTATATGGTAGTTGCAGCATTTCATATAATTTTACAGAATGACAGAAGAATCATGCGAAGAAGTAAAACTAGAAATAAAGGAGGTTGTTGCGGAAGTGGTACCCACCACCACCATGCCCACCACCACCATTGACATCGTGCCGAAAATGATTTTTATTGTGCCGTATCGCGACCGAAAAGAACATAAAACATTTTTCACAATTTACATGAAACATATTATGGAAGATATTCCAAAAACAGATTACGAAATCTACTTTGCTGAGCAAAAAGACACACGTCCATTTAATCGCGGCGGGATGAAAAATATCGGTTTTATTGCAATGAAATATAAATACCCCAATGACTATAAAAATATAACATTTGTTTTTAATGACGTCGATACATTGCCATATACAAAAAATCTACTTAACTATGAGACTACACCGGGTGTAGTAAAACACTTTTATGGTTTCAAATTTACGCTTGGTGGCATTTTTTCAATAAGGGGTGCAGATTTTGAAAAAATAAATGGATTCCCGAATTTTTGGTCATGGGGCGGAGAAGACAACTACATGTTAAAACGCGTCGAGTTGGCTGGATTATATTTGGATCGCAGCAACTTTTTTAATATTTTAGATAGAAATATATTGCAAATGTGCGATGGTGTTAAAAAAATCATATGCAGAAAAGAGGCGGCGTATGTTGTGAATTTGAATTGTAACGATGGACTAATTACGATACGCAATTTGAATTTTGAGGTGAAAGACGAATACGTGAACGTCTATTTTTTCCAGACCAACAATGACCCATCAAGGCTGCGATTTGAAGAACAGGATATTGTGAATGAAACGAGAATACGTCTTGATAAAAAAGATGTAAATAACATACTAGAGCGTAAACATAATGAGGGGCGAAGTGCTGGTATGGTAAGATCAGGGTATTATGCGGTGCCAGGGCCGGTGCCAGGGCCGGTGCCAGTGCCAGGAAGACCCGTTAGTGCACCTCCAATGCCACCACCACATCATATGCAACACCCCCCGCATAACATCGTGCCCATGATGCCTCCCAGTTATGCTATACAAAGACAAATGGGTGGGATGAGCGGAATGGGGATGAGAAGACGACGATAGTTTCTCCACCCTTTCAAAACGCTGCATTAAAGTCGAATATTTCGTTACTCTTTGTCTTCTCCGAAAGCGCATATTCACTAACGCGTTTTTCAAAGAAATTCGTCTTGCCCTCGATACTAATCATCTCCATAAAATCAAACGGATTTGTAGAATTATATATTTTTTCATATCCGAGTTGAAGAGATAGTCGGTCGGCAACAAATTCAATATATTGTTACATCAGTTTAGAGTTCATGCCGATAAGACGACACGGCAAAGCATCGCATATAAATTCCTTCTCAATTTCAACCGCCTCTTTAATAATCTCGTGGACGCGTTGTTTTGGATATTTTTTCTGCATTTTATTATAAAGTAGGATTGCAAATTCGGTGTGCAATGCTTCGTCGCGAGAAATAAGTTCGTTACTAAATGTCAAACCAGGCATTAATCCGCGCTTCTTCAGCCAATAAATAGAGCAAAAAGCACCTGAAAAAAAGATGCCCTCAATGCACGCAAATGCAATAAGGCGTGTATAAAAAGAACTGCGTTTATCATTTATCCAACGAAGGGCCCAGTCTGCCTTTTTCTTAATACATGGGAAAGTTTCAATACCGGAAAATAGTTTTGTTTTTTGTTCTTCGCTCTTAATAAGAGTATCGATAAGGAGACTATAAACTTCATTATGGATATTTTCGATTGCGATTTGGAAGCCGTAAAACGCACGCGCCTCTGCAAGTTGGACATCGTTCATAAATCTCATTGCCAAGTTTTCGGTAACTATGCCATCACTTGCAGCGAAAAATGCGAGAATCATAGAAATGAAAAAACGCTCATCGTCATTTAAAATATTGTTATTGTTCCACTGGATAACATCTTTAGACAAATCGATTTCTTCTGCACGCCAAAAACAATCGACCTGTTTTTTATACATTTTCCAGATTTCATTGTCTTGGATGGGAAACATTACGTAGCGAGAATTATTTTCGGTTAACAAGGGTTCAGACGATTTACAAGCAGAGACTGGATTTTGTTTTACAGACATTCTAAAGGATCGGATGGTTGAATGGATGGTTGTAAATATTTATATACAAATATTAAAATTTTATAATAGGACTATAATTTTATAGCAGTAAGTATACTTTTGCACGTTTTTTATAAAATAATTTAAACGCAGTCACTTCACAAGGTAACGTATTTTTTAATTAATATTTTATCTTTTGATATTATAGCAACATTATAGCAACATTATAGTAATATTAAAAACTATTATTTTTAACAAGACAAATCCAACAAATCTAAACCATTATGGGAGACACAGAAGCACCACCTGCGATAGGCGCAGCACCAGCCGGATTTCCGTGCTATTATATGCTTTTAATGAAATACGTAACGTCGTTTTTATCGACATTTTTAATCTACTTTCTCGTTTTTGGATATTTAGACTATAAAGGCATCATAGGTAAAATAATGGATTTAATAATGAAAATTCCAGAAAAAATATTAGGTTTTTTATCTAAGCTCGTGCCAAATTTCATTAAAAACTTTTTCAAAAAATTCCTCGCTCCATTTTATAATTTTTTCAGTAAAAGTATACCTGCTTATTTAAATAAAAAAAAAACAGATGCGAAGAAACCACTTGATAAACGCCTTGAAGAATTAAATAAAAAAGAGGAAGAAGCATTGAAAAACAAAAATGCCAAACCATTATTTATTTTTTCAAACTGGTTGAATACCACAATATCAAAAGTTAAAGTGGCGGGTGTATCTTTTTGGGAAAAATTAAAAGGTGTTATTTTTGCGGGGCTTATTCTTTCTTTGTTTTATTATATTATATGGTATTTGATTATGGTCGTTTTAGTCAATGTTATAAAATATTTATTAAACTCTGCAACGGGTGGTGCACAAATACTTGAACAGCTACAGGCGTTACAATCAAATAGGGCTGGATTGGCGCCTTAGTGTAATGCAGCTCAATGTAGCCCAACGCAATACAAATAAATTATTTTTATATATTTATAATATATTTATAAGTTAGTATTATTACTTTTACCTTCATTTTACCTTTATTGCCAGTGTCTGCAATGCTTTCTGGAATATTTAATAAAATCAAACAAATAGTAAACATAGTCGTATTTATAGTATTTATTCCTGAACTATTTTTTACATTACCCAAAAATGGAAGTCGTGCAGAAATAGCAGCAGTTCACGGCATTTTATATAGCTTGTGTTATATATTTTTAAATATTATATTTGATTGGAAAAATATTAAAAATTGCATTGTCAGCTTATTTAAGGGGGGGTGAATAAAACGACTTTATTATATATATATATATAACTATCAAGACACAATGAAAGCAAATATTTACCTAGATTATCCAACCCACGTATACTATGAAATATGCATCAAAGATATCGACGAAAATATATCAAAAATTTGCGAATATTTTATACGATTATACCCATTAGAAAGATACGAACACATATATAAAAAAGACTATCCTAATTTTATAGATATGACAACCAATGAAGAAATTGACATAATACATCAACCGACATATCGAGATAACGGATTTTTAGAAGAATGTGATATAAAATTAAATTTAAAAATTATAAAAATTATAAGAAATATAAAAAATATAAAGTAATTTAGATACTTATAGTATTATTATATATATCAAGACTATTGTTCATATCATCTCCATTTCTGTCTCTATTATGCAAAAAACAAAAAGGAATGTAAAGCGTAACTCTGAAAATCCGAAAATTGTAGTGGATACTACTACACCAACATATAGCGATTTAAATGCATTTATGCGACCTTCGAAAATAAGTCCGAGGTATACGTTGAAGAGGGATGAATCGGAAGAATCGGAAGAATCGGATACGTCGTCGCCTTATGACACCGACACAGACCCTGACACCGAGACCAACACGACCGAAAAAATAGACGAGTTCGATATTGCACAAAATGATACAAATATTTATAACATGAAGTGCGTTTTAGAGAAAAAAAAGCAGTTATTGTTATACAAAAATAGAGAAGTAAAAGAATTAGCAAAACATAACGCCTTTTTAAATAATGTTTTATCAGACTATGAAAAAATAAAATCGCATATTTTAGAAGAAAAACAAAAACAACAAGATGCGATTAAAATTATTTCAAAACATATATCGCAACTATCAAAAAATATGAATAAAGGCGACTACTATATAAGTGAACTACAAGACGACCAAAGTGTTTTACTAGAAGAATTAGAGAAAATAAAAATGGAAATGAATGAAGTTATACAAAGTTAAAATTGAGAGGTTTTATCACTTTTTTCTGTACATGATATATAATATAATATATCATATATAATATATACTATAATTTAATACACCGATGAAATCAAAAAAATCCGCAGTTCGTTTTAGTAATGCATTCGATGCTGACCTTTTACACAATAAATATGTATTATACCTTTCTTTCTTTTTTGCCATTATGACGGCGGCAAGGTATCTTTTTAATTTTAATTTAGAAGCAATAATTATTTTTGTTATTCTTGGTTTCTTGACAACATACTTTAGTAAAAATATGATAGTAGTTCTATTAGTTACAACTATCGGCACCAATTTTATCATGATGTTTAAAAATAAAAGAACACCAACCTATTATAACATTATGGAAGGAATGGAAACGGCTGGTGCTCCTCCTCCCATAGCAACATCAGATATGGTAAAAACACTTACTAACGCTATGTCCGCGATTAATGCTGGTACTGGTTCAACACCAGTAGCTGGTTCAACATCAGTAACTGGTTCAACACCAGTAGCCGCTTCAACACAAGTAGCCCCCATTCAGGCAACCAATGCTACGCCTATGCCAGGCACCCCCGCAACTGCCCCCAAAGATGCTTTTATTAAAAAGAAGAGCGAAGCTATGACTCAACTTACTCCCGCATCATATGATGGTTCTTCTGGCGACTCGGCATTAAGCAGTATGTTCCAGGGTATGGCGTCAGGAGCCGCAAACCAGAAAAATCAGGCATATGATACTATGAATAGTTTAGGAGGTGGTGCAAAAACAGGTGATTTACTCGGTCAACAAACTGAAATGATAAATAATCTGAAAACAATCGAACCCATTCTTCAAACTGCCGAGAAATTTCTTGATAAATTTGAGAACAGCAGCATCAGCAAGATGTTCCAGAATATGGGAAGTATGCCCGGAATGTCTCTTTTGACGGGTGGTGGCGGAAACGCGGGTGGAAACGGACTTAACCCTGCTTCTATCGGTTCGTAACACGGCTGGTAGTCATAATACTATATGTATATTAAAAATATAATATACATATTTTTATATATTATGTCAAGAAAATGCCCCCCTGGGGTTATATGTTTTGAAAACACAACTATAGTCGTATTTCTAGTTATTACCGGAATAATCCTTTATTTAGCATATATGCAATTTAGTAAAAATTCGTCCGGGTCTGGGTCAGGGTCAGGGTCAGGACCGGGGTCTGTGAATATCGACCCTAGTCGAAGTGGCGTTTATACATACCCACCTGCGTATGGGGGCGGTGGCGGCAACTTTTTAGACCTGATTCCGCGACATGGTGGAGGTGGTGGTGGATATACACGTGGACCTGCCGATGTGCTACTTAATCCGTATACACCACCATTGCGTGATGACAGGTATATGGGTGGCATGGGTGGCATGGGTGGCATGGGTGGTGGCGGATTTCCTATCAACGTCCCTACAAGGTCCGTCAATTCGTCATACAGGCAAGTAGGAATATTGACACGTGTAAATGGTCCGGAAACTATCCTGTCACTTATGGGGCGTCCGTTATTCCCCAGCCAAGACAAATGGCAGTTTTATACGATGAGTGATAAAAACCAGTCTGTAAAACTACCCGTGACACATAAGAAACGAAGCTGCACGAGTGACATGGGATGCGATAATATATATAATGGCGACACAATATATGTTGAAGGATACAATGATGCATTTCGCGCTACGATATACGACAACGCCATACAATATTCAATACCCTATGTTTAATTTAGTTTCAGCATTGTCATACATACCATTAAATATAATTATAAACAATTTAAATGTATTTTTTATAATTATATAACCACCACACATTCTTTATCACGCAAGCCATTCCATACTATGTTTCCAGTGCCTAACTTTGGAAATATAGGTGAGCTTCTTCTACTACAAAATTTGAAAACAGGTATTTACTACATAGATGCATTTTTTATAATGATGATACTATTACTTATTCATCATACGGATATTTCGACATATTTAAAAAAGGGCGTTGACTTTATATGGTCGACGAACTATGTAAGCATGAAACAAACATTGGTAAATATTACAAAAGGAAATATGCACAAAATATATTATAAAGGGATACAATATGCGACAAGTTATTCCTCTGCAAGTATTTATATAAACTATCCTGATCCGATTATACATGTGTTGGACTACTACTCGGATATTATAGACTCGCGGAGGGGAGAGAAGGGAGAGAAAGGTGACAAAGAATTAAAACAAGAAAATGACTCTGTTTCTGAAAGCGGAAGCGGAAGCGAAAGAGAATGTGAATGTTACTACTATGATTATATAGATTACTATGATTGCGATGCATGTAAAGAGAGGAATAGAAGGATAAAATATGAAGAAGTATTTAGTTTACAATATGTCGAAGTCTCTGATAAAAATCATAATGAGAGTAAGATATATACACCAAAAACAAACTTGCCAATCGAAATCGAAGATGGAATATATTTACAAATTGAAAAAGCGATTCTTCATCGAGAAAGTAAAAGTAGTGGTGGCGGAGCGGTTGATTTCAAAAAAGTGATGTTTACACTCATGACAAGCCGTGAGAATAAATTGACGAAAATATATGACTTCTTGAAAAAATGTGAGGATATATATACGAAAAAAATAGAGTCAAGAATGACGGATAAAATATTCATTTACGAGTTTATTCAGAGCGAGGCGAATGGCGGCAGAAGATACAACGATGACGACGACGATGGTGGAAGTTACGGACGTCGTAACCAAAAAATGTCGAATATTTTATGCTCCGAATACGAACTCCTCAGCACCAAGAATCTGAGAACAAATTGTTTCTTCACGGATGTAGACAAGATCATTAAACGGATTGACTTTTTCGTGAACAATAAAGAATGGTATCAGGCGCGTGGAATACCTTACCAGCTTGGGTTTCTATTTTATGGTCCACCTGGGTGCGGGAAGACGTCGACGATTAAAGCGATTGCACAATTGTTACAGCGACATATTGTGAATATCAACGATATCGATAAAATTAAGAAAGTGACGGATTTGAAGAATATTTTTTATGGGGACTATATCAACGGGCAGTATATTCCCACGAATAAACGCATCTACGTGATTGACGAATTTGATAAAATATTGGATAGTATTAGTGTGAAGAAGATAAATAATACAAATGCGAATGCTGCTGCGGCATCTGCACTGGCGACATTGAATATGAATATGCAAATGATGGGACTTGGTGGTGTTGGTGGTATCGGTGGTATCGGTGGTATCGGGGGCGTAGACGACGATATCGTGTTATCAAAAGTCATTGCGGTGGATAGTGATACGAGTAGCAGTGATGGCGGTGGCGGTGGTATAAATGGGGGTGACGAAGGTGGAAAAAAGAAACGTAAAGGAAGTGGTGATGGTTCTGGTGGTATGAACGCAAATTTAAATTTGGCTGGTGCAGCAAATATGAAACCAAAATATTCATTCAATGATGCTGATATGTTGACAATCATGGATGGGTTGGTGGAAACGAGCGGGAGAATTATTATATGCACGGCAAATGACCCGTCGAAAATTAGTGATACATTTAAACGACCAGGGAGATTGGATGAACATATCGAGTTCACAAAATGCACACAACAGATGACGATACAACTACTCGAATTATTTTATGATACGAAACTCAGCAGCGAATTACTTGAAAAAATTAACAATGCGGGGAGTAAAATTGAGTATAAATATTCCCCTGCAGAAATAAATAAAATATGTTTTCATAATATTGACAAAGTTGAAGATGCAGTAAATGAAATTATTGGATAATGTAAATAGTGTAAATAATGTAAATATTGTAACATAGAGGATTGTATCATATTGTATAATAACTTAACTTACAATATGATATTTATTTTGTGATAAAAAGTGTAAAGATTAATTCATTTTAATCTTTGGAATTTTTATATTTTTGGAAGACGAATGTATTTTTTTGGTTTTATTTTTAGATTTGGATTTTGATCTACGACTAGATTTGGAACCACCTTTTTTTACCCTTTGTTTTATCAGTTGTAAACCAACCTCAAGTTGGTGTTCATACTTTTTCAATAAATCATATATTTTTGATAGACCAATATTGAATGGTTTTACTCTTTCTTCGTCGTTTATTCCATTTTTAATAAAATCCTCCAGTATTAATAAATTTTTTTGATATTCATTATTAAGTCTATTAGCAACATTAATATTAAATTCTTTGGATATAGTATCAATACGTGATTTTAATTTTTGAGTATAATATGTATAATAATTATTAATTGTTTCAGGATCATCACCAGGACCAGGAGCAGGAGGAGGAGGAGCAGGAGCAGGAGCAGGAGCAGGAGCAGGAGCAGGAGCAGGAGCAGGTGCAGGAGCAGGTGCAGGAGCAGGTGCAGGTGCAGGTGCAGGTGCAGGAGCAGGAGCAGGAGCAG
>Ga0164292_10002274_pt1 | contig 15646 bp, 17 predicted proteins | sample GEODES117metaG_FD_111486 | JGI IMG/M metagenome (GOLD analysis project Ga0164292, IMG submission 111486) | Eutrophic lake water microbial communities from Lake Mendota, Wisconsin, USA - GEODES117 metaG | ecosystem: Environmental > Aquatic > Freshwater > Lake | place: USA: Lake Mendota... | reverse complement strand
TCGGGCAACATTATCGGTGCCAATATATCCACTCCCGGCTTGCTCACAGTAACTGGCAACATCACAGGCGGCAATTTATCAGGCACTAGCATCATTGGCACACTGACCACAGCCAGCCAAACCAATATCACGGCAATTGGTGTTCAAACTACATTATCAGCAACTGGTAATGTTACTGGTGGAAACATTAACACAGCTGGTTTGACTAGCGCTATCGGAAATGTCAATGGCGGAAACATCAATACTGGTGGCGTGGTATCTTCAACTGGAAATGTAATCGGTGGCAACATCAACACTGCTGGATTGATCACTGCTACGGGAAATGTTACTGGTGGTAACATAGCTACTGGTGGTATTCTTAGTGTTGGTGGTGATGCAATAGTCACGGGCAATCTCACAGTGAGTGGTGATACACAATACACCAACGTTACAACATTGGCCATTGAAGATCCTATTATTTCTATTGGACGTGGTGCAAACAATGCACCATTGACTACCAATGACAGCAAAGACCGCGGAACTCAGCTGTACTATTTTAACACTGCTGAACGCAATGCATTCATGGGCTACGACGAAAACGTTGGCAAAATGCTTTTGGCAACCAATGTAAGCGTGTCTAGTGATGTAGTTACTGTGATCCAGTACGGGAATACCTTGGTTGGTGATTTAGAAGCGTCTGCTAATGTCAGTGCAACTGGCAATGTTGTTGGTGGAAATATCACATCACCAGGTGGTGCAAACGTAAACACATTGCTGGTTAGATCAAGTTCAGGCTCTGCTGCCAGTGTGGTTGGCAATATAGTTGGTGGAAATATCACCACTGGCGGCGTGCTAAGTGCAACTGGTAATATTACAGGTGGCAATGTCAATGCTGGAGCAAATGTATTTGCTACCACACACACTGGCAGCACTGTCAGCGTGTCTGGAACTATTACTGGGGGCAATCTGGTCTCTGGAGGAATTGCAAGTGCAATTGGCAACATCACCGGCGCCAATATAATAACTGCGGGATTGGTCACTGCTACTGGTGCAGTGTACGGTAGTAGTTTTATTGGAAACGGCAGTGCATTAACAAACTTAACCGGAGCCAATGTCACAGGTACTGTGGCCAATGCCACGTTTGCAACCACAGCTGGATCAGCAACCACAGCAACCACAGCTGGATCAGCAACCACTGCTGGCACAGTGACCACAGCAGCACAGCCCAATATCACCAGCCTGGGTTCATTGACCAGCTTGATTATACCAGTATCAGCATCTGACCCAGGAAGCCCAGCTGTTGGAGAATTCTACTACAACACTAGTACCGGTGGTCTTAGAATCTGGACTGGTTTTTTCTGGGATAACGTTTAAAATATAATATGGCACAACCAATCTGGATCACACCCGCAGGCAGCTTAGGAGTAGTGCCTGAGGGGATATTCTATCAAGAAAATTTATTGGCCAGCACCGACCCACTGGTTGCAAGTCCTACATGCACAGCCACATCGTCCACGACCAATCTAATAACTTGTAGTAGCACAGTTGGATTGTGGCCTGGCCTTAATGTACAGTTTACTGGACAAGTGTTTGGCGGAGTAGATACCACCATACGTTATTTTGTACTTGCAGTACCCAACAGCACTCAATTTTCTATCTCTGCAACTGAGCTTGCCACCACACCAGTTGCACTGTCAACTGCTGCTGGATTCATGAACACAGTGTTTACTCAGCATGTGTATTATGCACTGATTGCTGGCAAGGTACCTTCAGGAATTCAAGTCAGTGACAACGGATTAATTACTGGTGTGCCGCAGGCTGTGGCTAGTATTCAAGGTGTTCCTACAGAAGTGGCACAAGACGTAACAAGTAAATTTGCAATAAGAGCATATACCACGTTGTCCACCGGCAATGTAGATCGTATTTTAGATCGAACATTCACACTTACTATTTCAGGCAATGACATACCAGAATTTGTGACTCCTGCAGGATCTATTGGTACTTTTTACGACAGCGATCGTGTTAACTTCCAGTTTGAAATCGCTGGCATAGACCCTGGAGATGTCAACATAGTTCGTGTGGTTGGTGGACAACTCCCCGGAGGCCTTACTGTGTCCTCATCTGGTTTGCTGACTGGGTATATTGAGCCCACTCCCAATGTCGACGAACCTCCGGGATATGATCTTACTCCCAACCAAGTTGACCCCTATGACTTTTTGGTCAGTGCTATCAGCAAGAATTTTGAATTTACTCTGGAAGTGACTGATGGCAAAAGCAGCAATCTTCGTACATTCTATATGTTTGTGTACAACCGTGCCACGCTGACAGCCGATGATGCTGAGTACACAGCAGATACTACTACACTCACCGCTGACGAAACTCCGTTTAGACGACCATTCATTGTTAACTCTATACCTAGTAATCTTGGCCGCACTCGAGGCGACAACTACTATGCATATCAGTTTCGCGGCGACGATTATGACACAACAGATTTACAGTATGCCATTGCTGTAAATCAAGGCTCAGGCCTGACTCCGGGTGTGAGTCTTGACCCTACATCAGGTTGGTACTACGGATACATTCCCAATCAGGGTGTTACTGAAGTTGAATACAGTTTTAATATCTATGTCAGGCAAACAGAGCCAGTGGCCACGGCCATTACATGTACTGCAACAGCCGCAGGCACAAATATTATAACTTGCAACAGCACAGAACAACTGGGTCCCGGCACCCCAATAATTTTTCAAGGAACTGCATTTGGCAACCTGAGCACCGCAGCAACTACCATGTACTTTGTACAAACTGTGGAAAGTTCTACAGAATTCACGGTCACTGCAAATCTAATACTCAATCCCAATTATCCCGACGACTTGCCAGTGTACATTCCTTCCACTGCACCTGTGACCTTGCTTGATGGTGCAGGAACACTGACTTGCCGATTGGTTGTTGCTAGTGATCCGTATCCTTTTGCACTGACTGTGGTTGGTGAAGTTGACAGCGAGGTTGACTGGATTACTGCTGAAGATCTTGGCACCATCGAAAACGGAGCTGAGAGCCTGTATCAAATTGAAGCCGTCAACCGTGGTGGCAGAGACCTAAGTTATAGACTTAGATCTGGTTCGTTCAGCGAACTGCCACAAGGACTTGAATTGTTGCCCACCGGTGAAATTGTGGGCAATGTAACGTTCAACACATTTGCAATTGATCTTGGTACCACCACATTTGATATTGCAGCAACACCATTGCTGACCGACTATACCGAAACCACTTGGGACAGCTCGTTTACATTCACAGTAAATGCCTATGCCGAAGATACCGGAAACTTCACATTTGATGTGGAATCTATTACAGTGACCAATGGTGGCACAGGATACAGTTCTGTAAATCCGCCAATACTGGAATTTAGTAGTCCAGTTGGTGCTAGTGCAACTCCTGCAGTGGCCGGAACTGTAACTATTGTAGCTGGTGCCATTACTGAGGTAGCAGTGGATGATCCAGGCGAAGGTTATACTGTTCCAGCAACTATCTCCATCATTGCTGGCTTTGGCGGATCAAATGCTGTGCTAACTCCTGTGATGAGACAGACTGGTGTAGTTGATGTGGTCAGTGTGTTCAAGACATTTACTATTCGTGTCGTCAGAGAATATAATGCACCGTATCAGAATCTTGTTGTGCAAGCAATGCCGCCGCAGAATGACCGCGACTTGATTGCCAGTTTGTTGGACAACACCAACATTTTTGTTCCAGAATATATCTATCGTCCTGATGATCCTAACTTCGGCAAAGCCACCAGGGTAAATTATCAACATGCGTTTGGTCTTGCACCTGACAGCATAGACACATACTTTGAGAGTTTGTACCTTAATCACTATTGGAAAAATCTAGTGCTGGGTTCAATTGAAACTGCGCAGGCTCGCGATGAAGCTGGCAATGTAATTTATGAAGTGGTGTATTGCCGAGTAGTTGATGATTTGGTAAATGCACAAGGCAAGAGTGTGAACAAAATTGTAAATTTGCCTTATCCAATTATTGATCCCGGCGATGGCAGTACCGAACTCACACAAGTTTATCCCAACAGTTTGATCAACATGCGTGATCAAGTGATTGATGTGGTTGGGCAGATCAGTACCAAACTTCCGTTATGGATGACTTCAAAGCAAGCTGATGGTCGAGTATTGGGATTTACTCCTGCATGGGTAATGTGCTATACCAAGCCAGATCGCAGCAGACAAATTGCCTACTACATCAGCACACAGTTTGGCACACAGTTAAATCGTGTGGACTTCAAAGTTGACCGTTATATCTTGGATCGAAGTCTCAGCAGAAACTGGGACACTGCCACTCAAGACTGGACACCACAGCCCACACTGACCACATTTGATCGATATGCTACTCCTGATCTAGAGCTAATAGGTGAAGTTGATATTGCCACCCGCCTGGCATTTGCTGATGTTAATGCTAGAACAGTATCCTACATTCAGAGCTTGGGTGGACTAGACGGAATCATATTCCCAATTGATGGCAAGACCTTGATCTTTGCCAAACAAGAAAACTATCCAGCTTATGCCACAACTGATGATGCTTGGCAGGACTATGCTGTGACCTACGACGAAGGTGGTTTTGATGAAACAGGCACTGGGTACGACGAATCGGCGCTGGTGCCCGGCGGCCTGTTTGTAACCTGTTCAGCCACAAATGCCGGCACAGATCGGATCACCTGTGCTGACACTTCAGCCATGACAGTTGGCGATGCAGTGTCTTTTACCGGCGACGATTTAAGTGGCCTTGTATCAGGCACAACAGATGCTGATGGCGCTCTAATAAGAGTGTTCAACATACTAAACATCAACAGTGTGACTGAATTTCAAGTGGAAGATCCTGCTGATCCCGGCAATGTATTTCCATTGACCACAGCGTCTGGGTCAATGACTGTGGGTTTTGCCAATTATCGTATGGCAGTTTGGGAAATCAGTGTTGACCCGGTGACCACAATTGTTACGCTGACAGTTTCACAACAAACTGGCCAGAATCAATATGTTATCATACAACAAGGCAATCAATACGCTGGTGTGCAGTTGTTTTTCCCTGGATCTGCGCCACCTGGTTTGACACGAGTGACCTGGACCCTGGTACCAGAATCATCCAGCACAGAAACGTTGTTTGACTTTGGCAGTGTACAATTTGTGGATCCAGTGGATATGTACGATCCTACAGATCAGTATGATAAATATCTCGTATTCCCCAAAACCAATATATTGGTATAATCAACAAACATTATGACTAGTCAAATTAACCCAAACCTTATCAACGGTGCATATCCGGTAGCTGGACAAGACAACAGCACCAAAGGCATGCGTGATAATTTTACCAATATCAAGACCAATTTCAATTATGCTGCTAGTGAAATTACAGCCCTGCAAGCCAGCGTAGTTACTTCTGGATCCAGTGTTGTAAATGATCTAGCCGGAGCACTGATATTTGATGCAGAAATTCAAAACATCTCTGCACCCATTGTGTCCTGGGGCAATCAAAGTGGCACGATACAGATAAACTGGGCAGCAGGCTTGTATCAAACCATAATTGCCACAGGCAGTGTTGTTTTAAATTTTGTAGCAGATAGCTACCCTGCAGCAGGCATCTATGGTCAGGTAAAGATCAAAATCACAATCAACAATGTGGCTCATACATTGACTTTGCCAACGCAGGTCACAGTAAACAATCAAGGTATTCAAGGACTTAACACATCGACCAATGTGATTACTTTTGCAGCCACTGGTGTGTACGAATTCTTGTTTGAAACATCTGACAACGGTGCTACGTTTATTGTGGTTGAATCCAACAAACGTATGCAACCTTTTAATAATTCCAGTGAAAACTTGGCTGCATTGGGTGCAGCCAACTTGGCTTTGACCACCAGTTACTTTAGCACTGTTGCTGCCACAACAGCAACACTAGCAGCAGGAGTTAATGGCCAAGTTAAAGTTTTTGCTATGTACGCTGACATAGACGACTCGAGTCTTGATAACATGGTTATTACTGTGACCAATGCAGGATGGAAAACATCAGGCACAGGTACCATAACATTCAACACCATCGGTGATGCTTGCACATTGCAATACATCAACTCAAAATGGTTCTGTATTGGCAACAACGGTTGCGTTTTTGCATAAAGGCTAACAAATGGCAAGTGATATTAATCCAAACCTGATCGATGGGGCATACCCGGTCGCAGGGCAAGACAACAATTCGCAAGGTTTCCGCGACAACTTTACAAATACTAGAACCAACTTCCAGTATGCCGAAGATGAAATTAACGACTTACAAGCCAAGGTAATTCTCAAGGCTGCATTAACTGGTACTACACTAGACAACAACATGAATGATGCATTGTTGTATGCTGCCAAGATACAAGACTTTTCAGCAACCAAGGCTGCCATTGCAACTACCTCTGGCACTGTGCTGGTAAACTATGCATCGGGGCATTACCAAACAGTTACTACATCGGGATCTATCTCTTTGTCATTTAGTAATTTTCCTAGTTCGGGCAGCTACGGATGGGTTCGAGTTGAAATAGCAGTGACCAATGTAAGTCACACGCTTACGCTACCCAGCACAGTGAGTCAAGGGCTGTCGGGTATTCAAGGTATCAGTCCAGGCATTCCGGGAGTGACAAACATAATCACATTTGGTGCTACTGGCACATATCAATTTGAATTCACTACCAGTGACGGCGGTATTGCTATCACTTTGTTTGATTTGAACCGTGCGTTAACAAACTTTACTGCTGCAGATTTGACACTGGATGATATAACTGCCACTGGATTTGCTAACGTAGCAGGCAACATCACAGGCGGCAATGTCAACACAGCAGGTCAAGTTATTGCAACTGGAAATATTACAGGTGCCAATTTGCGCACTGTTGGTCTGGTAACTGCAACCGGTAATGTTACTGGTGGAAATATTGTCACAGCTGGCGCAATAACTGCCACAGGCACCGTCACAGGTGGCAACGTTGTGGGATTTTTGCGCCCATCACTAGGTACATCTACCCTTGCACCACTGGTGTTTACTACTGGTACATTGGTCACTGCCAACGTTAGTGCTCCGCTTGGCGGATCAATTGAGTATGATGGCACTGTATTTTACGGAACTCCAACTGCGGTACAACGGGGTGTTATTCCAGCAGAACATTTTATTGTGTTGGCTAACGATTACACTGCAAATGACTCTGCATCTGCTCAAAAGATATTCAACTCACCGTCTGCAGGTACACTGACTCTTGCAGCCAGTACCACATATTTCTTTGAAGGACAGTATATTGTTCGTCGTAGTCTTGGCACTAACGCACATACTTTTGGTGTGTTGTTTGCCACAGGCGGAACATTGACCAGTATTGCTTACACAGCCGAAGTTAGTAATCAAACCAGTGCTGGTGTTATTACTCCAAGTGTGCAAACATCATCTAAAATCTACAACACTGCAATTACTGAATCAACACTGACCGGCAGTTCTAGCACCCAGTACGAAGATATCACAGTGTACATACGCGGAACTGTTAGAACCAATTCGGGTGGAACATTTACACCACAGATGAAATACAGCTCATCACCCGGTGGTGCTCCTACTGTTCTTGCCAACAGCTTTTTCCGTATGACACCCGTGGGTACCAGTTCGGTTGCCAGTGTAGGAAACTGGAGTTAACCAAACTCTCTTGCATTGCTGAAGCAAATGCCATATAATAACATATGGAACATCCGTTAATTAGCAATCTTGATCAGCACAGCACTGATGAACTCAGCGTTATCATCGGCGATCTCAACCGCAAGTTGGGCATTGCCATGCGTTCAGGCAATGCTCATCTTTGCAATCAAATACGCATGGCAATCGAAAGCCACAACGTAAAATATCAAGAAAAGATGCAGGCCACCTATCAAAAGATGGCCGACGACTCGACTCTTAAAAACAAGATCAACATCCAATGAACATTAGATTACAATACGACATTGAATTCCTGGCTGGAATTTACTACGAAGATCAGTTGCAGATGAATTCGTACAGTGCAAGCCTAAGTCTAGTCACACGCACCAAGGATGCCAAAAGCACCAATATTGCCATGGATAGACTCAAGGCCTTTGTGTACGGCGAACTCGAAAGCACTGTGTTTATAAATCAAGCTCATCGAGAACGTGCCGAGATGATGCAGATCATGGGTGTAAACGTGACTACCTTGCCCGAAGAACCGGTAGACCAGATTGTAGGAATGATGCTATACTACAAGCTAAATGCAATCATGGAAGGCCGAATGGAAATTGTGCAACTGGACATCAGTTCAAGACTGGGCGACGGTGTGTGGTACATGCATGACGAAGATGACTTGTCGGGTCCATTTGCGCACGAAGGTTGGTGGCATCAAACTGGGTTACAACACGATTCACTTGAGTCTGCTGATGCTATGATTAATGTGGTCAAAGTTGCACCCAACGCCTGGATTGAATATGGGCTGATGTGGCCTGAAGCAGAAACTACTCAGACTAACCAGACCGCTAACACAGTGGTATTTGCAAATTTTAGCAAGAATGAAGACTGATAAATTTGGACAGATGATTTTTAACGAGCACGATGTTGTGAACTTGTACATGCAAGGACACGACATTACAGTGTTGAATCATTTGTTGGTAGACAACACTATTGACTTAGAAACTGCTGCACACATTTTAAATAATGTGCCTGCTTTTGTTCAGTATGATGAACTGGCACAACAACAGACTCTGGAAGAATGGGATCATCGTTGCCAGGCCAACTGGCACATGCCCCAAGAATACAAGCAACTGGATATTGCTGCTTATATACTGAACCTATGCGAATCAGATGCAGAGTTACAACGAGTTGGGCAAGAGTTGCTGCTGTTCCAAGAACGAGATCTTTTTAACTTATTACGCTATCTGGTTTATCTTGTAGATACCATGCGAGAGAATCGATTGATCTGGGGTGTGGGTCGCGGCAGCTCTGTGGCCAGCTTTGTGCTGTACAAATTAGGTGTGCATCGCATCAACAGCCTACACTACGAATTAGATCCCACAGAGTTTCTACGTTAAATATTGTTTTAAGGAGATGATTATGACACAAAAAGTTTACAAAACCGCACAAGGTAAAACAGTTGACATGGGCCGGCTCATGGTGCAAAACGAAAAGACCCGTGCAGTGGGCAATATGAAAGTCAACGCCCGCGGAGACATGGTTGATGACTTGAACAACATTGTTTCTACCAAGACACAGCAGGTCAACAATCAGTACAACAAACAGATTCAGAATCCCAAAGGAAAAAAATGATCAAAGCAGCGTATGCAGTACATCGCATAGACAAACACCAACTCAAGCCTCTCAAGAACGCTGTGATTGTTGGAGATATGAACTTTGAAGAACGTCTGAGCAATGGTGGCATTGTGTTGGTCAAAGACAATGGCAAGAGTTCCGGCATTCGTCCACGGTGGGGCCGAGTGTATGCAGTGGGTCCTGAACAGCATGATATCAAGGTGGACACATGGATCTGTGTAGAACACGGTCGTTGGACTCGTGGCATTGAGATTGAGGACGAAACAGGCAAGCAAACTCTGCGTCGTGTTGATCCCAAAGACATCATGATGGAGTCCGACGAAGAACCCAAAGACGTTACATTCTCTGACGCAATTCATGTTGAGGCCAAGCCCGACTGGATGCAACACAACTGATATGGGATTCCGTAAACCCATGGACTACAACGCAGTACATCATCAAATATGCATAAGTGGTGTTGAACTATGCAGTCCACGAAATGATGGATTTACCACATGGGAAATCAAAAAAGATCTGTACCGGCTGAAATTTTTGCTGGACGAAATCTTAGCTGATTCTCCCACCTACTCCGGCGAACACCAGTTTCTAGAAGAACACGCCAAAAAGAAAATGTGGAAAACACTTAATGAAGTGTAAAACTTGTTTACATGAAATTCATGTAGGCTGCAACTATAACCAAGGGCGATGCCCACACAGGAAACCCATGATAGATATTCAACCCAAAGACACCAGCCGAGGACATTTTTATGTTAGCCTTGCAAAAAGCGCTGTTAGAATTGCCGCAGGTGTCTGCTTGATTACTGGAAATATATTGATGGCAGGCTTCTGCTTGATCTTTGCCGAAATACTTGGCATTGTAGAGGAACTAGTGTAATATGAGTAAAGGTACTAGACCAAGACCATCTGTTATTAGTCAAGAAGAAATAGCAGACAGACACACTGCAATATTTGGATCTAAACCACCCAAAGAACGCTATGTGCCGCCCCCACTCCCGCCAGAATTACAAACACAATCTTACCACGATAAAACTTTTGGTAAACCACTTCCACAAGGTAGAACATGAAACAACTCTGGGTAGAACAGTATCGCCCTAGCACAGTAGATGGCTATGTATTTGTTGACGATGCACAGCGAGAGCAAGTTCAGTCATGGATTCGAGACGGCAGTATTCCTCACTTGATGCTGAGTGGTGCTGCTGGTACCGGCAAAACCACCCTGGCCAAACTGCTAATAAATGAACTGGGCATAGACGAGTATGACGTGCTGTATGCAAACGGTTCCAAGGAAGCTAGAAAAATTGAATGGGTAGATAAACTGATCAGTTTTTGTCAAACCATGCCGTTTGGTAAATTTAAAGTGGTCTTGATTGACGAAGCTGACTACATGAACAAAGATTCAGTACAGCCGGCCCTGCGCAACTTGATGGAAGATTACAGTCAAACAGTACGCTTTGTTCTTACTTGCAACTATCCACACAAGATCATTGCTCCTATTCATAGTCGGTGCCAAGGCTTTCATATTACCAAAACAGATCACACTGAATTTACTGCCCGAGTTGCTACAGTACTGGTTACAGAAGGCGTGGAGTTTGACCTAGATGTATTGGATACCTATGTCAAAGCCACTTACCCAGATCTACGCAAATGTTTGAATTTAGTGCAAGCCAACAGTACATCGGGCGCATTGGTAGCACCTGCTGCTGCTGACAAAAGCATGAGAGACTGGAAACTAGAATGTGTGGACCTGTTCAAACGTGGGCAAACCAGACAGGCTCGTGCATTAATGTGTCAAAGTTCTAGTCCAGAAGAAGCTGAGGATGTGTTTCGCTGGATGTATGATAATCTAGATTTGTGGGGTTCGACTCCTGAGTCGCAAGATCAAGCCATTGTGGTAATACGCAACGGCCTAGTAAATCACAACTCTGTTGCTGATGTGGAAATTAATCTAAGCGCAACCTTGATTGAACTGGCACAATTACAATGAGATATTTACTTTTAACCTACTATACCAAGCCCGACGGCAAAATTGACGAGTCAATGGCTGTGAGCAAAAACATCAAAACACGAGACTTGCAAACATGCAACGTAATCCTGGACTTTAAAAAACTGGAAGTGGTCAAAGCCACCATGGGCGGTGTCGCTGTTCCTCGTGATTTCAACCGCATTGTGGAATATTATCACAAGCACTATGCTAGCACGATTGAACGACTGTTTGCTGAGAACGGCTATGAGATTGTGAAGAATTCAGATGAACCAGCAACAAGCGCAACTGTTGGATAATTTCCAAGGTTTTCATATAGAAGTTACCAATATCTGCACACTCAAATGTTCAGGATGTGCTAGAACAAGATTTATCGAAGAGTGGCCGCAGCACTGGAAAAATCATAGTATTGATCCTGAAACATTGTTTAAATTTATTGACGTGCCGGTTGACAATCTTCGTATTACCTTGTGCGGTAATTATGGCGATTCGATATATCATCCACGGTTCCATCAGCTGGTAGCCGGCTTGAAGCAGCGTGGCGCTGTCTTGCATATTATAACCAATGGTAGTTATAGAACAGAAACTTGGTGGCAACAACTGTGTTCTTTACTAACAGCAGTAGACATAGTGGGATTTAGTGTCGACGGTGTGCCCGATAACTTTACACAATACAGAGTCAACGCGGATTGGGACAGTATAGAAATTGGCATGCGTGTGTGTGCAGCCGCAAGCTGTCAAACAGAATGGAGATACATTCCGTTTTCTTACAATCAACACAGTATTGATCAAGCCAAACAGTTAAGTCAATCGTTAGGAATTGATCAATTTGTTATTACTCTTAGCAGCAGATTTGATCAACGTACTGAACATCTAAAACCAGTGGATGATCTACTGCAAAATAGATATTCCAGGCAAGTAACCTGGAAGAACACTCAGCAATCCAATGGCGTTGATCCCGATTGTGCAGACCATCGTAAACATTACATATCTGCTGATGGATACTATATGCCTTGTTGCTTTGTGGGTGACCATAGATTTCTTTATAAAACGCCCTGGGGCAAGCAGCGTGAACAATTTAACATCAATAATGCTACATTTAGCGAAATGCTAGTGTCTGACACTACGGTAAAATTCAATCAAGATTTATCAGTTCATTCTGTTTGTCAATTTAGCTGCCCGGGAACATAAAGATATGCGGGCGGCCCGCATATCTTAAAATATTGTAATGTATTCTATTCTATTCTATACTGACTCCTAACGAGAATATAGTTTTAGCACATCGCCAATAATCTTGTGTCGCTGTACATCCCGGGCTTCTAGTGGGCATACAGCGATTCCTCTTACTGGATGAGCGTCTAATCGTTGGCACAGGTCCATCAGTCCGTTTTCGCCGTTGCTGCGGTCAGCTTGCTCAACGTCACCTGTGATCACAATACGACTGTTGACCCCTATGCGTGTCATCAACATTTTGACCTGTGCTGGTGTTGCGTTTTGCATCTCATCCGCAATAATCCAGGCATTTTTGAAGGTTCGGCCGCGCATGTAAGCCAGAGGCGCAATTTCCACAACTTGATCTTCTATCATGGCCAAGATGTCCTGGGGACGATAAAATTCCCGCATGACGTCTAACAAGGGTCTAGTCCAAGGTTCCATTTTGGCAGTTAAATTGCCCGGCAAGAATCCGTGTTGTTCACCTTCTACTCCCACTGCTGGGCGAGTCATAACAATTCTGTCGCATGTTCCTTCTTTTAATGCTTTGATTGCAGCTAGCATAGCCAAGTACGTTTTGCCTGTACCGGCTGGGCCTGCTGTAACTACGATGTGTTGACTGTCATCTTGTAGAGCCATTACCAAGTGTTCTTGATTTCGTGTTCGAGGGATCAAGTCAATGCGCCTGGGTTGTTTAGGTGCTTGATTAAAACTAATGGTGTTCTCTACAGTATGGGTCATACGTTTTTGTGCTTTGGCTGCTCGTTGTCTACTCAAGTGCATTTCTCCTGGTGTAAGTCCTCTTGGACGCCAATATTTACGGTGTGTGTTTTGATTATAAGCGACTGGTGATTTTCAAGATCTAGTCACTAAATACTGACCAGGCGACGGTTTGTCAGCTGGCAAAAGTTACATAGCATAACTTGCACACAAACTAAATAGTACTATGGATAAAGAGATTTTTAAAAATCACGCGGATTATTGGCAAGTTGCCGACAACATTCGCGACATATACATGTCTGAAGGCAGTCTTACCACTCTTTTGGATTTTGAACGAGTACTTGATGAAGTAGACATTTATGCGTTTAAAAACTGGGACATAGGCGAGCTGGTAGCAGGTCCCGAAATTGGCAAGTACCGTGTGACCTGTGTGTTTATGTGGCCACTCAAGCTGATGCCGGATCCGCGTGGTGGGCGACGACTGTTGCCATTTGACTGCGAAGTCAACTACATGAAAAAAGACATCAAGATTCCGGTAAAAATCACTGATCCTTCGGACTACAGATCAGGTACCAAAAAAGCCAAATTGATCACCAAAGAAGTATGGCTGGTTGAAATCGTCATGCCCAAGGCCTTGATGAATGACATCCGTACAGGATCGATTGAAATGGAAGACCAGGACATTGACCTGGATGATCTGGATCAAGCCTACGAGCAAGATCTGGACAAAGACGTTAACCAAAGCGACGAGCAGGCACAAGATGCACAACAATCACTTGAACAACCACAATCCGCTGTTGCTTGAAGGCCTACAGTATAAAGACCTAGACGGCATGATGAAGCCCACAGTTCATGTGGACGAATTTAGTGCCAAAATGGGCGACGACGATGACATCATTGTGGTCAGCTTCTTTGTGCGTGATCTACAAGCAGCCAAGGATCTCATGGCCTGGTTTGAAAAAGGCTACGACTTTGTGATGGATGCAGATCGTAGCCCTGGAGAAATCAAACCCAGTCGCTATCTAGTGTATGTGGAATTGCGTAGACGCAGCACAGCACCACAGCACATTCAAATGCTCTTGGATGACCTAAGCACACTCACAGAGTTTGACTCTGACGAATGGGTTATGCACTACAACAACAAAAAAACTCCTTGGAGTGAAGAAGCATTTGCTGAACAAGTACCCCTGACACCCAATGCGTACCGTGCAGCACATCAGGGCGATCTAAATGAAATGCGGGCCGCAGCAGGCTTAGCGGTTAAGAAGATTCACACCACGACTCCAGAAATCAGAGCCATGCAGGCCGCAGCAGGAATACTATGAAACTAACACACATCTTATCAACAAAACAAGTCAACGAAGGCGTGGCAGAATCAATGCCAATGGAGGATGCGGTAAAAGTATTGCGTCAGTATGGTGCAGATCATTTCAAAACAGGCAGTGAAACCTTGTATTTTTATAAGAATGGCCAACCATTTAATGTTGACCTAATCATGAACGACGATGCAACTCGCAGTGTAAGCATAAGTCAGTTGAATTCAGCTACTCGTAGATTAAAAGGGCAAGGGGTTGAAGAAGGCGTCTTGGATGATACTCGTGCAAGAATGGCAGCAAGACGCAATCCTGTTGCGCCTGCACCTGCTGCACAGCCTGTTGCGCCTGCACCTGTGGCAGCCGATGACGGATACAAAGTTGGCGACATAGTGGATTTTGGTGTCGGTGTTCCCAAACCCAAAGTTATACAACAAGGAACTATTACCGCTATTCGGCGCACACCGCACGGAATGATGGTGTACACTGTCAAAACAGCAGATGGGCAGACACACGAATTAGACACCATGATGAAAAGTCTGTACATGATGCCTACTCAAGCAGCATCTACAGTAGCAGAGGCTGATACAGAGTTTGACGCTAGCAAGATTGATCCTAACGCAAAATGCAAGACTTGTGGCACAGCGTTTAAAAATCATTTTAGATTTGACGATAACGGAAAAATCACAGGCACTCTAGTCAGACACATGACAATGAAAGACGATTTTCCAGGCATGCCAGGCCGTGACGCATCAGCATTTTTTGGAACCAAACCTGGAATGATTTCTAGACCCACATCCGGAACATCAAATCTAGCTAGACCAAATCCTACTCCTGATCTGCCACGTGCAACAAAAATTTCACAGAATAAAACCACTGGTGAGACTGTGATTTCTTATAAAGGGAAGGTATTCGCCCTCCCCGACAGTCCATACGCCAAAGCACCAGAAGGAGTTACAGGAGAACGAGTACTAGTGCCTGCTGCGGCATTTGGTATTAGAGCCATGGGCGATGTTATTGCTATATTGGGCAATGATGGCAAGGCTTACGCAGAGCAGCCAATGAAAGTTTTTAATACATATTCTACAGCTAAGTCACAAGGTGTGGC
>Ga0164292_10002273_pt1 | contig 15648 bp, 16 predicted proteins | sample GEODES117metaG_FD_111486 | JGI IMG/M metagenome (GOLD analysis project Ga0164292, IMG submission 111486) | Eutrophic lake water microbial communities from Lake Mendota, Wisconsin, USA - GEODES117 metaG | ecosystem: Environmental > Aquatic > Freshwater > Lake | place: USA: Lake Mendota... | reverse complement strand
GGATGAAATCATAACCGGGTATGATGTTGGCCGGGATGTTCTGGATGAGACTTAGCTCGGGGAAATAAGAGGTAGCAAAATTCCATCTTTCACGGGAAGTGAACATACCGGTCCGAATGTCCGCCGTATGCCTGGTTAACGTGAGTGGGAAGAGATTCTCCCTGCAATGGATTTCGTTAAATGAAGACATGAATCACTAAACTACAAAAATAAAAAGCCTCCCGTTGAGCGGGAGGCTTTTTTATTGTAAGATGATTATTATTTCTTAGCGTATTTCTTGTTGAATTTGTCGATACGTCCTGCCGTATCCACCAGCATTTTCTGACCGGTAAAGAAAGGATGCGACGTGTTCGAGATCTCCAATTTCAAGAGCGGGTATTCATTGCCATCTTCCCACTTAACCATCTCTTTACTATCAGCAGAAGAGCGTGTCAGGAAAGAAATTCCATTACTCATGTCTTTGAAGACAACTAAACGGTATTTTTCGGGATGTAATCCTTTTTTCATATTTCTTGTTTTTTAGAGCATGAATTTGGCCATGCGGGATGCAAAATTAGGAAACCCCGGAGGTTTATCCAAATAATTTGCAAAGAAAGCCACTAACTCCTCATATTCTCGTACTGCAGGGGCAGTCCGAGTTCTGCGGTCTTACATAATTGGATCACTTCCTGAAGGTCATCGATCTTTTTGGCCGTTACCCTAACCAGATCGTCCATGATCTGGGCCTGAACCTTCAGGCCTGAATCCTTGATGAGTTTGACGAGCTTTTTAGCATCTTCCTGTTTTAGGCCATTTCTGACAGATACCTCGGTTTTGACCACTTTCCCGCTTGGATACGGCTCCTTGCTAAGGTCAAACGCTTCCGGCGATATTCCCTGTTTATTGGATCTGTTGATCAGCACGTCAATAAGCTGTCTGATCTTCATATCATCCGACGCTTCAATATTCAGCTTATAGTCTTTTTTGTTCAGGTCGATCACTACGTGAGAGTCCTTAAAATCAAAGCGGTTCATGATCTCCTTACGGGTAACATTGACGGCATTATCGAGGAGTTGGGCATCTACTTTTGATACAATATCGAATGAAGGCATAAATAAAGATAAAGAGAAAAAGAGACCGGGACAGCCACGAGGCCTAAAAATAACGCTCTGTTTTCCTGAAAAGTGAAATGAAACTGCCGCCACGATGCCATAATGCTCGCCCATCCTTACCCTGTTCGGTTCGTCTTTTGTGCCTCCGGTCTTTCTCTGGGGCATTGCCTTTATGGGCTTTCCATAGCGGTAGATGAAACTGAGGTTACCTACCCTTGTATCCCTGGCATTTCTGAATTCAGCTTCCGTATTCCGGAAGTTGAATTGATCAGACTTGCCGTAAATGTCTTCAGGTGGCTTTTGGGAACCATCCTCTACCATGCCGCTGATCCTGCCCGTTTGCGCTTTTCTTGCCATTGCCGCCATGAATAAGACCACCATTGACATCCATGCTTTTTTCAAAAAGGCTGTTTTAGTGCCTTTGATTCGATAATACAGTTAAAAGCTAAGTATAAGTGGGGTCAGCAATGACCTCTATTAACTGCTCCTGATCAGCGGTCAGATCTGATGGCAGACATCGAAATGGGCATTGGGTTGAGGCTTTTGCTACCGGCGATTTCGGCAAAAGCCTGCTGCATGTCCTTCGAAGGTTGGGGCTTGGGCGGCCGACCAGGCGTTTACTTTAGGCTTTGGCTTTTCTTGTGGCCCGGAACAGCAGGGCACTGCCGGCAATCACCAGCAACGTCGAGATCAGTTCCGCCTGGGTAGGGTGAAACCCAAATATGGAGTACGTAGAATTGACCCTGATCTTTTCAATGAAGAATCTCTCAAGCCCATTCAAGATCAGGTAAAGGCCAAACATCTGCCCGGCTACATGAAGTTTTTTGCGGAGCGACCAAAGGATGAAGAACAGGATGGTACAGGCAATGATTTCATACAGTGGCGTGGGAAAAACCAGGGGATTCAGCTGGGCGCAATAGTTGCCGGTACAGTCCGGTATCTGTGCGCCCACTTCATTCACATTGTGTGGGTAGTTATAAGCAAAAAGCCAATCAGGTAAAAACGAAGGCCCCTTAAATGCGGCGTTTGGCACCTTATCCAGACTTCCATATTCACTGATCAGATACTGGCTGAATTGAGGACTATTGGTCAAGGCGGCTTTGAAATCAGCCGTCGTTCCGGATGTGATAACGCCATCCGCATCGAGTTTATAGGCGCTGTTAAAAATCCCCCAGTCGCCGTCGCCCGAAACATGGCAACCGATCCTTCCCGTGGCATAAGCAATCATTAACGCAGGAGCCGCAGCATCGCAGAGATGAAGCATTCCTATGTTTTTCCGCCTGGCAAACCATAGAATAGCGATGGTAGCACAAATAAGCCCTCCATAGAAGGTCAGTCCGCTTGGCGAAAGCAAATTCGCAATGGGATTCTGTATAAAACGGTCCCAGTTTTCCAGGTTATCAAAAAGCTTGGCGCCCAGGAAGCCTGCAACTGCAGCCATAATGGTAATATCCCCAACACGCTCATGCGGCCAGATCCTAATGGTTCTTTTTTCCGGTTGCGCCAGTTTCTCTTTTTGTTTTTCGTAATACCTAAGTCCAGAGAATAAGAGTCCGAGTAAAAGCCCGCCAATCCAGCTTCCCCTGGCAGAGAAAATATAGTCTTGCGGATGTGTCTCACCGGCATTGAAGAAAACACCAAGGATCTTAAACCCAACAATGAAACCAAAAATAAAATTGAAGATGAGTTCTGCAGGTTTTGCTGCTTCACCAACAATCTTCACCTCTTCTTTTGGATGTAGTAAACCTTGCTTTTCTTTCCTTTTCAATTCGTTAGCAAGGATATATGCGGCCAGCAGGAACGACAGGGCAACGAAAAAGCCAAAAGAATTGATGTATTGTGTGAAGCCCCAGGGCTCTATTCCAAAAACTTTTTTCAGAAAAAAATACAGGTTGGGATACATGCAGATTAAATGATTGTGCGATGCAATGATAAAGGAAAAAGCCATTGCAGAAAAGAAAAGATCCCGCAGAAGCGGGATTTTTCATCTATGTATAAAGCAAAATGACCGACTTAATTGCAGTACTCGTCGAATGCTGCGATGAGGTTGTGCGCGATCATCTGCGCGGGCCTACCTTCAATCTGGTGACGCTCGATCATGTGAACCAATTGTCCGTCTTTAAACAAAGCAATGGCAGGTGAAGATGGAGGATAAGGCAACAGGAACTCCCTGATCTTCCTTACGGCGTCAATATCAAAACCAGCAAAACTGGTGGTCAGCCTGTCGGGGCGCTTGGGACTATTGGCAACAGCCATTAATACACCGGGGCGGGCCGCACCGGCCGAACAACCACATACAGAATTGATCACCACAAGCGTGGTCCCATCCTGCGTAAGCGTTTGCTCCACTTCGTCGTTTGTCAGCAACTCGTCAAAACCATTTTCAGTAAGCTCCTCTTTCATGGGCACTACGATCTCTGATGGATACATATTTTCTATTTTTTATGTAACATAAAATTACTTGAATTTGTTTTATCAACGTCGGACATGCCAAAAAGGCATATAAAACAATGAGAGACTGCCTGTATGGCGTATCTCGATGCGCTAGTTGGTCATTTTATCCGTTATACCAAGGGTGGTATCCTGTTTGATCATGAGTTATTCCTATTAACCTTAAAAATTAAAGAATATGACACTTGTAAGATTTAACCAAAAGCAGGCCGACAAAAGGGTAAATTCGTTTTTTGAAGATTTTTTCAACCAGTTTCCTTCCCGGGTAGTGAATGAGGACTTTGGGACAGCTAATGCAACAGCACCTGTCAACATTCGTGAAAGCGAGAAAGCTTACCTCATAGAGGTGATTGCACCGGGTATGGACAAGGGTGATTTTAAAGTGAGTATGGACAATAACCTGCTTACCATCTCTGCCGAAAAGAAAACTGACAACAACAAAGAAGGCGAAAGGATCGTACGCAGGGAGTTTACCTGCAAGTCGTTTGCCAGAACATTTACGCTTGACGAAACCATACAATCCGATAGCATCCAGGCGAAGTACGATAACGGAGTTCTCCTGATCGAACTTCCAAAAAAAGAAGAAGCCAAAATACAGCCAAAGGAAATCAGCATTCATTAACGTTTTCCTTGTTGCCAGAGGTTTTTGATGGCCTTCCCAATCGTGGGAAGGCTTTTTTAGCTTTTTACTATGAATTTGTATATGATAAAAAATATAATTTCGCACAGAACTAAAATTCAACTTTGAGATTCCTGACTATCCTATTCCTGGCTTGCTTCTCATATAGTGCTTCATCCCAGGAGAAGAAAATCGATACCCTCCTAAAAAAGACAGACACCATTCCTATGACACCTGCTGTTGTTATCGACCCGGCAGATACGGTGTTGCGAATTATCAACATTAATCCATATTTCACCATCCATGTGGATTCTATCCTCAATTACGAACTAAGAATTAATAAGGATCCCAAAAATTATTTCTGGTATCTCAAAAAGGCGCCAGTGGGTGTGCAGATCGGAAGGTCAAATGGAACCATCTTTTTCAAAGCTGAAAAGTCTTTTTTCCGCAGCGGAAAGCTCAAGTACGATGAGCCATACAAAGTTTCATTAGGCGTTCAGAACATGTATGATCCAGATGAACGGGTAGACACTTCCATCTCGATCCTTTTCTATAGTACGGAGATCAATTTGTCCAGGATAAAGCCAGGGGTATTAGGCACTGTGTTTAACGAAGAAGGCGATACCGTCAGGTTCAGGATCCAATGCGAAGCCGGTTCCTTCCCGATCGAACAGATCAGTTTCAATACAAACTTTCCGCTGAGTGTGATCAAGACCATCACAAAATGCAATGACGAGTTTGTATGGCCCATACCTTTTGATTTCATAAAAGAGAACGACACTACCCGCCAGCGAATGGTAGTGCTTCAATTTATCGGCTCAGACAAGTTTTTTAACCGGGACACCGCTGAAGTTAGAATTGCCGTTCGCCAAGGCATCAACTATCCTCAGAAATACCTGGAGCATCAAAAGATATCTCAGGAATTGTACAACTATGTTCAAAACCTGAAGCTTACCTTCTATATGATCAGTAAGAACGTAAAAGCGAATAAGTCTACCAGGGCTGCTTTTGATATCACAGGATCGTCTACGGCCCTTGCTGGTACGGTTATATCTACCACTGCCTCTAATCCGGACGTGGCAGATCTGGGTAAGATCCTGCCGTCCATCGGCTTAACCCTCGTTCCGGTTAAAGAAGCCGTTGCGCCAAGCAAAGTGCAGGAACAGAATACAGCTTCCCAACTCAGGGGCGTTACCAAAAGGCTGGAGTACCTCATCAGCGAAAACTCGCTGATCGGTGAGCGAGACCCCGACATACTGGCAAAAACAAAGAAACTCCGGGATGAACTGAAAACGGCGCAGTTGCAATTGATCGATCTTCCGGTGGACTTCGAGCCGGGGGTTAACCAGGCCGATGCAGATAAATACTTCAACGATCCGAAGGTGATCAAGAAGTACAAACTGAAAGTGAATTAATTACAATCCTTCCTTCGTGTGTCGATCAGGTGAACGATTTTCCATTCCCCGGAAAGCCGAACCAGCTGAAAAGCGTTTGCTCCGCAGTGGATGAACTTTCCGTCGAAGTATAAACGATAAGGCGTCCATACAGACGCCAGTCCCCCATCTATATGCACCCCGCTAATTGTAATGCGTTCTTCTAATTGTCCTTTCTTCAACTTACCGATCAACGACCCGAAGTTCTGGTAGCTATCCCTGACCACTTTATCTTTAGCGATGGACTGCAATACCGCTGCATCGGCAAACACGCTCACCACGCCGGCTGAGTCCGCATCCTTCATGGCCGTAAACAACCTGTTAACCACCTGTTTTACAGAGTCTTCGGCTGATTGACCCATAACAGAAGTGCACACCAATGTAAAAATCATAATGAAAAAAGGTCTCATGTATCGAAGAATTAAAAATCTGGCAAACATTTTGGCTCAGATGTGTAAGCCAATGACCATGAATATATCAATCCAAGCCATGGTACTCCTGTTCAATCCTAGAATATCTATGGTCGCAAAGCTGCCAAGGCTTTTGCTTCTAGCCAACAGAACAAGAAAAACGGTACAACCGTGGTGGTGAAGAACCGATCAGTCCCTTCCGTTTAATGTACCCTATTTTATATAACCCAGGATCTTCAGCATGCTCTGGGCAGATTGCTCTTTGGCGTATACCCAGTCGACCAGTTTCCCGTTCTTATCCTTTTCCAGAATGATGTGCTTTGGTGAAGGGATCAGGCAATGCTTGATCCCACCATAGCCACTAATCTGATCCTGGTAAGCGCCGGTGTGGAAGAAACCCACATAAAGCGGTTCCTTGTCGTCCTCGTTTTCGCCATTTGATGTCAACTTGGGCAAAAACACCTCGTTGATATGTTCTTCCGAATCGTAGTAGTCGTGACTGTCGCAAGTGATCCCCCCAAGAACTACCCGTTGGTAATCGTTGTTCCATTTGTTGACGGGCAACATCAGGAATTTCTCACCGATACCCCAGGTGTCCGGAAGTGTTGTGATGAATGAAGAATCGATCATATACCAGGTTTCCCGATCGTTCTGAATTTTTTGGGCGATCACACTATAGATGTGGGCCATACTTTCTCCTACCGTGTAACTGCCAAATTCAGTATAGATATTGGGCATCTGCACCTTGGCTTTCTTACATGCTTTCTTAATGTTCCCCACGATCTCGTTCACCATAAACTGATAATCATAATCAAAGCCAAGCGAATGCTTGATGGGGAATCCACCGCCTATATTGATGGAGTCCAACTCCGGACAGATCTTCTTTAACTGGCAGTACAGGTTCACTACTTTGTTGAGTTCACTCCAGTAATAGATGTCATCCTTGATCCCTTTGTTAAGGAACACGTGGAGCATTTTCAGCTGAAACTTATCTTCATAGCCTTCAATATGATCGACATAAAATTCAAGGATATCCTTGACCCTTAAACCCAATCGTGACGTGTAAAAAGGAAATGAGGGCTCCTCTTCAGCTGCTACCCGGATACCCAGCTTAAAGGGCACCTTCACCGACCTGCGGTATGCATCCAGCTCTTCTTTATTGTCTAAAACCGGTATCACATTCTTGAATCCGGTATTCAATAATTTGGCTATCCTGGAGGTATATGGCTTCTGTTTAAAACCATTACAGATGATGTTTATATCTTTAGTGATTTTCTTTTTTTCATAGAGTTTGTTGATGATCTCTATGTCGTACGCATAAGACGTTTCCAGGTGGATATTATGCTTTAGGGTTTCTTCCACCACAAAGGAAAAGTGCGAACTCTTGGTGCAATAGCAGTAGAAGTATTCACCCTCGTAATTGTGTTTCTTGATGGCCTTGGCAAACATATCCTTGGCTTTATTGATCTGCATGCCGATCTTGGGCAGGTATGAGATCTTCAGCGGGGTGCCGTACTTATGCACCAGTGCTTTGATATCAAGACCATTAAAATGTAGATCTCCTTCTTTAACTTCCAAACCTTCCTGGGGAAAATAGAAAGTTTGTTTGACCAGGTCCGTATACGTATTATTGCTCAATTCCTTTACCGGTATTAATTCGTAATGAAATGGGTTATGGACAACAAAAATATATGAAAAATAAAAAACCGGATATGAAATTATCATATCCGGTATGTGCTTCAGATATAACTGTAGTTATTTAACGGAAGCTACCAGCGATTTGAACGATTCTGGTTCGTTCATAGCCAGGTCTGCCAGTACCTTACGATCCAGTTCGATCCCCTTCACCTTGAGGCGGTTGATGAACTCGGAGTAAGTAATTCCTTCCTCCCTCACCGCTGCGTTGATCCTGGTGATCCAGAGCGCACGATATTCACGCTTCTTGAGTTTGCGCCCCACATAACGATACTGGAGGCCTTTCTCCAACACGTTCTTGGCTACTGTATATACATTTTTACGTTTACCGTAAAAACCTTTTGCTTGCTTTAAGATCCGCTTCCTGCGGGCTTTTGATGCTACTGAGTTTACTGAACGAGGCATTTGAAATGATTTTTAAAGTTAAGATTAGATTGACGGGAGGTTATTTCATCCTCAACAGCCTTTTTACGAAGTCCTGGTTAGCGTGGTGAACTTCACCCTCTACCCTCAGTGAGCGCTTGCGCTTGGATGATTTCTTGGTCAGAAGGTGACCCCTTGTTGGCTTCCTGTACATGATCTTTCCGGTTCCGGAAACTTTAAAAGTCTTTTTTGCCCTTGAATGCGTCTTTACTTTTGGCATGTCTGTCTGTTTACTATTACCCTGCTGGTGGCTTCGCTCAGGCAAAACTCTTTTTTGGACCGTTTGGGCTAATGGGCAGCGAAGGTAGTGTAAAATTCGCAATGCGCAAACTACTTACTGCCCTGCCAGGTGTTGTTCTTGGGATTAATATCCGGGAAGACACCCTGGGGGTCAATCACCACTTTTCTCACTTTTTCGGTGATTGGCAGCCGGTATGTATAAGTGGAAGTCGATTGCCAGATCTCAACCGGCAACTGCTTTCGAATAGTTTGCCCGCTCAGCGTAGTCACTTCCAGGATCACCGGCATGGCCATTCTGTCGCGATTCTCAATAGAGATCAACAAAGCACCACCATCTGGGGCATTGGTGACATTGGTGAGGGCCTGGTCCAGTTTATAGTTTTCCAGGATTAGGCCCTTCCAAAACCAATACAGGTCTTCCCCCGTGCTATTCTCGATACTCCGGAAAAAATCCCAGGGGGATGGATGCTTAAAGGCCCAATCGTTGATGTACTTGCGGAAGGCATAATCAAACCGCTTGGGGCCAACGATGTGGTTGCGCAGTAGGGCAAGGGCAAAAGCAGGCTTGAAATAGAGGTTGATGCCGATATTAACTTCCTGCATGGCATCAGGGGTGAGCATCACTTTCTCGGTACTCTCGTTCGATAGCGAGCCTGCGACATCATGCCCGTTCCAGTCGGCCTGGGCGTATTCGCCTTTATTGAAATCATATGATGAGATCGAGTTGATGAAGGTGTTAAAACCTTCGTCCATCCAGCCATATCTCCTTTCATTATTTCCAACGATCATTGGAAACCAGGTATGCCCAAACTCGTGGTCAGTGACTCCCCAGAGCGACTCATCCCGGTCTTTAAAAGAACAGAAAATGATCCCCGGGTATTCCATACCACTCACATTGCAAGCCACATTTACCGCTGCCGGGTATGGATATGGGAACCATCTTTTGGAATATCCTTCAACGGAACCTTTTACATACTCGGTGCTTCGACCCCACGCATTGTTTCCGGCCGATTCTGGCGGGTAGACGGATTGAGCCAGGGCTTTCTTACCGTTGCCGATATTGATCGACGAAGCATCCCAGATGAAGGTCCGGGAACTGGCCCAGGCCAGGTCCCGGGCATTGCTGATCTTGTACTTCCAGGTGAGGGTGGGTTTCTTCATCATCGATTTCGGATCGCCTACTTCCTCCTTCGTTCGGATGACTACGGTTTTATCTGATTCTTTGGCTGCGTTGTATCTTTTTAGCTGTTCAGCGGTCAGTACTTCCTGCGGATTGACCAGCTCGCCAGAGGATACCACTACATGCTCGGCTGGAGCTGTAATACTTACTTCGAAATCTCCGTAATCCAGATAGAACTCACCGGCACCCAGATAGGGATCTGCGTTCCAGCCTCGGATATCATCATATACGCATACCCTGGGATACCATTGCGCAACGGCAAAGATCTTGCCTTTCTCCGTTGTCAGCACACCCATCCTGTCTGCCCCAACTTCAGGCGCTGTAAATGTATAGTCCAACCGGATCTTTACATCTGATTTGGAAGCCAGCGGTTTCGGAAGCCTGATCTGCATCCTAGTATCCGATATTACCGTATCGGCGGCAACCTCCACCGTTTTGCCCCCGGCATCGGTGAGCAGACTGACCTGCTTAAACCGAAATCCCCCGGGGAACTGTGACTTGCTGTCGCCATAACGACTGTAACCGGATGCGGGCATTTTTGCAAATCCTCTCGATGAATTATTGAAAAGATCTTGCTCAAGGATCAGCCAGATATAAGGAAGTGAAGACGGACTGTTGTTCCTGTAAGTGATCACTACCGACGCCGAGATCTCATTTTTTGATTCATCCAACACGGCTGATATCTGGTAATCCGCTTTATTCTGCCAGTACATTGGCCCGGGTTCCCCTGCGGAGTTTCGTAAAAGATTTCCACCAGGATATGCTTGCGGCGAGAACAAGGCATAAGGATCATAAGCAGTTTGGCCGCTGGCCGACAAGCACAGCAAAAGCGCGAATGACGAGCAAAAATTTTTCATACAAAAAACGGGTTTAAAGGGTTCATAAGTTAACATAACTGCTGAATGATCAGAGTAGGCTCTCGAGCAAGGTCTTGCCTTCAGCCTTGTAAGCATTGTCATCCACCGTTTTCGGAGGGAGTTTCAGCATCCTGTTCAGGACTTCTATGGCCTTGTCACTCTGACCATTTGTCTTGTATGCTTTCGCAAGCTCAAGATAGTTTAGAATAAAGTTTGGATTGGCTCTTCTGGATTGCTCGAAAAAATCTATGCCCGCCGCCACGCTGGAAGAAGGTAGCCCGCCATAGATCAGTTTCAATGCTGCCTTTTCAGCTACGTTAAGCCCGGTTACTTCGATATTCCACTTACCGAGCAGGTGCAGGGCCTTGTAATGCTTTGGATCAGATGCAATGGCAATGTCTGCATATTTCTTCATGTTTTTCACATGTTCTACTTTTTCCTTACCGCTGGCTATCAATGCGATTCTTCCCATCGCCATGGCCATGACGTAATTGGCTTCAGCATCATTCGGGTTTTGTTGCAACGCAGTTTCCGCATAAAGTTTTGCGGCATTGAAATACTCCATTTTTCCCTTCTTTTCGGGCTGCCGATTTCCGATTACGCTATTGAGTTCGCTGCACTTGTACAATGCCCGCAAGTCAGCCGGAGCCAATTGCAGGGCTTCCTGGTATTTCTTGAGCGCATCCGCGTCTTTTTTCTCTTTTTCGAGTTGCTCTCCTTCTTTTATCAAATAGTCTACATCCTGCCCCTGGGTGTGTGAGAGAACAAAAAGCGATGCAAGCAACGTAAGAAAATATCTCATATTCAATACCTGTTAATGATCGAAACACCTAATTCTCCACGGAAGTTAGCGAGCGGGGGATTTATTTTGCTTATGGTAATGTTAATTTCAGAAACACTTGGGTAGTCGTCCTTGACCCGGTTTGCAATTTCCATACCCACGGTCTCCAGCAAAGGCCTGGGGTTGTTCATTTCAGCGCGGATGATATCATGTACCTTAACGTAGTCCACCGTTTCATCAAGCTTCAAGATTTTTTTATCTGCCTGAAAAAAAATCTCCATACTGATCTCATATTCAGCACCTGCTGAACGCTCTTCCGGATGTAATCCGTGGAAACCAAACATCCTGATTTTATCCAGAGAGATCCTGATGAGGCTCATTGCAGTGTGAATTGTCTGTTGGTGAAAAAATAATCGAGAAAGCCTTCGTTTACCAGCATGATGGAATCAAGGGGTATGGTATGGTTTAGCCGGAAATTGGTATAGGTGGAATCTTTAAGATGAAAGAACATCAGCTCGGCATCTACTCCCGTTCCTGATTCTGTTCTGCTGGTGATACCGATCAAAAAACTGTTGGGTCCTGTCCAATCAGCAAACTCCGCCAATTGCGAAGGGCCAAAATAAAAAAGCTGTTTCTTTTTATTTGCTTTAATATCTGCCAGCACCACCTGCTGGTCGGCTTCCCCGGGGGTCAGTTTGTTCTTATCCCTGATATAATTGTAGCTTACGAGGTCGAGGTATTTCGAACTGTCGGGAGCATATGCAAACAGATCCTTAAACTGAGTCTCATTGCCCTTTGTAATTGCGCTTGGCAGATCACCTATATGGAGACTGACTCCAGAAGCCCTGAAGTTGCTCAGTTTAAATGCGGTGTCGATTTTTCCATAGAACAATAGCCACTCCCGGAGGCCGGAAGGCGTTTTCTTTAATACCAGCGTGTCCCCGTCTACATAAGCCAGCACTGATTCAGGGTTAACGAGCTCATCATCGGAAGCGTCCATATCCTTTTGGTTACAATTCGTGAGGATCAATAAGAGCAGTATGATGGTGATGTATCGCATGCTTAAGGTCATAATGAACTACCAAAGAAAAGGTATGCCACAAAAATAGCTGTAATGATTCCTACAAGGTCGGCAAGAAGCATTACGGGTATAGCATAACGCGTGTTTTTTACGGCGATCGACCCAAAGTAGACGGCGATAACATAAAAAGTTGTATCGCTCGAACCCTGGAATATGGCAGACAGTCGGCCAGCAAATGAATCAGCACCGTATTTGGTCATGGTATCGATCATCATACCCCTTGCCCCACTCCCACTCAATGGCTTCATCAAAGCCGTAGGTAAGGCCGTTACAAAATCTGTTCGCATGCCCAATGATGAAAAAAGTGTTTGCATACCCTGGAGGAGATAGTCAAACGCGCCTGATGTTCTTAAAACACTGATGGCGACCAGCATTGCTACTAAATATGGTATGATCTTTACCGCTATTTCAAATCCACCTTTTGCGCCGTCTACAAATGCTTCAAACACGTTGATCTTTTTCCAGAGGGCGCCCAATAGAAATACCAGAAATATGAGCAGGATGATGCCGTTGCTCAGCACCGAGGAAAACATTTCAATACCTCCGGCATCGAGGAATATCCTGATATAGGCGATCAGCGCCGCGATCAATGTGGAAATGCCGAGGATCCAACCAAGGATGACGGGCTGCAGCAAATTGATCTTCTGTTTCAGGGATACGATCATCAGAGCCGCAACGGTAGCGGCAAATGTTGCGATCATACAGGGTATGAAAATATCGGCAGGATTTACAGCAGGCGGTTTCACCGCAGCCCTCATGGCGATGATGCTCACGGGGATCAGGGTAAGCCCGGAGGCATGCAGGGCAAGAAACATGATCTGGGCATTGCTGGCCACTTCTTTCTTCGGGTTCAGTTCTTGCAGGCTTTCCATGGCTTTCAGGCCAAAAGGAGTAGCTGCATTATCGAGGCCTAACAGGTTTGCAGAAAAATTCATCATCATATGTCCCATCGCGGGATGATGTTTTGGGATCTCCGGAAACAGCCTCGAAAAAAATGGCCCTACCAGTCGCGATAAAAAACGAATCGCGCCAGCACGTTCCCCGATGCTCATAAAGCCCAGGAATAGGGTCATGATGCCGATCAACTTGAAAGAAAGTTCCACACTGTCACCAGCTGACTTGAAAATACCATCTACAATGACTTTGAAGATGAGGGGATCGTTGAGGAAGGCCCATTTTACGAATGCTATGGCAAATGCCACCAGGAAGAAACCGAGCCATATATAGCTGAGCGTCATATTTGGATGAAATGTGAACGCTGAAGGTACATAATCCCGCTTTCAAATCTGAATTGCCCTGCAAACACGTATCTTTGCCCCCTTCATTTTTAAGCATACAAAAATCATATGGCTTTACAAGCAGGAATAGTAGGATTACCAAACGTGGGCAAATCGACCTTGTTCAACGCCCTCAGCAATGCCAAGGCGCAGGCAGCGAACTTCCCCTTCTGCACCATCGAACCGAATATTGGTGTGATAACGGTTCCGGACGACCGTTTGATAGAGCTGGAGAAACTGGTAAAGCCCAACAAAGTAGTACTCACCACAGTAGAGATCGTGGATATTGCCGGCCTCGTTAAGGGGGCCAGCAAGGGCGAAGGTCTGGGTAACCAGTTCCTTGGAAACATCAGGAGTACAGACGCCATCATTCACGTCCTGCGCTGTTTTGAAGACGATAACGTGATCCATGTGGACGGAAATGTAAACCCTGTCAGGGATAAAGAGGTGATCGATACCGAACTACAGCTGAAAGACCTCGATAGCGTGGACAAGAAACTGGCCAAAACGGAGAAGCTGGTTAAAACCGGCGACCGCGACATCCTGAATGGCATTGAGATCCTCCGGAAACTTAAAGCACATTTGGAACAGGGGAAGAATGCGAGGTCATTTGATGTGAACATCGAGGATCGCGCGAAGCATATCGATGACATGTTCCTGCTTACTATGAAGCCTGTGCTCTATGTGTGTAATGTGGATGAGAAATCTGTAGTGAAAGGAAATGCGCATACGGATGCATTGATTAATGCGGTGAAAGACGAAAAAGCGGAGATCATTTTCATCAGTGCGGAGATCGAGAGTGAGATCGCGGTGATGGAGAGTTATGACGACAGGCAAATGTTCCTGGAAGATCTGGGTCTTCACCAAAGCGGCGTTGCCAGGCTGATCACATCAACCTACAATTTACTTCGATTGATCACTTATTTCACGGCGGGCGTTCAGGAAGTGCGGGCGTGGACGATTACCGAGGGCATGTTGGCCCCGCAGGCAGCTGGCGTGATCCATACGGATTTTGAAAAAGGGTTTATACGCGCGGAAGTGATCAAGTATGCTGATTTCATACACTATGGCTCGGAGGCGGCATGCCGGGACGCGGGCAAGTTGGCGGTTCAGGGAAAAGAATATCTCGTGGAAGATGGTGACATCATGCATTTTCGATTCAACGTTTAAATAACATCAGGCATAAAAAAAACCTCAGCGTTTGCTGAGGTTTTTTTATGGAGTTAAATTCAATTTATTGGAATCTCAACACCTGGTTAACCACATGTATGATACCATTTATCCCGTTTCGGTTAGCCGTGGTGATAGCCGCTGTTGTAGGATTCGCAAGACCTTTGACACCTGCGGTACTGACAGACAGCGTTGTTCCGGGAACTGCTGGTGTAAGCAAAGTTGGAACTGGAATAGCCGTTGCAGGAAGGTTTGGTGAAAACACCCGGGTTCCCAGTCCATGGTAAGAAACAATGGCCCTGACCGTTTGAACGGGTAACGATGCAAAAACAGCCGGGGATGGGGGAAGCCCAAGCGCTCCAAGGAAGGCCCTGAAGGCATTGTTATCAGGAGCGAAAATTGTCAGGTTGGGGCCGTATGCAAGGTTCATGGCAGAATCCAGACGGTTTATGCCCACCTGGCCGGAATCAGCCCGAAGTATGGCTGCTCTCAGGAACGACAGTGATGTATCGCCTGCAATGATGGCCGATACAGTTTGTGATGGCGGGGCGGCAATGCCTCCAATGACATGAATAACACCATTGCCAGCAAGCACATCTGCCCTTGATACGGGAACGTTATTCAACCATGCAGCTGTTCCCCTTCTTGAGGGGAAACTGGGCATTCTGACAAAAGGCGCAGGGGCTCCTGGTAGAGCGAATAATGAATGCGCCAAAAGATTTGGGAATGTCTCCGGAATATTCGCCGCCGGCACCTGATAGCCCAGTACATGATACTGGATCAGTGGTGTAAGCGTAGTCAGTGGGATCAGATTGATCGAACTGATGGCGGTGGGCAGTCCCAGCGATGCCAGCAGCCCCCGGAATGCGGCATTAGGTGGTGCAAAAACGGTGAGGTTGGATGTTGTAGTAAACAAGGCATCGGACAGGCCCACGCGATT
>Ga0164292_10002272_pt1 | contig 15660 bp, 18 predicted proteins | sample GEODES117metaG_FD_111486 | JGI IMG/M metagenome (GOLD analysis project Ga0164292, IMG submission 111486) | Eutrophic lake water microbial communities from Lake Mendota, Wisconsin, USA - GEODES117 metaG | ecosystem: Environmental > Aquatic > Freshwater > Lake | place: USA: Lake Mendota... | reverse complement strand
CCTACTCCAACGATGGCAACACGGATGTCGCCTTTTCCAGTTGTGATTTTCACTCTATTTCCTCTCGGTTTTGATCATGTCTTCAAGCCAGGTGATTTCTCGCATGGCCGATTCCAACGAATGGCGGCGCCACTCTTCTAGATATTTATCGATACCTGAAGGCGAGCGCTCGAGTTCTACCCGAAGCATCTCTGCCTTCTCTTGAAGTCGACGGTGACGCCCTTCAAGAATTCTGATTCTGTTCTTTGTTGATGTGGGGCTAAAGAATGCAAAGCGAATTTCAAATCCATCGTCTTCCCACGCTTCAGAGTTCACACTCTCTGCCAATTCAACGAAGCGATCCTCCCCCGCTTTGGTGATTGCATAGACAATTCGTGAGCGGCGCGATCCAGCTTCGGCAGTCGTCTCTTTGATCAGACCCGCCTCCAGCATTCTGCGCAGTTGTGGGTAGAGGACTGAGAAAGAGAGGGCTCTAAAGGGGCCAAAGATTGCGCTGATACGTTTACGTAGCTCATAGCCGTGAAGAGGGCTCTGTGAAAGTAGGCCAAGGAGGGCGAACTCCAACGACTCAGCACGTGAGCGCATCGCATCCTCCTAGACTTATTTGGATATATCGAGCGGTATATATCGATTCGATATATCGGACGCTATTCAATACGAAATAGGCCTTCGGGGCAACTCTGAGCCGATTTCGACTCGCCGAGGGCTACCCGAGGGTTGCCTGGGAGTTAGTTCTACCCTCTTACTGGTCATCCTGACCTGCCGCCTCTTTGGCATGCGGTATTCGAGGAAGGAAATCTACGTGTCACTATTTACATGGAAACTCCATGGCGATGGCTCATCGATCAAATCGGGAGAAGTTGTAGCCCCTGATGAGCGCCTGAGCTGGCCATTTACCATCGGCCTTGGCTTGCAGCATATCGCCGCTATGTTCGGAGCAACATTCCTTGTTCCAATCCTTACCGGTTTTCCCGCCACCACAACCCTCTTCTTCTCAGGTGTGGGCACCCTCCTCTTCCTCATTATTACCCAGAACAAAGTTCCGAGCTATCTCGGTTCATCCTTTGCATTCCTTGGACCAATCTCTGCAGCAATGGGCGCAGAGGGTGGCGGAATGGCAGGTGCTCTCGGTGGCATCGTCTTTACTGGAGCGCTACTTATTCTTGTTGGTCTTGTAGTTCGCGCTGCAGGTATCGGCTGGATTAACACAATGATGCCGCCAGTTGTGACAGGTGCAATCGTTATGTTGATCGGTCTCAATCTGGCACCAGCGGCTAAGAATAATTTCCAAGGCCTTGTCGGTGGAAAAGTTGTTGATCCAGATGCAACGATGATTGGAATCATCACTCTTGTTTCCATTGGTCTTCTCACTGCATTCTCTCGCGGAATCATCGGACGCATCAGCATCTTCCTTGGTTTGGCTATTGGTTACATCACCGCTTTTGCAATGGGTAATGTCAACACCGATGGAATCAAGGCTGCTAAGTGGTTTGCAGCTCCAGCATTTGAAACTCCGACCTTCAAATTCAGCATCATGATTCTCTTCCTACCCGTCGTTCTCGTGCTCATCGCTGAGAACGTCGGTCACGTCAAAGCAGTTGCTGCAATGACTGGAAAAGATCTTGATGATCAAATGGGTAATGCACTCATGGCAGATGGCGTGGCAACCGCTCTTGCTGGTGCCGGTGGTGGTTCTGGTACAACAACTTACGCGGAGAACATTGGCGTCATGGCATCTAGCCGCGTCTACTCAACTGCCGCTTATTGGGTCGCAGGTTTTGGCGCAATCCTTCTCTCACTCTCTCCTAAGTTTGGCGCCGTTCTTGCGGCAACTCCAATGGGAGCACTCGGTGGAGCAGGTACCGCACTCTTTGGAATGATCGGAATTCTTGGCGCGCGAATCTGGGTCGATAGTCGCTCAGATTTCTCAAACCCAATCAATCTCTTGGTCGTTGCATCTGCAATCATCATCGGTATTGCCGATTACTCATGGACAAAGGGTGACTACACCTTCACAGGTATCGTTAACGGAACTCTTGTTGCTGTCATTGGTTACCACCTACTTCACGCTATCGCCAAAGCGCGCGGGAAGTAATTAAAATCTAAGGAAAACTAGGGCCTCGGATTTCTTCCGGGGCCCTAGTTCTTTATCTCTATGATGTACCTATGAATCTCTTGGGATTAGTGATCCCGACTCGTATCGGTGAATATCTGATTGCAACCGTGGTGATCGTTTTAGCTCCTGGACCAAGTGTTCTCTTTGTCATCGCACGCGCCATCTCTTGGGGGCGCAGAGTTGCCGTACTTACAGTTCTTGGAAATGCAACTGGCGCACTCACGCTCTCAGTTGTTGTCGCTCTTGGATTTGGTCCTCTGCTCTCGCGTTCTGATCTTTTATATGCAGCAGTGCAATGGGGTGGTGGCCTCTATCTGCTCTATCTCGGTATCGATGCATGGCGTAAACGTGCCGCCCACGCCGCCGATATGAGCACTGCCACCGAAACATCTGAACCCACTTTGTGGCACTGTGTGCGAGATGGATTCTGGGTAGGTGCACTTAACCCTAAGGGAATTGTCTTTTTCGCAGCAGTGCTTCCGCCATTTGTAGATAAAGAACAAGGGCACATCTCTCAGCAACTTGTTCTGATGGGCGTCATCTTCGCAGTTTTCGCTTTCTTTCTTGATTCAACGTGGGGACTTTTGGCAGGGACGGCCCGCAATTGGTTGGCTCATGACACTAAACGCTTGATCTTACTTCGCGCCACGGGAGGAATCGTGATTATGATTTTGGGAATTCTTGTCATTGCAACTGCTGCCCGTGATTTAATCGCATCATGAGCCAGAAGAAAATTACTCGCCCCGATAAACCAGCCAGAGATACCATCGCGCCCTCTGATCTCACATTCGGTCTTTCAACATGCAAAAGATGTCTCTGGATTAAGTACTGGTTTAAAGTGACGATGCCTGGCCAATTTCCGCTGGTAAAGCCATTAGCTGATGCCCAGGAAGAACACTTTCGTAGAGCAGCAATGCAAGATTTAGATCCATCTCTGCCTGCAGGTGTGGTTAAACAATGGGGGCAATGGGTTAAGTCAGCTCCCCTTGTCATTGGCGGCCGCCAAACTACATGGAAGATTCTTGGAATCTATGATCTGCTCGCCCATTATGAAGACGGGTCTGTCGGAATTATCGATTGCAAAGTTTCAGATTCAGATCGTGACAATGGCGCATTTTACGCACCACAACTTGAAGCTTATGCCCACGCGTTAGAAAATCCAGATCGCGGAAAACCATTTCCCGTCTCCACAATGGGTCTGCTTGTCTGGAAGCTCAACGGAATCGCAGAGACTGCAGATGGGGCTCATGGTTTTGGCGTTACTCAGCACTATCTCCCTGTAGAAAGAGATAGCCAAAAATTCCAAGAATTACTCGTTGAATTACTCGATGTGATCGAGGGCGAATTTCCTGATGCTGGTCCTGAGTGCCAAACCTGTAACTATTTGATCCAACGCGAGCAACTGGAATCTCGCTAGTTACTCAGATTCTTCATCCGATTCGCTCTTGCCTGACTTCTTCGCTTTGACTGCATATTGATCTACATACTCTTGGCCAGATAGTTCTTGAATGCGATTCATAATCTGATCAGTTACTTCTCGTAGGTAAGCCAGATCAGTTGAGTCACCATCGAAATACATCGGCTCGCCAAATGTCATGCCCACTCGTTGGATATTTGGAATGACCTGGCCAGTGGGCTGAATATTTTCGGTATTAAACATCGCAACTGGAACTATCGGAGCGCCAGATTCAATTGCTAAACGTGCGATCCCAGTTCGCCCTTTATAGAGGCGACCATCTGGTGAACGTGTTCCTTCAGGATAGATGCCAAGGCACTTTCCTTCAGATAAAACTTGTAGGCCGGTAATCAGAGCAGCCTCACTTCGACGACCACCAGAACGATCAACTGGTACCTGGCCAAGTGCGATAAAGGTTAACTTTTTCAATAGCCCTTTAGGACCAGGGGAAGTGAAGTACTCACTCTTTGCAAGAAAGGTGACTTTGCGTGGCACAACTAGTGGCATAAAGATTGAATCACTAAAGGAGAGGTGGTTTGAGGCGATGATCAGTGGTCCCGTTGCAGGAACGTTGCGAAGCCCCTTCACCTTAGGACGAAAGAGAATCATCAAGAAGGGCGTCAAGAAGGCGCGCAAAGTGCCGTATGGCAGATTGTTCATGCTCATAATTTAACCCCTTTCTACTCAATTGGCGAAGATTGTGCGAATATAAAGCATGACATCTACCCCTGATGACGCGGATTCGGCCCATATTCCGGGAGAAGATGAGAAAGATCTCATCGAAGAGAAGTTCAACGCTCTTGTCTCAGGATTGTCTCTAGATCAGAGCTCACCTTCTACCTACCTCGATGAATTAGATAGACGCAACGATGATGATCACTTTACTCCCCCAGTACCTGAAAAAACTACTCGCAAGAAATTCTTCGAAGATGGCATTAAGGCCTTTAAGAAGTGGAAAGATAACCCTCGTTCGGATAATTCGGGCCTAGATGATGATGGAGCACAAGTATGAGTACAGATTTTCGTTGGGGAATACTTGCAAGTGGCGGCATTGCACAAGCATTTGCCAGAGACCTTTCGTACTTTAATAACCACATCGTCGCAGCAGTTGGATCGCGATCACTAGAGAGTGCGCAAGCATTTGCAACTGAATTTCCTGGCTGTACCGCCTATGGCAGTTATGAAGATTTAGTGAGCGATCCAACTCTTGATGCCATCTACGTAGCCACTCCACATCCTTATCACGTGAGTAATACCGTGCTTGCACTCAATGCGGGAAAGCCAGTTTTATGTGAAAAGCCTTTCACTATCAATGCTGCAGAAGCAAGGCAGATGAAGGCAGCAGCAGATGCCAACGGTGTTGCACTGATGGAAGCAATGTGGGCGCGCTTCTTGCCTCACATGCATAAAGTCCGCGAAATTCTCGCATCAGGTCTTCTTGGTGAAATCTGGGCAGTTGAAGCAGATCACGGGCAGAGACTTTCTGATTATGCCAACCCACGCCACTGGGAGCCTTCTCTTGGCGGTGGAGCTCTCCTTGATCTTGGAATCTATCCGATTTCATTTGCACATATGGTTTTAGGTAAGCCAGATTCAATAACTTCGTCTGCCACTTTTACAGACAAGGGCGTTGATGCAAGCTCAACTGCAATCTTTAATTACGCAAGCGGAGCACAGGCAATTCTGACTTCAAATATGATGGTTTCAACTCCATGTCGAGCAACTATTTGTGGAACACTCGGCAAGATTGAAATAGACCGCACCTTCTACAATCCAGCCTCGATGCGAGTGATTATGCATGATGGCACAACCACTGAATATCCATCTGATTACAAGGGCCATGGCCTTCGTGAGCAAGCTAAAGAATTCGAAAGAGTTGTTCGCTCTGGCGCGATGAATTCACCAATCCTGACACCGGATGAAAGTATTGAAATTATGGGGTCATTGGATGAGATCCGTCGTCAGATCGGTCTTATCTATCCCAGCGAAAAGTAGATAGCGCTACAAGCGGGCGAGATCTGCAACGCCGACTAACCCGGCTTCATTTCCAAGCTCTGCTGGAACAATATCTGGATATGGATGCTTGCCTGCAAAAGGCATATGTCGAATCATTGATTCGCGCGTTGGTGCCAGCAGAATCTCGCCTGCCTCAACCACACCTCCGCCAATGACAACGCGTGTGGGATCTAAAATTACGCAGAGAGAAGCGATTCCTGCGCCAAGAAAGTGCGCCGTTGTATTAAAGGCAGCTAGTGCTACCGGATCTCCGCTGTGTGCCGCTTCAGTGATGTGTTTACCCGTTAAGCCATCGAGAGTTCCGTTACCGAGTGCGAGTAAGTTTCGAGCAAGTTCAGGGGTTGCACTTATTGCTTCACGAGCATGACGCATCAGCGCACTGCCGCTGGCATATTGTTCAAAACATCCTCGTGCACCACATCCGCAGAGATGGCCTTCTGGAACCACGCGCATATGACCTATCTCAGCAGCAGTTCCAAATCCCCCGCGATAAAGATCTCCATTAACAACGATTCCGCCACCAATGCCTGTACCCACAGTGACTATCAGAAGATGATCATGTCCACGACCTGCACCGAAGGCAGCTTCACCCCAGGCCGCAGCGTTGGCATCATTTTCAATAACAACGGGTAGACCAAGCAATGCCGTTAACTGAGCATCAAGGTCTACGCCATTCCATCCTGCGATATTTGGTGTTGCCAACATAGTTTTACGATCTGAAGAGACAAACCCTGCAGCAGATATTCCAACTGATTCAACTGAATATGACGACATCAATTCTCGAGCAACGTCGGCAATGGTTTGAGTTAAAGCGGTACCGCCCTCGCGAGGTGTATCTCTACGTGCATCGATGAGAATCTTTCCAGACTCGTCCACGACTCCGCCGAGAACTTTGGTGCCACCGACATCAATTCCAATTGTGTAACTCACTAGTGAAATTAACCTTCGCAGTGCTCTTTGAGTTGAGCAAGCGCTTGATCAATTGTTGTCTTCTCCTGCTTTGTCACCATCATTTGCGGAATAGGCATCGATACGCCCACTGAAAGTTCATAGGTAACTTCTGTTTCATCGCCTAAATCTTTGAGGATATAAGCGCCATCCATTTTGGTGAGCATATTGGCATCTTCGAGTTCAAATTCAAGACGTCCAGGAGCGCCGTCCCAGTTATAGGAAAGACTGACCTCGTCCTTAAGTGCGCCAGCTGCAATGGTCAGGGTCGCGCCCGTCACGCGTCCAGCCTCGTCGCGTTCAGAAACTTTGACTTTTGTTATGGAATCCGACCACTCAGGGTACTTTTCAAGATCGAAGAGGACTTCGCTGACGTGGCTCATTGGTGCCTCGATAACAATTGTTGATCTGCTCATATCGCTCATGGCCCAAGGTTACCCCGAGAAATCTCTTTCGGGGATCTCCCTTTTTTGTGATTCCCCCTATAGCGTTTGCCCATGACCGAATATTCAGTAAAGCCACTTGTCCCTGCAGCCACAGAGGGAAACCTCACCGAACTAATTGCACACCGTGCATGGTTTGAACCAGAACGCGTCATCATGTCCCGTCCCCTGGGCGATGGATGGCAGCCGGTTACTGCTCGCGAAGTTGAAGCAGAGGTACGAGCAACTGCTAAAGGTCTAGTTGCTGCCGGCATCAACATCGGCGATCGAGTGGCGATCATGGCACGCACTCGTTACGAATGGACGATTTTAGATTTTGCGATTTGGTTTGCAGGCGGTTGTGTTGTTCCAATCTATGAAACATCTTCTGCTGAACAAGTTGATTGGATCTTGAGCGATTCAGGTGCGGTCGGACTTATTGTCGAGACTCCAACACATCGTGAACTCGCACAGACTGTACTTCCCTCACATACCAAGCATGTGTGGACAATGACTGACGATGTTCTCTCCGTGCTCGCTCGCGCCGGCGCTCACATAAGTGATGACGAGATTGATCGTCGTCGCAATTCTTTGAGCCCGGATACATTGGCAACGCTAATTTATACATCTGGAACCACAGGTAAACCAAAGGGTGTCTCTCTCACTCACGGAAACTTCCTCTCTGAGTGTGGAAACGTTGTACAAGGCGCTTCAGATCTATTCCTTAAGCCAGGCGGCTCAACGCTGCTCTTCCTTCCAGTTGCGCACGTATTTGGTCGCATGGTTCAAATTGGTGCAATCACCGCCGGCCTACATCTTGCGCATTGCAGTGACCCAGTCGGTCGACTTTTGCCAGACTTGCAATCATTTAAGCCAACATTCGTTCTTGCCGTTCCTCGAATTTTTGAAAAGGTATATAACGGCGCAGAAGCAAAGGCAGAAGCTGCTGGTAAAGGAAAGATCTTTAGAAAAGCTGCCGCAATTGCTATTGAATATAGCGAGAACATGGATGCCAAGAAATTTAATCCAATTCTCTCTATCAAGCACGGCCTCTTCGACAAGTTAGTTTTTTCAAAAATTCGCGCCAGCCTGGGAGGTGCGGTGGAGGCTGCAATTTCAGGAGGTGCACCACTTGGTGCACGCCTTGGACACTTCTTCCGCGGTGCCGGTATCACAATTTATGAAGGCTACGGCTTAACTGAAACAACAGCCGGAGCAACGTTAAACATCACGGGCAATATTGCTATCGGTTCTGTAGGACGTCCTATTCCAGGAACAACAATTAAGATCGCAGAAGATGGAGAGGTTCTCATTAAGGGACCTATCGTTATGCGCGGATATTGGCAGAACGATCAAGCAAATAGCGAAGTCTTTGAAGGAGATCGTTGGTTTAAATCAGGAGATCTAGGTCGTCTTGATGAGAACGGCTTCCTCTACATTGTCGGTCGCAAGAAAGAATTGATTGTGACTGCCGGCGGAAAGAACGTTGCCCCTGCTGTTCTAGAAGATCGACTCCGTTCTCATCCATTGGTAAGTCAGTGCATGGTTGTCGGAGATAACAAGCCATTTATTGCAGCTCTTGTGACTATTGATCCTGAGATGATCAAGGGATGGATTGCAACAAATAAGAAGGATGGCGCAACCATCGATGTACTTCGCAACGATCCTGATCTTTTGGCCGTTATTCAAACTGCAGTTGATGAGGCAAACAAAGCTGTAAGTAAGGCTGAATCAATCCGAAAGTTCTCCATTTTATCGGAAGACTTCACAATCGCTGGAGGCCAGCTCACTGCAAAGCTCTCAGTAAAACGCCATGTTGTCGCTGCACAATACGCCGCAGAGATCGACGCTCTCTACACCAAAGATTAGAGAGCGCTGACTTTCATGGCGCAATCCCCCAGAGTAGAGATTGCCCAAGAAATTCATGATGGCATAGCCCAAGATCTGGTAGCACTTGGTTTTCAACTAGATCTTGTGCTCGCCGCGCCACTTACGCCTGCAGCTATTCGCAATGATGTTCGCACGATTCGCTTTAGAGTCACCGAACTGATCGAAAAAGTGCGGGATGAAATTTATGACCTAAGGTCCCATGGTGAATTTAACGCACAGTTGCGTGGACTCATCATGGCAATCTCTCCGGCGATAGAAATATCGGCAGAGGATGTTGCAATCTCAGATAGCGATAGAGATTTACTCCTTCGCGTAATCCCTGAACTACTTCGCAATGCTCACACCCATTCTGGGGCTAGCCAGATTCAACTGCAGCTTGTTGCAGGTGAAAATGAGCTCATGGTGAAGATTTCAGATAATGGCCGAGGTGGAGCTAAGCCCACCTCTGGTCACTACGGAATCTTGGGATGCATTGAGCGCATAGAAAATCATGGCGCATCAATTGAAATCGATTCTCGAGAGGAAGGAACCACCATCACAATCATCTTGTGAGTAGCTCAGTTCTGATTATCGATGATCACCCTCTGGTTCGTGATGGAGTTAGACGATCATTGACTGCAGCAGGATTTGATTGTGTGGGTGAAGCCGGCTCACTCAAAGAAGCGATCGCAATGATTGCCCTACATAAGCCAGATGTTGTGACCGTAGATCTCAACCTTCCCGATGGGAGCGGGCTTGAGGTAATAAGTTGGGCGAGGAAAAACTCGGCCACGATCGTAATTATAGTTTTAAGCCTCGAAGATGATCTTGAGCTCGTCTCTGCCGCCTGCCAATCAGGAGCGCAAGCATTTATCTCTAAATCACAGAGCGCTGATCACTTAATCTCCGCAATTAACTCGGTACTGGCCCAACCACAAGTTTTTATCAGCAACCAGACGATTGCACTCTTGGGGCGTGAAAAATTCCAAGGATTACTCTCACCACGGGAGATGATGGTTTTAACGCACCTCAATGGCGAACTCAGCGTCGTCGAGATTGCCCGCGCCATCTTTGTTTCAGAAGCCACAGTAAAGAGTCATTGCGCAAGCATTTATCGAAAATTAGAAACTCATTCGCGCAGAAGTGCCGTGGCGCGAGCAAAAACTATTGGTCTGCTTTAAGTAGTTGGGTAAAACGCGCAGACCAAATTTCCCAACGCCACTCTTCGATAATCCATTGTCGGCCGCGAACTCCCATCGCCTTGGATCTTTCGGCATCTGATAGAAGTTCTGCGACGGCGGCGGCGATCTCTGATTTATCTCTTCCATCAACAACTAAGCCAGTCTCACCTTCAAGTACGGCATCAGGGGCTCCTCCAGAATTTCCGGCGATGACAGGTAACCCACATGCACTGGCTTCAAGATAAACAATTCCTAAACCTTCAACTTCAAGGCCAGCCAGTCGTGAACGAGAGGGCATTACAAAGAGATCACCCGCGCATATGTAGCGTGGTAAATCTGCATACTGAATGCGACCAATAAAAGTGACTCTGTCCTGGATACCAAGTGCCTTTACTCGACTCTCCAAATAGCTGCGGTATGGACCTTCACCAATCATCAGTAGATGTGCATCGGGAACTGCTTGCATAATTGCAGGCATCGCCTCTATCAAAACATCTTGACCTTTGCGATGTACCAGACGACCAACGCTCACAATAACCTTTTTATTCTTTAAGCCAAGTTCACTTCGCAACTGCGATGCATCCTGAGGAGAGAAATGTTCGGTATCGATCCCAGGTGCAATCTTGACCATCGATTTTGCAGCGCTAGCTGAGATTGATCTGGTTATTGCATTACGAGTGAACTCGCCGAGATATGTAAGATGATTTACGTTTCGAGAAATACTTTTCATAGCTAGAGAAAATGGCCACACCTTTGACCACCAGACTTCGTGGCCATGAGTCAGGGCCACAATGTGCTTTGCTCCTGCTCGTCGTAGACCTTTAGATAGAAGTCCAAGGGGCGCGGCAGCTCCAAAAAATACGGTGGAGATTTTTCGGTCACGAACCAGAGCATTTACGCAGAAAGCCACACCTGGAGTTGGAAGAAGAATCTTTGCCTTATCTCGATGAACTTCTACACCGTATTCTTCAAGCCATTTTCGATCATAGCTCTCACTCCCATCTTGGGCGCTGGTGTAAACAATGACGCGTGAATGAGGAAGTCTTTCAATAAGTCCGATGACGAAGGTTTCGATGCCTCCGGCGCGAGGACCAAAATCATTTGTGATGCAGAGAATTTTCTCCACTAGAAGCGGCGTGCCCCAACATAGGCTTTTCTTCCGAGATTACTTGCACTTGCCACTTTTACACGAGAACCTGATCGAGGAGCATGAACCATCTTGCCTCCACCGAGATAAATACCAACGTGTGAAACAGGACGACCGAAGAAGACAAGATCGCCAGGCTTTAATTGACTGCGTGGAATTGCTTTACCCATTCGTGATTGCGCAGCAGATGAATGCGGGAGCGATACTCCAGCGGCCTGAAATGCGCGCATCGTTAGCCCTGAGCAATCCCAATACTGCATTCCAGCGGCGCCGAAAACATATTTGTCACCGATCTGCTTGAGTGCGTACTTAAGGGCAACACCGGCTCGACCAGAAACTCCTGCCGCAGCTTTTGCATCTGCCAGCGAGCGCGCTTGGTCCGCATCTTCTTCTTGTTCGGCAAGGCGAGCAAGCCTTTCACGGTCTTCCTTCTTCAACTTTGCCAGAATTGATTCTGCTTCCTTAAGCTTTGCCGCAGCTTTTGCAGATTGCGCTTCGAACTTCTTTTTAGCAGCTGTTACAAGAGCTAATTTGTCATTGACAGTAAGTGAGGTAGCGGTCAATCGCTGCTTTGCCGCTTCGTACTTACGAAGTTGAATTGATTTACTTCGCGTAATTGATTCAAGAGAACCCGCTGCCGAAAGATAAAGGGCGGGATCACTTGAAAAGAGAAGTTCTAGGCTCTGCCCCAATCCCCCGTTCTTGTACTGCTCGATAGCAATGACTCCGAGAGATCGAGAAAGTGTGTCGACAGTCTTACCCTGTACCGCCTGCGCAGCCTGGATGCCCGCTAGCTGCTTTTGAAGCGAGGCCAACTTCACCTTGGCTTCTTGGGCCCCCTCTGCAGCAGATGTCGCCTCTTCCTCCAGATAGCGAACCTTTGCCTGAATCTCAGCCAGCGTTGGAGCAGCCTGGGCTGTGGAAGGCAGGCAGGCGGCAATAACGATCAGCGCAAGGCCAATCAGAGATGCCGCTTTCGTGCCTGGCAGGTTCTGCATGGAGCAAGGCTAACTGGCCTTACTGCTGGGCCTCAACTCAAAGTGAGCGTGGATGCCTGTGAATTCGCTCAGATGAGCCCCGTATACGGCCTAATCCTGCCCTTACACGCGATCGCAGGCGGCTAGAGATAATCTTGCCGCCATGAGCGCTTCAGCAGGACATGGACAGGTAATCGCAACCTTGGTTGTAGGTAGCGATGGCAGCACAGCAAAAGATGGAACATCTCGAGGCGTTACCTCGACCCTAGATCGCGCTCGCTTCCTGGAGCGCCGTCGCCACGTTGATGCGATTTTAATTGGTGGAAATACCGCTCGTACCGAGCCATATCGAAAAACTCCCGTCCCTGTAGTTGTGATCTCTACTTCGATGGTCAACGCCCTAGCCGATAACCGTCAGGCGTATTGGTGGAATGCATCTGCATCAGAGGCTCTTGAAAGAGCCCGCCGCCTCTTTGGCCCAACTATCTTGGTTGAAGCAGGGGCATCAATTATTAATGAGCTCATTGCAAGCGGTGAAGTTGATCGTCTTGAACTTAGCGTTACCCAGATTTCAGGTGGAGAAGATCGCATCGATATTCAGGAGATGCTCTCACATTTTAAAGATGTAGAAAATGTGACTGAAGGCGAAACCATTTTTTATACTGCAACTCGCTAGTTATCTCTATTGGAATGCTGCGATCAGTGCAACACCACATACAGCACTGATAATTCCGGCGTATTGCACTTTGTGTAAACGTTCATTGAGATATTTAAAGGCCAAGAGCGCAGTCATGATTGGGTAGAGCGAACCAAGGACCATCGCAAGTGAAACAAATCCCTTAGTTGTTGCAACACCCAGAATTAGATTTGCGCTGAAGTCTGCAATTCCAATGAAGATAAGAAGTGGCAGATCAGCCTTACCCATTCCACCTGTGCCGCGTAGGCGAATCAAGATCGCAACACTTACAAATAAAGTGGCTGCGCGCATGGCAACCATTGTCATCAAAGCGCTGGACTGTGAACCTTCTGCCATAAATGCCAGAGCTGAACCAAAACCTAGAGCTGCGCCAAGTGCTAATACAACGGGTTTGAGAGGAAGTCCTTGCGAGACTTCAGGCCCACTTGCCATAAAGGCACCAAGCAGAGCCAACACAACACCGATAGTGACCAGAGTGCTAAACCGCTCATCAAGAAAGAAGACGGCGTAGAGCACTGGGACAAGTCCACTCATTGCACTAATTGGTGAGACAACGCCCATTCGTCCTGTTGCAAGTGCGCGATAGAGACAAATCAAGCCCAGATATCCGCAGAAGCCTGCAGCAATTCCAGGAAGGAGATATCCCTGACTTCCCAAAGCTTGCGCATCCCATGCCCCGGTTGACGTTGCAAGAATGAGACCGAAGATGAGACCAATGATCTGCGTGATCGAGAGCACAGCAGTGGGAGGAAATTTCTTACTTAAATTTCCTGCGTGATAATCCGCTGCTCCCCAGAGTCCACTGGATATAAGTGCTAGTAAGGCAGCCATAGCGCAGAAGATAGCGCAGAATCGGTCCCGCCTCCCGCACGTGAGTGCATGCTCAATTTAGAATAAAGCAATGGACACAGTCGGCTTTAATCGCCTCATCGAAGTCCTAAGAACTGCAACTCCCCGTAGTGAAATTATCCTCGAGGAAGTTCCACCGCCCCAGAAGTTAGCCACGTACTCATTCGCATTTACTGCAGATGTAACCAACGGATTAATTGGCGATGCAGAAGATGAGGTAGCCACCGGAAGATTTGTTCTCTTGCACGAACCCGGCGGCCAAGATACGTGGGAGGGCGAATTTCGCTGTGTCACCTTTGTTAGCGCTGATGTAGATGCAGCGATGCAGGAAGATCCACTACTTCCCGAAGTTGGCTGGACCTGGCTGCTGACATCTCTCGAAAATTATGGGTGCAGCTACAGCGCACCATCTGGCACAGTCACTCGGGTATCGAGCGCCTCATTTGGCAAACTCTCTCCGCGCAATAACGAATCCGAGATTGAGATTCGTGCATCGTGGACTCCGGTCCTTAGCCAAGGAGAAGATGTGGGTCAGGTTCTCCTTAACCATGTCATGGCATGGTGCAATCTCATCGCTGAAATTTCCTTCTTGCCGCCAATTGCAGATGGCGTTGCATCGATTACCAAACCTCGTAAATAACACAGCCCCATGAGCGAAGATGTAAAGGTTCCAACTCCGCTACTTGTGCCATCGGCAGGTCTGCCAGATGTAATCGATACAGAGGAATCGTTCTCTGCCGCGATCGCAGAACTTGCTCAAGGTAATGGCCCATTCGCACTTGATGCAGAACGCGCCAGTGGTTATAAATTTAGTGCGCGGGCATATTTGATTCAGATAGCACGCAACGGTGGCGGGCTTCATCTGATTGATCCAATTCCATTTGGTCCAGGGCATCATCTCTTTGCAGAACTTAACTCGTTACTGGCAACCGATGAGGTAATTCTCCATGCAAGTACGCAGGACCTACCTTGCTTGCGCGAAGTGGGTATTAACCCGGTACGTCTTTTTGATACAGAACTAGGTGGGCGTTTAGCAGGGCTACCTCGCGTGGGCCTTGGTCCGCTTTTGGAATCTCTACTCGGTATTTCATTGGCGAAAGAGCATTCAGCCGTTGATTGGTCTACTAGGCCGTTACCAAAAGATTGGCTTAACTACGCAGCGCTAGATGTTGAACTACTTGTTGAGTTACGCGATGAAGTTGACGCCTTACTTGAAGCGGCAGATAAATCACATTGGGCAGAGCAGGAATTTGCAGCGATATTGGCTGCTCCTCCTTCTCCTGCCCGCGTTGATCCATGGCGGCGAACATCTGGAATGCATCACATAAAAAAGCGGCGACAACTTGCTGTTGTTAAAGCGTTGTGGGAATCGCGATACGAACTTGGCAGAGAGCTCGATGTTTCACCTGGTCGACTCTTATCTGATGCAGCAATTTCTGCAATCGCACTTGCTGTCACAGATGATGCTGTATTTGAAAATAAGAAGCACCTTGAAAAAGTCTTACGTCCTATTGGTCTGCGAGCGCGGTGGTTAGAGCATGCACCTCGTTGGTTAGAAGCGATCGCAGCTGCTCGCGCACTGGCCGAAGATGATCTTCCGCCAGTTCGAGCAGCAAGTGATGCCCTGCCACCTGTGAAGGTATGGAAAGAAAAGTATCCATTGCGTTATGCAGCACTCACCCATGCCCGCCACAATCTTTTACTTCGCGCAGAAGAACTCTCAATCCCTCTTGAAAATATGATCTCCCCCGAACATGTCAGACGTATTTGCTGGAGCGATCCTGCCGGAAAGGTGGCTAGCGCCTTAGCCGATCTCGGAGCGCGGCCGTGGCAATCTGAAATTGCAACACCGATCTTGGAGGCGGCCCTGCTTGAGCGGGAGCCGCTGGAAAAGCCCGAGCCAGAAGGTGATCAAGACAACTCTGACCAGGGCTGAATTACGCAACAAAAGAGTTGCGTAATTCGACAAGAGGTTCTAGATT
>Ga0164292_10002269_pt1 | contig 15665 bp, 15 predicted proteins | sample GEODES117metaG_FD_111486 | JGI IMG/M metagenome (GOLD analysis project Ga0164292, IMG submission 111486) | Eutrophic lake water microbial communities from Lake Mendota, Wisconsin, USA - GEODES117 metaG | ecosystem: Environmental > Aquatic > Freshwater > Lake | place: USA: Lake Mendota... | reverse complement strand
GTTCGCGGGGCCGCTGCTGCATGCATGGACCGGCGATGCGACTGCCGCGGTCGACGGGCGCTTCGTCCTCCAGGCGATCCTGGTGGCGGTGGCGCTCAACGGCGCCTACAGCGTCGTCTATCCGCTGATGCTCGCGAGCGGCTCGGACAGGACGGTCCTTGCGATCAACCTGGTGAGCCTGGCAGCCGTCGGTGGGTTCGCGGCGGCGGCCGGGTCGACCGCGACCGCGGCGACCGGTGGCGAGATCTGGCTGCTGTCGGCATCGGTGCAGTGCATCGGTGGCGCGACCTGGCTCGCCTGCCGCCTGCACGGCGCGCGCGACCGGTCACGGCTGAAGGCGGGGCAGGCATGAACGCGCTCGCCGTGCGTGCGATGCGGCGTCTGGGTCGGGGCCTGTCACGATTCGGAGAGGCCGGCGCGGCGTGGCGGACCTACCGGCGGCTCGCCGCGCATCCGTCGCCGCGCTTCGACCTGTCGAGGCGCGACCTCAAGCTCGTGCTCGGCGAGGCGTCCGCCCAGACCGAGTTCGACCGCCACTACATCTTCCACACCGCGTGGGCCGCTCGTATCCTGTCCCGAACCCGGCCGGTCCGGCATGTCGACGTCGGCAGCTCGCTGTACTTCGTCACCAGCGTGTCGGCCTTCGTCCCGGTCGAGTTCGTCGACATCCGGCCGGCGCGGCTGGATCTCGACGGGCTGCGCGCGAGCGCGGGCAGCCTCGCCGCGCTGCCCTTCGGCGACGGCACCGTCGACTCGCTGTCCTGCATGCACGTGCTCGAGCACGTCGGTCTGGGCCGATACGGCGATCCGGTCGACTACGACGGCGACCTCGTCGCCGCCGCCGAGCTCTCGCGGGTACTCGCTCCGGGTGGACGGCTGCTGCTGGTGGTCCCGGTCGGCGGCCGCGCGAGGATCCAGTTCAACGCACATCGCATCTACGGCCCGCAGCAGATCGAGTCGATGTTCTCCGGACTCGAGCTCGAGACATTCGCGCTGATCCCCGACGAGGCCACCGACGGCGACCTGATCACCGATCCGTCGCCGGTGCTGCTGGCGCGACAGCGCTACGGATGCGGCTGCTACGTGCTGCGCCGCCCGGCCGCGCCGCGGTGATCGCCTTCTTCGCCCAGGGGGGGCTGGGGAACCAGCTGTTCCAATACGCGGCCGCACGCAGCCTCGCGCTGCGGCGGGGCACGGGTGTCGTGATCGACCCGAGCTGGTACGCGCCGGGCGTCGAGAAGACCACGCCGCGTACGCTCGACCTGCTCGGCTTGCGCATCGAAGCGCGGCTGGCCGAAGAACTGCACTGGGAGCGCTTCGCGCGGCTGCGCGGCCGGTTGCGATCGCGGCTGCCGTTCGGACGCCGCTGGCGGCCGCGCCGCGAACCGCGCGGCCGCTTCGACGAGCGCCTTCTCGAGGCGGCCGACGGGTCCTACCTGATCGGCTACTGGCAATCCTGGCGCTACTTCGAGCCGATCCGTCTCGGTCTCGCCGTCGAGCTCCAGCCGAAGGCGCCCCCCGGCGACCGGGACCGCGATCTGCTCGAGCGCATCGCCGGCACCGAGGCGATCGCCGTCCACGTTCGCCGGACCGACTACGTCCAGGTGGCCCAGGCCTCGGCGGTCCACGGCGTCTGCGCTCCCGACTACTACGTGCGTGCCCTGAGCCTGCTGTCCGGCGAGGTACGCCGTCCCGAGGTGTTCGTGTTCTCCGACGATCCGCAGTGGTGTCGCGCGCACCTGGCCTTCGACGTGCCGACGACCTTCGTCGACCGGACCGGTCAGGGCGGCGCCCTCGACGACCTGCGGCTGATGGCCGCCTGCCGGCACTTCGTGATCGCCAACAGCACGTTCAGCTGGTGGGGGGCGTGGCTGGGCCGGCATCCTGCGAAGCGGGTCGTCGCGCCGGCGCGCTGGTACGCGGACGGCCGGCCGACGCCGGACCTGCTGCCGCCCGGCTGGCTGCTCGCATGACCCTCGACCTCGCGATCAACGGCCGCTTCCTGCGTCGACGCCCATCGGGCGTCGATCGCTTCGCGCTCGAGACGATCCGCGCGCTCGACGCAATGCTGCGGCAGGGCGACGAGGCGATGCGCGACGTGCGCGTGACGCTGCTCGTGCCATCGGATGCCGCGCCGCCCCAGGGGCTCAGCCATATCGGCGTCGAGCGCTTCGGTCGCCTCGGTGGCCAGGCCTGGGAGCAGATCGAGCTGCCGTGGCGCCTGCGCGGACGCCTGCTGCTGAACCTGTGCAACACCGCCCCGCTGCTGCCGAGGCGCCAGGCCGTCGTGATCCACGATGCCGCTACCGTGAGGATGCCCGACGCGTTCACACCCGCCTTCCGCGCAGTCTATGCCGCGCTGATGCCGCGACTGGGCCGACGCGCGGATCATGTGCTGACGGTCTCGGAGTTCTCCCGCGGCGAGCTCCAGTCGGCCTGGGGGATCGACCGCGGGCGCGTGACGGTGCTCGTCGAAGGCGCGGAGCACATCCTGCGCGAGGACTCGGACCCCGTGGTGATCGACCGCGAGGGCCTGCCGCGCGGTGGCTACGTGCTCGCAGTGGGCAACCTCGCCCCGTACAAGAACCTCGGCACGCTGCTGCGGGCCACGGCGATCGGCGGCCCGCTTCCCGTGCAGACCGTGCTGGTCGGCGGTTCGAGCTCGAAGATCTTCCGCGACGCCGGGCTCGAGCTGCCGCCCGGCGTGCGTCTGACCGGATACGTGACCGACGCACAGCTGCGCGCGCTGTACGAGTCGGCCGCCTGCTTCGTCTTCCCGTCGCGCTACGAAGGCTTCGGCCTGCCGCCGCTCGAGGCGATGGCCTGCGGCTGCCCGGTGATCGCGTCGGACGCCGCCTCGATTCCCGAGGTCTGCGGCGATGCGGCGCTGAGCTTCGATCGCGACGATGCCGCCGCGCTTCGCGCGCAGCTCGACCGGCTGCTCGGTGACCCGACCTTGCGGGCCGCGCTCGCCGAGGCGGGGCGCCGCCGGGCCGCGACCTACACCTGGGAGCGCGCGGCGCGCGGCCTGCTCGACGTGCTTCGCGGCCGCCGGTCTCTGGCCACCGATCTCGAAGGAATCCGATGCGCGTAGCGATCGTTCACGACTGGCTCACGGGACGCCGCGGCGGCGAGACCGTACTCGAGCAGCTCCTCGAGGTCTGGCCGGACGCCGACCTGTTCTCGGTGGTCGACTTCTATCCCGACGGCGACCGCCCGGGGATCCGGGGCAAGCATGCGACGACGACCTTCGTGCAGCGGCTGCCGTTCGCCAGCAAGCGCTATCGCGCCTACCTGCCGATCATGCCGTTCGCGATCGAGCAGCTCGAGCTGCGCGGCTACGACCTCGTCCTGTCCTCGAGCCACGCGGTCGCCAAGGGCGTGCTCACCGCGCCCGGCCAGGTTCACGTCAGCTACGTGCACACCCCGATCCGCTACGCCTGGGACCTGCGCGAGGACTACCTTCGCGAGGCGGGCATGGCGCGCGGGCTGCGGGGCTGGATCGCCCGCGCGGTGCTGCACTACATCCGCCACTGGGACCGGTCGAGTGCCGTCGGCGTCGACCACATCGTCGCCAACTCCGATTTCGTCCGCCGCCGCATCGCCCGCTGCTGGGGCCGCGACGCACAGGTGATCCATCCGCCGGTCGACGTCGAAGGCTTCTCGCTGCGCCGGGACAAGGACGACTTCTACCTGGTCGCAGGATCGATGGCGCCGTACAAGAAGGTACCGATGCTCGTCGAAGCGTTCACCGCGATGCCGGATCGCCGGCTCGTGGTGATCGGCGACGGGCCCGACCTCGCGCGGGCACGGGCGGCGGGCGGCCCGAACGTCACGTTCCTCGGGCACCAGCCCTTCGAGGTGCTCCGCGACCATCTGCAGCGCTGCCGTGCGTTCGTGTTCGGGGCGCTCGAGGATTTCGGGATCATGCCGCTGGAGGCGCAAGCCTGCGGGACCCCGGTGATCGCATTCGGCGCGGGCGGCGCGCTCGAGACGGTGATCCCGATCGGCTCGGTCGCGCCGACCGGCCTGTTCTTCGACCAGCAGACCGTGGCGTCGGTGATCGGTGCAGTCGAGGCGTTCGAGCGCGAGCGCGGGACGTTCGATCCGGACGCGTGCCGGGCGAATGCGTTGCGGTTCGCCGCGCCTGTGTTCAGGCGGCGGATCGCGGAGGCGGTCGCCGCGGCGATCGCGGCGCACCGGGCCGAGAGCGCGCCGCGTCCCGATCCGGGTCCGCACGAACGGGATGGCACGTGGCTGCCGGCCTCCCGGGACGCGGCGGTCGAGATCGCTGGCTGAGTCGGCACGGTGATCCGCGCGCCGCGTTCGGATCGCCGCGATGGATCCGTTCGAGCCAGCGTCACGAGTCCCCCGCGCCCTTGGCGTTCATCGAGCGGCGGCACGATCGAAGTCGTGTGCACCGAGCCCCCGAGCTTCCCGATGCCCTGGTCCCCGATGGTCTGGACGGTCCGGATGCGCGCGGCGCGGACGGTCGTCGGGCGGGTGCCCGTCGGCCCCGAGCGGATCGTCCCGCCACGGCCATGAACGTCCTCCTCATCGACGCGTATTCGGATCTCGCTGCGCCGCTGGCCGCGCTGCTCGGACCGAGAGGCCTGTCCGTGCGTGCGACCACCTCGTGCGAGGAAGCCGACGAGTTCCTCCGGACTCACGAGGTCTCGATCGTGCTCCTCAGCTCGACGCTGCCGGACCGCTCGGGCGTTCAGTACCTGAAGCTGCTGCGCTCGTTCCCGTCGACCCGCACGCTGCCGCTGATCATGCTCGGCACCCGGGCCACGGATATCGACGTCGCCCTGACGCTCGATGCCGGCGCCGACGACTACGTGCACAAGCCAGCGTCTCCGCCCGAGCTCGAACGGCGCATCCTCGCGCTGCTGCGCCGATGCGATCAGGCGGCGCCGAGTCCGCGTCGGCTCGCCACGCGGCAGGTCGGTTCGCTGGGCTTCGACGAGGACTCGCGCCGGGTGACCTTCGAGGGCGTGCATCTGCCGCTGCGCCGGACCGAGGCCGATCTGCTCGCCTGCATGATGGAGGCGCCCGGCCGCGTCTTCACGCGCTCGCAGCTCGTCAAGCGCATCTGCGACTCCGAGACCGTCCACGACCGGGTGATCGACGTCCACGTGCGTCGGCTGCGGCTGCTGCTCCAGCCCTTCGGTGCCGACGGCATGGTCGACACGGTCCGTGGCGTGGGCTACCGCCTGCTCGAGACCGCGCAACCCCTGCCGCCGGACGCCCCGGGCACGCCTGACGACGCCCCGTCTCAGGCCGGTGCGTCGGGACTGGATCTGCGGGGCGGCGACACGGCGCGGGTGGTCGGACACCCCGGGCTACGGGGCACCTCGTGACGGCTCGGCGGCCGTGGCGGCTCGGCGCCGCGGCGCTCGTACTCGCCGCCGCCGGTCCCGCTGCGGCCATCATGGCGGGCGCGGCACCCGATTCGCCAGCGGCTCGCGTCGACGCCAACATCGCCGTATCGCCCTGGGCCGGCGTGGGCGCCTTGCGGGTCGACGCGAGCACCTTCACCGGCGTCGCGATCGGGCGGCGGCACGTGCTGACCGCCGCGCACGTGGTCAAGGGCGCGTCACCGGCCGGCGTGCGGTTCCGCGTGTATCCCGGCCCCACGCCCGTGGAGATCGCCGCCGCATCGATCGTGGTCCATCCGGATTTCGTCGCGTTCGCGACGCCCAATCTCAACGACGACCTCGCGGTGGTCGTCCTCGAGGCAGACCTGCCGGCCGGTGTGCCGATCTATCCGCTGAACCGTTCGGCGCCGGTCCAGGGGACGACCTTCGTGGCGGTCGGGTACGGCGGCAGTGGCCAGGGAGATGGCACCGGCCGTGTCGGCGCGGATCCGTCGGTCAAGCGGGTCGGCCGCAATACGGCCGACGCTTTCGTCGTCGACGACGAGGGCTCGGGCCGAGCCGAACTCTTCTACTTCGACTTCGACGGCGGCGGCCAGCCGAACCGGCTCGGGGGAACCGGGCTCGGCAACGCCGTCGAGACCAGCATGGCCACGGGCGACTCCGGGTCGCCGGCGTTCCTCGCGGGCACCTCGCCGCCGCTGCTGCTCGGCATCAACACCTTTCTCGTCTCCTTTGCGAACGGCCCGACCGATCCGGGCACCTTCGGCACCGGGGGCGGCGGGCAGCTGGCCTCGGGCTATGCGGCCTGGATCGATCAGACGGTGGCGGCGACGTCGCCCGTGTCGATGTCCGGCGACGAGAACGGCGAGGCGCCGCTGCCCGTCTGGACCCTCTCCCTCGTCGCCGCGGTGTGCGCGGTGCGGCTCAAGCGCGCTGCACGGGCAGGCTGACCCGCACCCTGAGTCCCGGCCGGGACGGCGGGCCGTCCCCGTCGAGCAGGGCGACATCGCCCCCATGGCGGGCGGCGATGCTGCGGACGATGGCGAGCCCGAGACCGCTGCCGCCCGGGGGGGAGCCGGGCAGGCGGGTGAACCGGTCGAACGCGTGCTCGCGGGCGGCGCCGGCGATGCCCGGCCCGTCGTCGACCACATCGAGCTCGAGGCGATCGGCGCGCCGGTGCATCACGATCCGGACGACGCCGCCCGGCGCGTGGTGGACCACGTTCTCCAGCAGGTTGCGCACCATCGATTCGAGCTGTCCGGCATCCCCGGCCGCGAGCACGCTGTCGGGCGGCTCGGGCAACTCCGCCTCGATGGTGAGGTGCGCCGTGTCGGCCAGTCCGATCACGCCTGCCACGGCCTCGCGACAGACGGTCGCGAGGTCGATCCGCCCGACGGCGCTCGCCATCGCGTCCTCCTCGCTGCGCGCCAGCGTGAGCAACTGCGCGACCATGCGTGCCGCCCGTGCCACCCCTTCCTCGAGACGCCCGAGCCGCTCCTCGCGCTCGGGGCCGGGCGGCGTGCGCCGCAGAACGTCGAGCTGCAGGCCGAGGGCGGTGACGGGCGTGCGCAGCTCGTGGGCGGCGTCGGCGACGAAGGCCCGCTGCAGCGAGACCAGCGAGTCGACCCGCGCGAGCAGCGCGTCGAGCGCGCGCGCCACCGGTACCAGCTCGCGCGGCAGGCCGGCTTCGCCGATGCGGCCCCCGGCGCCCGGATCGCGCTCGCGCAGCCTGCCGGCCAGCGCATCGAGCGGCCGCAGCGCGCGAACGACGACCACCCAGGCGAACAGCATCAGCGCCGGCACGAGCAGCGCCGTCGGCGCGAGGTTGCGCAATGCCGCGCGCCGCGCATCGGCGTCTCGCACCCACTCGAACTGCGCGACCCGAACGATCCGGCTGCCGACCTGAAGCGAATAGACGCGGAGCGGTCCGTCAGCGGTCCGCACCGTGCTGTAGCCGCTCGCAGTACCGCTGCCGAGCGCGGCCTCGGGATGCGAGGACCACCGCGTGGTGTCGTCCTCCACCCGCACCAGGAGTTCCTGCCTCGGGTCGAAGCCAGGGCCGCTCGTGACGGGGCGCTCGGGAACGGCGAACCGGCCACGCAGCACCAGCGATGCCGCCTGCTGCAGGCGCAGGTCGGACTGTTCTCGGGCCTCGGCCCGGGCGATCCGCCAGGTGACCGTCGCGTGGGCCGCCGACAACACGGCGATCATGCCGAACAGCAGCGCGAGGAGGCGGTGCCGGAGCGAATTCAAGGCTGTCCCATGCGGTAACCGACGCCGCGAACGGTGACGATCGCATCGGCGCCGAGCTTGCGCCGCAGCGCGTGAACATGGACCTCGAGGGCGTTGCTGCCCACCTCGCCGCTCGCGCCGTACACCCGCTGCTCGATCGCCGCGCGCGAGCGCAGCGTGCCGGGACGCTCGAGCAGCACGCTGAGCACGGCGTACTCGCGCGCCGACAGGTCCACCGACCTGCCGTGCAGCGTGGTTTCGCGGGTGATCGGGTCGACCGACAGCCCGTGATGGACGATGGTGTCGACCGAGCGCCCGGCGCTGCGGCGAACCAGGGCCCGCAGACGCGCGGACAGCTCGTCGAGCGCGAAAGGCTTGACGAGGAAATCGTCGGCGCCGATGTCCAGGGCTGCGAGCCGGTCAGCCAGGCCATCGCGCGCGCTCGCCACCATCACCGGCAGCCGCTCGCCCGCCTGCCGGAAGGCGCGCAGCCAGTCGAGACCATCGCGGTCGGGCAGTCCGAGATCGAGCACCACGGCATTGAAGCCGTGGTCGACGAGCGCGCCCGATGCGCGCGCCGCATCGCGGACCCACTCGGCGCTCCAGCCCCTCTGCGCCAGACCGGCGCGAATAGCCTCGCCGATCAGCGGGTCGTCTTCGATCAACAGGATACGCATGGCTGCCAAGTCCTTAAGAACCGCCTAAGGTGCATCGGATATCGTTGCACGGTGTTGAACGGACAGACCGGAAAGACGATGAAGCGCCGAGACATGAAGCGGTTGTTCGAGCTGCTGGGCGACGTGCTCGAGGCGGCGCCCGGCCAGGCGCCCGATCAGGATGCGCTCGCGCTGCTGCGCGCCGCCCGCCAGCTCCAGCCCGATCTCGACTGGCTGCTCGCGAAGCGGCTGATCGCTGCCGGCGCCGCGCCGGCCCGGCTGCGCGCGGTGCCGACGCTTTCCGCACTATCCCTCGCACGCCGGACGGACTAAAGGCCGTCGGCGTCCGTCATGCGATGGACAAGGGCGGGGCCGTACGATCAGTGCTCAACCTGGAGCTCACCATCATGATTCGACGTCCCGTCCTGGCTGCGGCAGCGGCCGTGATCGCCTTGGGCCTTCCCGCAGTCGCGAAGGCCGATGTTCCAGCGCTCGCCGTGATCGGCGGCACCTCGTTCACCCTGAACCCAATGAACGACTACTACGCCGGCGCCGCCGCGACAGTCGGCGGACGCCTGGCCCTGACCGGGCCGGCCGAATTGACGTTCCGGCTCCTGGCCACCGCGGCGACGATCGACAGCGCCTTCGAATTCCGGGGTTCCAGGCTCTTCTCGAACTCCGATATCGGCCCCGCCGCGACGCGGACGGTGTCCGTCGACGCCGGCATGCTCGACTTCGCGTTCCGGATGCCGTCCACGAACCCGGCGCTCTCGCTGCTCACGAACAGCGGCAACAACGGCCTGGGCAATCTGCCCTCGTTCGCGGTGACCATGCTCGGCGACGGGCGCGCGCGCATTTTGCTCGACGACAACGGCGGTGCGGGCTCGTTCGCCTCGAGCGACGGCGACTACGACGACATGGTGCTCGACGTGACGATCGCGGGCGTCACGCCGGTGCCCGAAGCGGGCGAGCTGCTGATGATGTCGGCCGGTCTCGCATTCGCGGCGGCCGCGAGCCGCCGGCGCAAGGCCCGGCGCGCCTGAGCCGGGGCTCAGAAGCGGTTGGCGAGCACGCCGACCGCTTCGACCCCGGAGTCGGCGAGCAGCCGTCGCAACTCCTCCATCCTCGCCATCCGCGTGCGGCCGACCCTGGCCACGACCAGTGCGCCGCTGCAGCGCACCGCGACCGACAAGGCCCTTCGGTCGAGCGAAAGCGCGGGCGTGTCGACCAAGATGGCATCCCATCCAAGGACCAGCGTGGCGAGCATCGACGCGAAGCCTCGCGACGCGGATGCGTCGGCGCCCAGGCCCGCGCCAATCGGTGCGAGCACCGAGAGCTCCACCGATTCGAATGACGACGGCAGGCGCAGCGCCGACTCCGGTCGGGCGAGCGCATCGGCCAGCCCCAGTGCAGGCCGGATGCCGCCGACCACCTCGGCCAGCCTCGGCGCGTCGATGCAGGTGTCGATCAGCAGCACCCTGCGGCCGGTCATCGCCAGCAGCAGCCCGAGGGTCGCGGTCGCCAGCGTCCGGCCGTCACCCGGGGCGTCTCCGAGCACAGCGAGCGCGGTGCGCTCCGGGTCGTCGCCGAACCACCGGAGCTCGAGCTGGGTCCGTGCGTCGGTGTAGGCACGGGACAGCGCGACGTCGTCGATCACGGCACGCAGCGCGGCCCCCATCTGGCGGCGGTCATCGGGAAGCAGCACCGGCGCACCGCGCTGCACCGCGAGCGCCATGTCGAGCTGAGGCCGCGTCGAGAATCCGAGAGAGACCGCGACGTCGCCGAAGCGCCCGCCGCGTTCGCGCTGCATCTCGAGCACACGTTCGGCCTGTTCGAGCCGGATCACGCCCAGGTCGATCATGATGGCGCCGATCTGCGCATTGCCCGACGGGGCGGGGTCGGCGAGCGGGGCGACGGACGTTTCACGATCCGGCGTTCCGATCGACGACAGGCGGTTGAGCTTAGGCATGGGTGCGCCCTCCGATCAAGGGAAGCCTCGGGAGCAGACGACCCGAGAGGAAGGGGCGTGCCGACCGGTGCACGCGGCGCACCGCGCGTGAGCGCGGCACCTGCGCGAGCGTCGGACAGCCCATCGCGCGCTGCAGGTCGGTCACGGTGAGCACGCGGCGGTCCAAGGCGCTGGCGATCGATGCGACGACGATGCCCGCCATCGGCGCGAGCAGCAGGCCGATCAGCCAGACCATCAGCAGGTTCGGCGTCGTCGGCTGCAGCGGCTCGACCGCGGGATCGAGCTGCACGACGTTAGCCCCGCGCGACTCGCTCTCGACCGAAGACTGCAGCAGGCGCTGGGACAGGGTGTCCATCGCGCGCTGCGCGGTCTCGACGTCGCGCATCAGCACTGCGACCTCGTCGCGCTGAAGCTTGAGGGACATGACCTTCTCGCGCTGCGACGCAAGCGCGCCGCGCAGCTCGCTCTCGCGCGCCAGGTTGACCTCGTGCTGCCGCTTCAGGCTGTTGGTCACCGAGTCGATGTGCCTGCGCAGTTCACTCTCCAGCGTCGCCAGCTCGTCGCGCAGCCGCTCGACCGACGGATAGCGCGGCCCGAACTGGCTCGTCAGTTCGCTCATGCGGGCCTGGGTCCGGGCGATCTCCGACTTCAGCTGCGAGACCACCGCATTGTTGAGCACGTCGGGCAGCACCTGGCCGCCGTCGCTCATCCGGGCGGCCGATTGCGCCTTCTCGGCGGATTCGCTGCGGATCGCCTGCAGCGTCGTGAACTGCGTCGACAGCTCGTTCAGACGCTGGCTCTCGACGTCGAGGCGCTCGTCGACGGACACGATCCCGTTCGAGCGCTGGTACTTGGACAGCTTGCGCTGGGCCGCCTCGAAACGCTCACGCACCGCCTGCGACTGAGCCTCGTAGAAGGTCGCGAACTCCTTGGCCGGCTGCACCTTCAGGTCGAGCTGCGTCGCGATGTAGGCCCGAGCCACCGCGTTCGCCGCGTCGGCCGCGAAGCGCGCGTCGGGCGCGCGCAGGCTGATCTCGATCACCGTGCTGTTCTGCGAGGGCTGGATCCGGACCCGATCGATCAGGCGTTCGGCGAAGAACTGTTCAATCGAGCCGCGTCCGCCGGTCGCCTGCTGGAAGATCCGCTGCGCGACGTCGCTGCGCTCGATGCCGAGCATGCGAACCGCGGCCAGCGCCACGCGCTGGCTTCGGATGACGTCGACCTGGGTGGAGAGGAAGCCCGGGGAGAGCGCGGCCGCCGACGGCGAGTCGACCAGGGACTCGCGGGCACGTCCGCCGTCGATCATCAGACTCGTGGTGGCGATGTAGTTGCGCGGCCACAGCGTGGCGATCGCGGCGGTCGCCGCGATGACCAGCGAGCACACCAGGACGAACAGGCCGCGACGCGACCACAGGAGCATCAGGAAGTCGGTCAGCGGCATGGTGGCCTCTCGTTTCGGCCCTGTCGGGGCATGGGGAGCCTGTTCATCGGAGTGCGCCGACGCCGCGGTCGACCGAGCCGGATGTATCGGACCGGACCGGTCCGCCGATGGCGCCCGCGGTCGGCGCGAACTCGCCGAGAAGCGCGACCTTCGTGTCGCGCCGCATCCCGTCGACCGCAGCGTCGATGACGGCACGGCGACGCTGCTCGAGCAGATGGCGCTCGATCCAGACGTCGACCTTCGGGCCCTCGCCCGGACGCGCTTCGATCCGTCGCAGGTGCAGCACCTGCAGCGAAGGCGGCGTGCCGAGCAGGACCAGATCCCCTTCGGCGCGCTGCTGCAGGGTGGCGGCGAGCGTCGGTCCCGCCTCCTCCGGGAGCAGCGTGCCGCTCCGCCGCACGAAGGCCACGCCGCGCGCCGAGAGCCAGTCGGCCACCTCGTCGATGCGGCGGGCGGACGACACCCGTGCACGCAGCCCGGCCGCGTCCACCGTCGCCGACTCGGTCGTCAGTTGCTCGATGCCGTAGACCCGGCGTTTCGAGAACAGCGCGGGATGGGCTTCACGAAAGACCCGGATCTCGTCGGTGCCGGGCCGCGGCACGGCCGATGCGATGCGCTCGACTGCCGCCTGGGCATGGATCCGGTCGACCGCCGCCTGCGTCTGCGCGAGCACTGCGGGTTCCCGGTCCAGCCCGTCTTTGCGGGCCATCGAGACGAGCAGCGTCCGGTCGACCAGGGCGTCGAGCGCCAGTCGCCGCGCGGCGGCATCCTCGGGCTTGATGCCATTGGCCGTCAGCGTCTGCTGAAGCTGCGTTGTCGTGAGCTCGACATCACCGACCCGCGCCACCACCTGCCCCGAGTCGCGAGGGCGGTCGGTGCCGGCGGAGCAGGCCGAGAGCGCGAGCAGGATGGCGAGGGATGCGTGTGTACGACGCGACATGGCGGTAGCAGGCAGGCCGGGCCAGCGTGGGCCGGCAGGCAGTGGGAAGCAGTCAGGTGAACGGAAGCTAGGCGTCCCGCGTGACAGGACGATGGCTCGTCGGGCATCGCGCCGATCGACCCATCGAGACTGTGGTCCGATCGGATCATCGACGAGCCCGATCGGCGCCGGCCGTCATGCCGCGACACGCCGAATCGATCAGTGAAGGCCACATCGAGGGGGTCGAGTGTCTCAAGCGGTGAAGCGGCAGGAGGCCGCATTCACCGCTGTGCAACATGCAGGGCCAACAGTTCAGCTCCGAGTCCGCCGCCGTCACGTCCCGTCCGATGAAGCTTCACGCCGCTCCCCGTGTTCACCGCAGCCGCCGCATCCGGAGCCGCCGCATCCGGAGCCGCCGCATCGTGACCGCAGACGGCTTCACGTTGCTCGAGCTGCTGGTGGTGCTGCTGATCCTCGGTCTGCTCGCCAGCCTCGTCGCGCCCCGGTTGCTCGGCAACGTGTCCAAGTCCGAGGAGAAGGTGGCGCGTGCCCAGATCTCCGCGCTCGAGACGGCGATCGAGAACTTCCGCCTCGATGTCGGCCGCTATCCGAGCACCGAGGAGGGGCTCGGTGCGCTGCAGAAGTCACCGACCGACGATGCGCGGTGGGCCGGGCCCTACCTGAAGAAGGCGGTGCCCAAGGACCCATGGGGCCAGGCCTACCTCTACCGATTCCCCGGCGAGCGCGGCGACTTCGACATCGTCTCGCTCGGGCGTGACGGAAAGCCCGGCGGCAGCGGGCCCGACGGCGACCTCGGCAACCGCTGACCCGCCATGCGTTTCGAACTGGTCCTGGTCGACAACCGCGGCACGCTGGCGCGACGAAGCGTCGAGGCGGCCTCGAAGGCGGCGGCGCGCGCCACGCTGCGCCCCGGCGAACGCGAGATCGCCTGCCGGTCCGCGGGCGTCTCGTTCGGACGCGGGGCGTCGATCGGCCGTGGCGAGCGCCTCGCCTTCTGCGAGGCCCTCGAGCAGGTGCTTGCCGGCGGCCTGACGCTCTCCGAGTCGCTCCGTGCGCTCGCGTCGGACGAAGGCTCCGCCGGCGCCGCGGTCGCCCGCGCGCTGCTGCTGGGGCTCGACGCGGGTCTGCCGCCGTCGGGGGCCTTCGAGTCGTCCGGGCTCGGCTGGTCACCGTTCCTCATCGCGCTGGTGCGCAGCGGCGAGCGCACCGGACAGCTGCCTGCCTCGCTCGAGCGCTTCGTGCGCTTCGAGCGCGGGTTGCTCGAGATGCGGGGGCGGCTGATCTCGGCCTCGGTGTACCCGTTGGTGCTCGGCGCCGTTTCCCTGGGCGTGCTGGGCTTCCTGCTCGGGTTCGTCGTGCCGAAGTTCGCGGCCGCGCTCGACGACCTGCGGACCGACCTGCCCGCCGCGTCGCGACTGGTCTTCGACATCGGCCGCTGGACCGGCGACCACCTCGGCTCGATCGCACTGGGCGTCGTGCTCGTGGTGATCGCGGCGCTGGTGGCGGGCTCGTCGCCGGCGATCCGTGCGGCCGTCCTCGCGGCGTTCTCCCGCCTGCCCGTGGCGCGCGACGTGGTGACCCTCGCCGGTCGGGCACAGGCGATGCGCGTCGCGGCCGCCCTGCTGGGCGGCGGTGCGACGATGAGCACGGCGCTCGATGTCGCGCGGCGCACCTCGCCTGCACCGACCGCCGCCCGCCTCGAGCGCGCCGCCGCGCGGGTTCAGGAGGGCGCCGCGCCGTCGCTCGCGATGGCCGATGCGGGCCTCGCCGGGCCTGTCGCGCTGCAGCTGATCGTCGCGGCCGAGCGCACCGGCGGGCTGCCCGCCTGCTTCGAGCGTCTCGCCACGGCCGACGAGGCCCGACTCGCGAAGCTGCTGGACCGGGCCACCACGGCCTGGGGGCCGGTGCTGCTGCTGGGCGTCGCCGCAGTGGTCGGCTGCGTGGTCCTGGCGCTTTACTGGCCGATGCTGCAGGTCTTCGAGAGCATCCGATGAACGCGCCGCTGCCACCCATGATCGTGTCATCGCAGACAGGCGCGCCGGCCGTCACCGGAGTCGCCGACAGTCCGCCCTGGCCCGGCCTCGGCGAGTGGTCGATCGACGCGCTGCACGCCATGACGCTCGATTTCGAGTCGGTCGACTTCGCCGGCGCCACGCGTCGCCGCGTCGCGATCGGCCGCATCGACCAGACGCCCTGTGCGGTGGTGAGCGCCGCCGCCGGCGAGGCCGCCTGGGATTGGCTCCAGGGCCGTCTCGCCGAGGGTGCGCGCGTGGCCTGGGTGCGCGATGCCGACTTCGATGCGCTGCTTGGCCGATACGGCGCCGAGATGCGCGCGATGGACGGCCTCGATGCGGCCGCGCCCGTGGCGCCGGGAGAGGCGCCGGCCGAGGAGATCGGGCTGGCGGCGCTGTCGGTCGAGGCGAACCCCGCGGTACGGCTCCTCGGTTCCACGCTGTTCGATGCATTCCGAAGTGCCGCGAGCGACATCCACGTCGAGTCGACGCCGCGCGGTGCGCGGATCCAGTACAGGCTCGACGGCGTGCTCGCGCCGGGTGGCTCGATCGACGGCCGCGAGCTCGCGGAGCAGGTGGTCTCCCGGATCAAGGTCCTCGGCCAGCTCGACGTCGGCGAGCGCAGGCTGCCGCAGGACGGCCGGTTCCGCGTCCGCATCGAGGGGCGCGATGTCGACTTCCGGGTATCGATCATGCCGAGCTCGCACGGCGAGGACGCCGTGCTCCGGATTCTCGACCGCCGTGCCCTCGCCGACGAGCGCAGCACGCTCGATCTGGCGCGGCTCGGCTTCGGCGACGACGAGCTGGTCGCGCTGCGCGAGCTCGCGCGGCGCCCGCACGGCATGATGCTGGTGACCGGCCCGACCGGCAGCGGCAAGACCACGACGCTCTATGCGGCGCTGTCCGAGGTCAACACCGGCCGGCAGAAGATCATCACCATCGAGGACCCGGTCGAGTACCAGCTCGCCGGCGTGCTCCAGGTGCCGGTCAACGAACGCACCGGGCTCACCTTCGTGCGGGGCCTGAGGGCGATC
>Ga0164292_10002268_pt1 | contig 15666 bp, 13 predicted proteins | sample GEODES117metaG_FD_111486 | JGI IMG/M metagenome (GOLD analysis project Ga0164292, IMG submission 111486) | Eutrophic lake water microbial communities from Lake Mendota, Wisconsin, USA - GEODES117 metaG | ecosystem: Environmental > Aquatic > Freshwater > Lake | place: USA: Lake Mendota... | reverse complement strand
GCCACCCTGTCGCCCTTTGGCGAGGCCACCATGGCGCTCGGGAACGGCGCGGCATCGATGGCACGCACCGATGGTGCGCCCTGTGCTCCTGCGCCCGATGGGGCGAGCGCCTCGAGCGCGAGCAGGGTGAGAATCGTTGGCAGTATGCGTCGCATCGGTTCCTCGTCAGTGTCCGTCGGTGTTCGTCAGTGTCCTTCAGTGTCCGCCAGTGTTCGCGCGCCGGGTCGATGCCCGTTGCGCCTCGTCATCCACATCCCGTTCCCACGCCAGCAACTTCTCCCGCAGTCGACGCGCGATGTCGGGCCGGGTGCGCGCGAGATCGCGACGCTCACCCGCATCGTTCGTCAGGTCGAACACGAAGTCGTGATTGGCATCCCGCACGTACTTCCACGGCCCGTCGCGCACGGCGCGCTGGGTGCGCCCCTCGAAAGTGGAGCGCCAGAAGAGCGTGCGTGAGACCGGCGCTTGTCGCCGGGCAAGCAGCGGAAAGAGGTTCATGCCCTCGAGGCGCGTCGAGTCGGGCACGGGGGCGCCCGTGGCCGCCAGCACCGAGGCGGTGAGGTCCATCGTGATTCCCACCTGGGTGGTGCGCGTCGCGGCGGGCACGCGGCCCGGCCACCGCACGATGGCGGGTACGCGAATGCCACCTTCCCACACGGTGTACTTGCGATTGAACAGCGGGCCGTTGTCGGAGAGCCACTCGCCACCGTTGTCGTTGGTGAAGATCACGATCGTGTTCCGCGTGAGCCCCAGGCGATCGAGCGTGCGCAACAGCTCACCCACGCCCTGATCCATGCGTTCGACCATCGCGACGTAATCGCTCCGTGTGCCCGGTGCGGAATCGCTCGGGATGAGCAGGCGCCCATTGTCGCGGGCGATCGTGGGCTGTCCCGGTCGCTGGAACGGCCAGTGCGGCGCGTTGAACGCCACGTCGATGAAGAACGGCCGCGAGGCATGCTGCTCGATGAACGACACCGCCTTGCTGGCGATCAGATCGGTGCTGTACCCGTCGGCACTGATGGGCGTCTCGTTCTCCCACAAATCGGGCTTCCCGGCCCCGTCAGTGTGCCGGTAGTAGTCGTGATACCCGCTCTTGAGCCCCCAAAACCAATCGAAACCATGCGCAGTGGGGGACATGGCGGCGTCATAGCCCAGGTGCCATTTACCGACCAGCGCCGTGGCGTAGCCGTGCTGCCGCAACAGCTGCGGCAAGGAGGTCCCGGTCGCCACGAGCCCGCCGGTTTCTCCGGCCGTGGGATTGCCCAGCGGCGTCTGCAGGCCGTAGCGCTGCTGATAGCGCCCCGTGATGAGGCCGGCGCGTGTAGGCGTGCACAGCACCCCGTTCGCGTAGAACTCGGTGAACGTGGTGCCTTCGCGGGCGAGCCGGTCGAGATTCGGCGTACGGATGTCCTTCGCACCGTACGGGCCGATGTCGGCGTAGCCCATGTCGTCGGTGATAATGAGCACGACGTTCGGTCGCGATGCCGTAACAGTCGGTGCCGCCGGCTGCGCGCCTGGTGTCGTGCGCACATCGGGAATCACGACGCAACCGAGTGCAGCGCAGGCGATTACAGAGGGTCGGCGGGCCCACGCGACGAAGCGATGCAGACGAGTCATGCGCCAATATCCGGCCGCAGGCATGGCGTCGGCTAGAGGAAATGGCGAGCTTTCACGGACACACATCATCCAATTGCCTACGTGACTGCTTCACCGACGTTTACTTCGCTCCAGTTGCACCCGAGTCTCCTGCAGGGTCTCAAGGAACTCGGCTTTGCCCGGCCAACGCCCATTCAGGGCGAGAGCATTCCGCCGGCGCTCGAGGGGCGCGACCTTCTGGCCTGCGCCATGACCGGCAGCGGCAAGACCTACGCGTTCCTCCTGCCCCTGCTGCACCACCTCATGTCACGGCCGCGCGGAAAGACCCGCGCCCTCGTACTCACGCCCACGCGTGAACTCGCCGCGCAGATCCACGATAGCCTGAAGGACGTCACCATCCACACGCCCCTCACCGGGGCCGCCGTCTTCGGCGGTGTGGGCATGGGGCCGCAGGAGCACGCGTTCCGCAGTGGCGTCGACGTGATGATTGCCACCCCCGGCCGGTTGCTCGATCACTTCCGGCAGCCGTACGCCAAGCTCGACGCGCTCGAATACCTGGTGCTCGACGAAGCCGACCGCATGCTCGACATGGGCTTCCTGCCGGAGATCAAGAAGATCCTGCGGCACCTGCCCTCCACGAAGCGGCAGACGCTCTTCTTCAGCGCCACCATGCCGCCGCCGATCGCGGCGCTGGCGCAGGAGATGCTCAACAAGCCGGTCACGCTCAACCTGCAGCGCAAGGCGGCGCCGGCCACCGGCATCACGCAGGCCGTGTATCCGGTGTCGCAGGACCTCAAGAGCGCGCTGCTGGTAGCGTTGCTCAAGCGCGGAGACATGCCGCAGGCGCTGGTGTTCACGCGCACCAAGCATCGTGCCAATCGGCTCGCGAGTCAGCTCGTCACGGCCGGCATCAAGGCCGAGCGCATTCACGGGAACCGGTCGCAGAGTCAGCGCACGCAGGCGCTGGCCGGCTTCAAGGACGGGGTCTATCAGGTGCTGGTGGCCACCGATATCGCCGCACGCGGTATCGACGTGGAAGCCCTTGGTCACGTGGTGAACTTCGACGTGCCGGTGGCCGCTGAGGATTACATCCACCGTGTGGGACGCACGGCGCGCGCCGAAGCGACGGGCGAGGCGTTCACGTTCGTGAGCCCCGAGGAAGAGGGCGAGCTCAAGCTCATCGAGCGCGCCATCAAGAAGCAGCTGCCGCGCGTGACGGTGCCGGATTTCGACTACACCGCCAAGCCGCAGGCGAAGCTCGAGGTGCCGATTGCCGAACGCATCGCGGAAATCCGCAAGAAGAAGGCGGAAGACCGCGCCCGTGCCGCCGAGAAGGCGGCGCGTCGTGTCGCCGCGCAGGAAGCCGAAGCGGCGCGCCGCTCGGCGAAGCCCGCCAAGTCGGGGCCGCGTGGTGCGCAGGGTGGCGGTGCGCAGGGCGGCAAGCCAACGTCAGCGGCCGGTGACACCGCGCGTGGTGAGGCGGCGCGTGGTGGCGCAGCGGGCGGTGGTGCAGCGGGCGGTGCCCGTCGCCGTCGCGGACCGCGTCGTCCGCCCAACGGTGGTGGTAGCGCGCCGCGCGGTAGCAGCGCCCCCCGTGGGAACAGCCCCCGCGGCGACAGCGGTCGCGGCGATAGCCCGTACAAGTGAGCCGCGCCGGCTGACCGGTGAGTGCTCGCTATAGGGTCCCACGCGAGCGGCATCGCGCGGAGTTGGTGATCGACCGCAGCCGCTTCATCTGCACGGTGGAGCGGGTGCAGTCGGTGGAGGAGGCGCAGGCGTTCATTCGGGCGATGAACACGGAGTTCGCCGACGCCACTCACAACTGCTGGGCCTACGTGGTGGGCGCGCCCGGCAGCACCGATCGGATCGGCATGAGTGATGACGGTGAGCCGCACGGGACCGCCGGTCGTCCCATGCTCACTGTGCTGCAACACTGCGGGATCGGTGAGATCGCGGCGGTGGTGACGCGCTACTACGGCGGCACCAAGCTTGGCACCGGTGGCCTCGTCAAGGCGTACGGTGGCGCCGTCCAGGAGGTTCTGGCGTCGCTTCCCGTGGCCGAGCGGGTCGACACGGTGACAGCGACCTTCGAGGTCGGGTATGCGCACATCGGCGCCGTGCAGCAATTGCTGCCCACGCTCGAGGCCGAGGTGCAGGCGCAGGACTTCGCGGCGCTCGCGACCTTCACGGTGCAGCTGCCACGAAGCGAGGCAGCTGCGTTGGAGGAAGCCGTGGGCAATCTCACACGTGGCAGTGGCAATTTCCGGCTGGTCGATTCCGGCGCGTGAATCCACGGGGCAGCCCGCCCGATCAAGGCGATGCCTACCTGTCGGTACACCACCGACGTGCCGTCCTCATACCAGCGGAACCATCCCGGGGCACTCGCGAGTGCCGCCGCGAGCGGCAGCATGCGCGGCACGATCACCACGCGGATGCCAAGACTGTCCAGCGTGCTGCGCCAGCGCGGACCGGCCAGCAAAAGTGTCCGAAACACGTGCAGCTCGGCGGGCGAGAAGGCGAGCGGATCGAACCACGCCCGGTGTTCGCGCCAGGCATAGGGGAGATAGCCGCTCCAGCTCCACGTCGTGAGCATCGGTCCGGCGAGGCCGGCGCGTTGCACCTGCGCCACTGCCTTTACGGGAAAACGTGCGGGGTCGATGGGCACGCGGATGCGCACGGCGCCGAGCAGTGCGCCAAGCATGACGGCGGTGCCGATGACGACACGTCGCATGTGGGTACGGACGCGGTCCCGGTACTCGAGAATCGGTATGGTGTGATCGGCTGAAGCAGGGGCAATGACATGCACCACGAGCAGCGGCCACCCGGTGAAGCCGAACAGCGAAATATTGCGCCCGGCCCGCAGCGCCGCCGCGCTACTGAGAAGAAGGATGAGCGTGCTCGACCACGGCAGCGGTCGGCGCATGTGGAGCAGTACCGGTATCGATGCGATGATGATGGTCAGGAATACGGCATCGACCGGCGTCGCGAAGGTCGGCGGGCGATACTCATCGACATACGCGGCAATGGCCGGATCGGTGAGGGTGTGCCACACGGTACGATGCAGGGCGAAGCCGTAGGGCGTCGCCATAGTGGCCAGGAGCGCGCCGGCGGTCACGCCCCAGAGCCACCGGCGCTCGTGCACCATGACCGACGGGGGCATGTCCGGTGTGCGTGTCGATCTCATGCGTATCGATACCGCGCGACCGAGCGTGTGACAGCACAGCACGAGCCAGCCGAACACCCAGCCGCCGTGGAGGTTCGCCCAGAGGGCGAACAACGGCACGAGAGCGACCCACGCGATGCGCCGGCGCGATGGCAGGACCGCCATCACGATCGCCACGCCCAGTAGCGTGAAGAGGTGGGGTCGCGCGAGCCAGTGCGAGCTGGCCAACGTGAACCCGACCATGGCTGTGATGAGGGTGCTGCGCAGCGACAGACCAGCTTGCTGCAGCCGGGATACTGCAAGGGCGTGTGCCAGGCCCGCCACGAGCGACGTGAGTGCAGCGATGCACGGGAGCCCACCCATGTCGTGAGCGACGGCGAACAGCGTGGCGCTCCCCCACGCGGGCGTGACGCGCGCGGGAACGCCATGTACGAGGATCTCTCGTCCGAGCGCGATATGCGCGAACAGATCACCGTCGCTCTGCGTGAGTGGTGTCGCCGAGCACAGCAGTAACGTGGCGACAGCGCCCGCAAATGTCAGAGGGAGCCACGGTGCCTGCTGCATTGGTGTCCGTGTCGAGGCCGCCATGCGCGCAACATGTCGATCATGTGGCACTCACCCACCATCCGCATGCTGACAACGGTGTCGGGGAAAATGCTGACACCGTTGGTGAGTGGCATCACTAGCATGTGTTCAGCGTCGAGGAGCTCACGGTGCCACGCGCATCATTGGTGCTCTTTCCTACGGCGCCCGACAGTACCGACGGAGCGGGTACTGTCGTTTCCCGGACGGCTCCGGTTCTTCCGCACCAGCCAGGAGGGTATCGATATGTTGACCATTACCTCGCTCCCGAAACGTTTCCTCGCCGACGAGGAAGGCGCCACGCTGCTCGAGTACGGCATGCTGACGCTGCTCATCACGGTCCTGTCGATCGCGGCGATCAAAACGATCGGCCAGAAGGTAAGCGATGGCTTCACTACGGTGAGCACTCAACTCCCGTAACGCCGTAACACCAAACGGGGAATCGATGTCGATCGCGTTCGAAGGTGCGTTATGGCCTCACGCCGAGGCGCTGACACTGGCGGCGATACTCATCGCCGCCTGCGTGACGGACCTTCGAACGCGTCGCATTCCCAACGGCCTCGTCCTGACTGGACTGCTTGCGGGCATGAGCTTCGCCCTCATGGACGGAGGGGCGGGCGGGCTCTTGCGAGCAACGGAAGGGGCAGCCACCGGGCTGCTCATCTGGCTGCCGTTCTGGCTGCTGCACATGATGGGCGGCGGCGATGTGAAACTGTTCGCCGCCGGTGCGGCGTGGCTGGGGCCGAGCGGTGCGGTCGAAGCGGCGATGCTCGCGGGGTTGTGCGGAGGCGTGCTGTCGCTGCTGTACGTGCTGAATCGTTACGGCCTGACGCACACGATGTTCCGTCTGGCATACGGCATGCAACATCCGACACTGCTGCGGGAAGCCGCTCCAGCTGAATGGAATCGACGCATGCCGTACGCGTTGGCCATGGCTGCTGGTCTGGCCGGCGCGGCGTATTGGCCAGGTCTCTTGTTGTGAGGAGCGTGTACTGTGTTCACTGCATGGTGGTCCCACTGTCGCCCATTCGGGCGTGACGAGTCGGGGGTAGCGCTCCTCGAGTTCGCAATCTTCGTCTCGCTGCTGCTCTTCCTGGTCTTCGGCACCATCGACTTTGGTCGTGCGATGTTCACCGCCAACAACCTCACGGCGGCCGCGCGCGAAGGGGCGCGCTATGGTGCTCGCCTCACCAACCCCGGCGCCTACCTCGGCGCGATTCGTGATACGGCCGCATCCAAGATGTCGCCCTTCGGGAATACCCCGGTCAATGCGTCGTCGCAGGTCGTCGTGAATTGTGTGCCCAGCTGTGCAACCGCGCAGCTGCAGGCCGTGCAGGTGCAGATCAACTACCCGTTCACGTGGCTCACCCCGTTGCCGGCCTTGATGCGACAGCCGCTGACACCGGTGCTCCACGCCAGGGCCACGTTCCGGTGGGAAGGATCCTGAACGATCCTGATGCCGGTAACTCCAAGCCCGCTCTTCCTTCGTTCTCGTTGCATCGAGCGATGTCACCATGACACTCAATCGCTATTCTATCGTTCTTGCCGCCACGCTCATCACGGCCGGTACCGCCACTTTCGGCGTGTATCGGGTGATCGAGTCGACGCGCGCGCAGAACCGGGTGCTGTTACGCCGCGTCCTGGTGGCGACGAAGGACATTCCGGAAGGAGCCGCGCTCACGCGCAGTGCGCTCGACGAGCGGGACTGGCCCCTCGTGTCGATTCCTGCGGGCGCCTTCAGTAACCTCGACTCTGCCGTGGGGCGGGTGACGCGTGTGCCCGTGTATACCGGTGAAGTCATCGTCCCAGGCCGGCTGGCCCCACCGGGTACCGGGCCGGGACTGCAGGTGAAGATCACACCGGGCAAACGGGCCATGGCTGTCAAGATCGACGATGTCGTCGGCGTCAGTGGACTCATCCAGCCAGACTCGCGCGTCGACGTGCTGGTGACGCTGCGCGATCAGCAATCTGATGGCGAGCAGATCTCCAAGCTCTTCATGTCGAACATGCGCGTGCTCTCCGTTGGCACCATCGACCGCTCGGGGCCGGACAATCGTCCGATCATCGCCACCTCGGCCACCCTCGAGGTTACGCCCATCGAGGCGGAGCGGCTGGCCGTGGCGATGCGCGACGGAACCATCCAGCTGGTACTGCGTGGTTTCGGCGATCCTGACTCGGTGAAGACCACGGGGGCCCGGTCGGAAGATGTGCTGCAGCGACCGCCCAAGCCGGCGCCGGTACCTGTTGTTGCCGCCGAGCCGGCACGCCGAAAGGTGGCGCCGCGACCGGTGAAGAAAGTGGAAGTCGCCCCACCGGCCCCCGCTCCCGCCGCGGTGCTGCCGATCATCGTGCCGAAAAAACCCGACACGCTCACGATCGACGTGATTCGCGGCGACAAGGTGACGCAGCAGCGCTTCGAGAAACCCGACACCAGCAAGAAGTCCGACAGCACGAGGAAGCCTGACAGCACGAACCGGAAGCCTCCGGTCTCCTGAGCAGAGAACGTGTTGCCGACGGTTTCTTCTCACCCAGAGAGGTCTCGGCATGATGTACTCCATGACGTTCCGGCGTCGCGTGATCCGCGCGGCGCAGCCCCATGTACTGCTGGCGCTGCTGCTATTGAGCGGCACGCCCGGCGTCTCATGGACGCAGCCGTCGGCTCCGGCCGATTCCATTCACCGCATCAATCTGTCGGTCGGTCGCTCGCTGCCGATCACGACGACCAATTCCGTGCTCAAGGTGGCCGTTGCCAATCCCGACATCGCTACGGTGGTGGTCGTGACCGAGCATGATGTCCTCATCAGTGGCAAGGCGCTCGGGGAGACCGATGTCGTGCTCTGGGAGACCAATCGCCCTCGCATACACTACCGCGTCTCGGTGCGCACGCCGGATGATCGCCGTCTCGTGCTACTGTCCGTGCGCCTGGCGGAAGTGCGCCGCGATGTGCTGCGGCAAGTCGGGGTCTCGGGGCTGTACACCAGCAAGATGGGCAACACTCGCGTAGGCACCGGCGCGTACAAAACCGAGGACGGGCGCGACAGTCAGGGCAGCCCACAGCCTCCCATGGAAACACGCTTCCTGTCCATTCTGTCGGACTTCGGCACCAAGCAGTTTCTCGCCCTGCTCGAGGCCGAAGAACAGAGCGGGCGGGCCCGGTTGCTGGCCGAACCGAATCTGCTCGCCGCCGATCGCGACTCGGCCTCGTTCCTCGCGGGTGGCGAGCTGCCCGTTCCGGTGGTCCAGGGTGGTGGTCTGACTGCCGGGGCCGGCGTGCAGGCCCCCGTCACGATTCAGTATCGTGAATTCGGTGTGCGTCTTCGCTTTGCACCCAACATCGTGAGCGACAGCGTCATCACGTTGTACGTGCGGCCCGAAGTCTCGAGTCTCGACTACAGCAATGCCATTACGCTGAGCGGTTTCCGCATTCCCGCGCTGCGTTCGCGCCGGGTGGAGAGCTCGGTGGATATTCGCCGCGACCAGTCGGTGATTCTGTCGGGGCTCTTCAACGATGAACGGGAACGGGTACGCACCGGCGTCCCGCTGCTCATGAATCTGCCGATCCTCGGCGCGTTGTTCTCGAGTTCGCGCTGGCAGAGTTCGGAAACGGAGCTCCTGGTGATCGTGACGCCCACGATCGTGGATCCGGCCCATCTCGGTGACGAGCTCACCTTGCCGCTGCTGCGCGATCAGCGCACGCCGGCCATCGAGCTGCTGCGTAAGCGACTGCCCGCCGATACGACGCGGAGGGCGCCATGACGGCCGTCCCGATCCCTGACACCCGCACGGTCCTGGTCGTCGCGGACGCGGATGCGCCCGACGCCATCAGCAGCGCGGTGTTGACGAGTCGCGGGTTTTCGGCACCGGAACGCGTAGATACACTGGCCGCGGCCGCCGCCCGATTGCGGACGCAGCCCTTCGACCTGGTGATCCTGCCGATCGGCGGGGCCGGCCCCGACGTCCTGTCGCTCATCGAGCACGACATCCGGCCCATCGTGCCGTTCATCATCGGCACGGCGGCCGACGCGACGCAGGAGCTTATCCTCGGCGCGCTGCGCGCGGGTATTCCGGAGTTCGTCCCCGCACCCATGCAGGCCGACGAGCTCGATGTCGCCCTTCGGCGTCTCCTGCGTCGCATGGAACCTACGCCGAGCACGCGGGGCACGGTCGTCGCGGTGTACTCCGCAAAAGGAGGGCTTGGTACCACCTCGGTCGCCGTCAATCTCGCGGCGGCTCTCGCGCACGAACAGCCGGCGGCGCGAGTGGCGCTGGTGGACTTCGTGGTCGTGGGTGGCGATGTGCGCGTGATGCTCGATCTCAAGCCGTCCTACGATATCGGCGACCTCGTACTGAAGGTGGATCGCATCGACGGAGAACTGCTGTCGTCGCTGATGACGCCGGGGCCGGCTGGCACACTCATTTTGCCGTCGTCCGACCGTCCGGAGGTTCAGGATCTCATCGAGGGGGCGGCTACGTCGACGATTCTGGCACAGCTGCGCGCGAACTTCCACTTCGTGGTGCTCGATCTGGAGCATTATCTGGGAGAACGCACCGTTGGCGCACTCGATGTGGCCGACCGGATCGTTCTCGTGACCCAGTTGTCGGTACCCGCGTTGCGTAGCACACAGCGTACACTCGATCTGTTCAATCGATTGGGCTATCCGCCGTCCAAGGTGCTGGTGGTGGTGAATCGATCCAACGCCGAGTCCGCGCTCACCATCGGCGACGCCGAGACCGTGCTGGGGCGCCCCATCAGCGCCAAGCTTCCCAACGACTTTTCGGCCTGCGCCGAGGCGATGACCAAGGGCGTGCCCGTACTCGAGCATGAGCCTGGTTCGGCCTTGGCTGGGAGCTTCCGGCAACTCGCCGCCTCGATGGCCGGCACGCCTGTCGTGTCCAATGTCGCGTCGATCGTTGCGGAGAATGGCGACCCACGCAAGAGGCGCCTGTTCCGCCTCGGGAGGGTGTAGTCATGGCCACGCTACGCGAACGTTTACTCGGGGCTACGGCCGCGACGGTCGCTGATACCCCTGCGGCGGCTTCGGCGATCGTCGGGAGTCCGGGCGCTCCGTACATCGCGCCTCGCGAGGGCGGTGGGGCGCCCATGCGCCGGCGGAGCGGGAGCACTGCTGGTGCGGAACGTCGTTCACGAACCATCGTCCCGCGCCGTATCGAAATGGAACCTCTGGGACCGGTCGAGCAACTCAAGGTCGATCTGCATCGACGGCTCGTCGAGCAGTTGGATCTCGAGGCTCTCGAACGAGTGAAGGACACGACGGACGTCGCCGGGCAGATCCGTGATGCCGTGGCAGACTTTCTGCGCGCGGAAGCCACGCCGCTCACACAGGCCGAGCGCGAGGATGTCATCGAGCAGATCGTGTACGAGGTGACCGGTCTCGGTCCCATCGAACCGTTTTTCCGTGATCCGTCCATTTCCGACATTCTTGTCAACGGTCCGCGCGATGTGTACATCGAGCGGCACGGCCGGTTGTCGCGCGTCCCCGTCACGTTCCGCAACGACGCGCATCTCCTGGCGATCATCGACCGCATTGTGAGTCGGGTCGGCCGGCGGGTAGACGAATCATCGCCCATGGTGGATGCGCGGCTGCCGGATGGCTCACGCGTGAATGCCATCATCCCGCCTTTGGCGCTCGATGGGCCCATCCTGTCCATTCGGCGCTTCGGGGCCGAGATGACGATGGCGGCGCTCGTCGAGAATGGTACACTCACCCAGGACATGGTGGAGTTTCTGGCCGCCTGCGTGCAGGCACGCCTCAACGTGATGATTTCGGGGGGCACCGGCTCGGGCAAGACGACGCTGTTGAATGCGATGAGTGCCTACATCCCGGCGACCGAGCGGGTGGTGACCATCGAGGACGCGGCGGAACTCCGGCTGCAGCAGGAGCATGTGTGCCGGCTCGAAACCCGGCCACCCAACGCCGAAGGGCGCGGGCAGGTGATTGCCCGCGATCTCGTGCGCAACGCCCTGCGCATGCGTCCCGATCGCATCATCGTTGGTGAGGTGCGCGGCGCGGAGGCGCTGGACATGCTGCAGGCGATGAACACCGGACACGAAGGATCGCTGACGACGATCCACGCCAATTCGCCGCGCGATGCGCTCGCCCGCGTGGAAACGATGATCCAGTTCGCAAGCACATCGCTGCCGTTGCGCGCCATCCGCGAGCAGATCGCCTCGTCGCTGGAGATCGTGGTACAGATCGCCCGCATGTCCGACGGGGCGCGGCGCATCGTGTCGATTACGGAGATCACGAGTATGGAAGGTGATGTGATCTCCATGCAGGAGATCTTCCGGTATCGCCGGCGTGGTATCACCGAGGACGGAGAGGTGGTCGGCACCTTCGAGGCCACCGGGGTTCGCCCGCTTGCCATGGAACGTCTGCATCTCGCCGGCATCGAACTACCCACCGGCTTGTTCCTCGCGGAGTAGCCATGCAAACCGTCGTCCTCTTTCTCGTCTTCTTCGGCACGACGCTGGTGCTCTTTGGCGCCTACGTGTTCGCCAATCGGCGTCGCCTGGAGGCCACGGCCGCGCTCAAGGCGCGCATTGGCGCGACCACGGCGCGTTCGCCGACTCCTATCCTTCGCGATCTACGCAAGAGTGCCGTGCCAATGCTCGACCGCGTGCTCACCGGTCGTTCCTTCACGGTACTGATCGAGGTGGCCATCGAACGGGCCGGCCTGCACTGGACGGTGGGCGAGTTCACCATCGCCAGTGCGCTGCTGGCGTCCATGGGCCTGCTCGCCGCGCAGTCGTTCGGTGTCGCGGCTTCGCTGGCGGCCGCCACCATCGGCTTGGTGCTCCCCACGTTCCTGCTGAACGTGCAGCGCCGCCGTCGCGTGGCTCGCATCGAGGAGCAGTTGCCCGAGGCCATCGACATGATCGTGAACGCCATGCGCGCGGGGTTCTCCTTTCAGGCCGCGATGAAGTTCGTGGGGGAGGAGATGGCCGCGCCCATCGGCGAGGAGTTCGCCACGTTCTATGAGGAGCAACGCCTCGGTCTCGATGTGCGCGACGCGCTGCTCGATCTGCAGGAGCGGATCGATACGCTCGACATCAAGATGTTCGTCACCTCGCTGCTGATTCAGCGTGAAACCGGCGGTAACCTCGGCGAGATCCTCACGGGCCTGTCGACGCTCATTCGGGACCGGGCGGCGTTGCGCGATCAGATCGATACGTTGACGGCCGAACCGAAGCTCACCGGCACTGCGCTGGCGCTGCTTCCGCTGTTGGCGTTCGCGGTGATCATGATACTCAACCGCCCGATGATGCAGCCAATGTTCGACACCGAGACCGGTCGCTATACCCTGATGTTCGCCGCAGGGATTCTCACGGTGGGATTCCTGATGATCCGGCGTATTGCCCGCATCGACATGTAGGAGATGTCGTTATGTCCGCGCCTCTCATGATCTTCGTCGGCGTGTTGCTCGTCGCAGCTTCCGCGGCCACCTGGGCGTTGGTGTCAAACCATCGCCGGGCTGTGCTGCTCGCGCGCGCGACTGAACCCTCGGTGCGGCCGCGGGCACGCCGTCTGGTGCTCCACGGTGCCGACGGCACACGAGCCCAGCGTCTGCATCTCACGGTCGAACAGTTCCTCCCGAGCTGGATGCTTGGAGAGACGACGGCCATTCGTCTCGTGCGGGCCGGCTTCACTGCCCCGTTCGCGCCAGCGCTCTATATCGTCTTGCGACTGGTCGTGGCAATCGCGTGCAGTCTGGCGGGCGTGATGTTCGCGCCGCGGGATACGACACTGCTCTACGCCGCCAGCGTGGCCGTGGCCGTGGCCTTCGGGCTGATGCTCCCGCCGTATGTGCTGTTGCGGCTCGAACGGGCGCGCCAGCTCGAGATTCTCCGTTCCGTCCCCGATTGTCTCGACCTGCTGCTGGTGTGTGTGGAGGCTGGCGTCTCGCTCGATGCGGCCATTCTCCGGGTGGGCCACGAGATGGAGCAGATGCACCCCCGCCTCGCGCAGGAACTGCTCGTCATCAATCGCAAGGGTAACGCCGGCGTTCGGCGCGACGAGGCGCTCCACGGACTGTATGAGCGCACCGGCGTGGAAGAACTGCGGGCACTCTCGTCTACCATGATTCAGAGCGAGCGATGGGGCTCATCGATTGGTCGTGTGCTTCGGGTGTACTCCGAGACCTTGCGTCGAAAACGGCGCCAGTCGGCCGAACGCCGCGGCGCTACGGCGGCGACCAAGATGGTCTTCCCGATGGTGCTCTGTATTCTGCCGGCCCTGTTCGCGGTCATCGGGGGGCCGATGGTGATCGGTCTCGGCCCCCTCCTCGACGTGTTCGGCGGCCGATGACCAACGGGCGCCCCCGGGCGCCAATGGAGGAACGATGCGCAGGCTCAGGAATCGCCGTGGCGCCACCATGATTCTCGTGGGGGTGGCCTTGATTGCCCTCGTGGGCGTGATGGCGCTGGCGCTCGATATGGGGCGCATGTACCTCTTCCGGGCGCAGGTACACGTGGCCTCGGATGCTGCCGCGCTGGCCGGTGCCGAGCGACTGCTTCGGCAGGCGTATGTCGGCGCGGCGGATACGGCCGTGGCGTACGGGCGCGTGAACCACGTGGAGGATGCGGTGCCAACCATCACGGCGGCCGACGTCATTCCCGGACGATGGGATTTCGCGAGCACGACGTTCACACCGGCACTTAACGGCAGCTGGACCGCCAGCGGCAACAACGCCGTGCAGGCATCGGCGCGCTACACCGCGCAATACCGATTCGGTCGTCTGTTCGGCCTCACCACGCGGCTCCGCTCGGCGACGAGTGTGGCCGCGATCGGCGGGGTCAATGGCACCGCGTGTGTCCGTCCGCTCGCCGTACCGTATCAGCGCCTGCTCGACGCGCGCTACGGGGTAGGGGGGCGTGACGCCATGACGTATGCGCTCACAGCCGACGACATCAACTGGTTCGGCACGAATCATCCACTCATGCTGCTCAAATCCGGTAGCTCGAACAACAACATGATCTCCGGAAACTTCTATGGCGTGCGCCTGCCGCCCGTGATGTACGCTGATGGCGCATCCGGAAATCCGTGGAGTGGGGCGAACGATTTCTCCAATGCGCTCGGTGCCACCTGCGATGAGCTGGCGCTGCTGGTGAGCAATGCGGGCGGGCGTCCCACAATCGGTGCCGGCGACTGGCTGTTGCCCGAGAACGGCAACATGGTCGGCAAGACGGGAGATGGCGTGGCGACGCTCTGCATCGCCAACGGTGGGATCACCCCGGCAAACGGCGGCGGCAACAGGTCGTTCGTGTGCAACGCGCCGACGCAGATGATCCTGGCGTTGTGGGCGGAGAGCGGTAATGCGCCTGGGGCCTCTGGCTGCGGTGGCAAGTGTTTCCTCGTGAAATACATCGGCGTGTTCTACGTGACCGAGTACGTGAAGGGCGATGGCGTGCGCGGCTACTTCTCCACGTTGGCGACGCAAGGGCGCTTCTCGCCGCTGCCGAGTCTCATCAAGAAGATCGCGCTGGTGCAGTGATGCGCGCGATGGTGACGCTGCGGTGTGGTGATCACCGCACTTCCGTCCATGGAGAATCAGGAGATGACACTCGTCGCAGCGTTCACACAGCGGGCCCGAGAGGCACTCGCGGAACGATACGCGGGGCTGACGCTCACACACGAGGGGCGAACCGGTCTGGTGTTCGGGGCCCACCGCGGCGCGCCTGACGCGCCGGCGATCGCTGTGAGGGTCGCCTATCCGGATGATGGGCGCACGGCGCAGGCGAGCACGGTCGCTCGCTTCCGGCGCGAGGCCGAGATCGGCGCTCGGCTTTCTCATCCGCACATCCTGCGGAACGGGCCGGTCCAGTCGCTGCACGGAATCGAATTCTACGAGATGGACAAGGCGGGGCCGGTACGACTCGATCAGCTCATCATCGCCAAGAATCCGCCGCTGTTTCCTCGCGTGCTCGTCATCTTGCAGCAGCTGGCTGATGCGCTCGACTACGCCCACGCGCACGGCGTCGTGCACGGGGCGCTTCGTCCGTCGGCCGTGTTGCTCGATGCGAGTGGCAACGTCCTTCTGAAAGGGTTCTGCCTGTATGCCGCCGCCGATACTCCGTCATCGGTGCTGTCTCCCGCGGCGGTGGGCGACCCTGCCTATATGGCACCGGAGCAGTGGCACGATGCCATCGTCAACCGCGCGGTCGACGTGTATGCGCTGGGAGTCCTCGCGTACGAGTTGTGCACTGGTCACGCGCGGGTGGGCTACGACACCCGCGGCGTGCCGGAGATCCGCCCCATCGAACTGGCCCCCAATCATTGCCTGCGTGATGACGTCCCCATGTACGT